>ERZ791624.753-NODE-753-length-19982-cov-2.126411_pt1 | contig 19982 bp, 18 predicted proteins | sample MGYA00510058_ERZ791624 | MGnify/ENA primary metagenome ERZ791624 (study PRJEB30046, sample SAMN00715158) | human gut metagenome | study: EMG produced TPA metagenomics assembly of the A metagenome-wide association study of gut microbiota in type 2... | reverse complement strand
TTTCAGGCAGGAGGCTCAATACCCCATCTCGTGCATGCCTTGCACAATTGGTCGGGGCAGGAAGTGGAACGTCTTCCGCAGCGAATTCCTTCCAAACGGGCAATCACCGCATCTACCGGCATGCCTTTCACCAAACGTGAAAGTCCTTGCAGGTTTCCATTACATCCACCCCAAAATGCCACTTCTTTCACAATACCATCTTCCACATCCAGTTCGATGTTACTGCTACACGTACCTTGCGTCTTGTATGTATATGTCATTATTCTCCGCCTTCTTCCGGTTTCATGTTAGTATAAACCGTCTGTACATCATCAAACTCTTCGAGACGCTCTATCATTTTGTCGATGGTTTCGCGTTGCTCGGGAGTCACATCCTTCATATCGTTCGGGATATAGGTAAACTCACCGCCGACATCTTCAAAACCGCACTCTTCCAAATGTTTCTGGATAGCTGCATAGCTTTTCGGGTCACCATAAATAGTGATAGTACCTTCTTCTTCATCCTCTTCGTAGTCTTCCTCTACGTCATAGTCTATCAAGTCAAGAATGAGTTCCTCCATATCGATACCGTCTTTCTTCTTGAAAGTGAACACGCACTTGTGGTCGAAGAGGTAAGCCAGTGAGCCGGTTGTACCGAGAGTACCGTTGAACTTGTTGAATACCGAGCGAACGTCGCCTACAGTACGTGTGGTGTTGTCGGTCAGTGTGTCAACGAAGATAGCGATACCGTGAGGACCGTATCCCTCGTATGTTACTTCCTTGTATTCGCTCTGGTCCTTGCCCATAGCGTTCTTGATAGCACGCTCGATGTTGTCCTTCGGCATATTCTCGCGCTTACATGTAGCGATGATTGAACGAAGTGACGGGTTGTTTTCCGGTTCCGGACCGCCGGCCTTCACCGCAATAGCAATTTGTTTACCCAGTCTTGTAAAGGTCTTTGCCATGTGACCCCATCTTTTCAATTTGGCAGCTTTTCTATATTCAAATGCTCTTCCCATTGGATTGTAGTTTTATAATGGTTATTTTTATTATTATCTTAGTTTTGCACCTAGTTTGTTTTCCAGGTTAGCAATCAGTTTGGACATGATCTTGTCAATCTGTTTGTCGTTCAGTGTTGCGCTTTCATCCTGTAACAAGAAGCTCACTGCATAACTTTTTTTACCCGGTTCCAGATTCTTGCCTTCATAAACATCAAACAATTCTACTTCTTTCAGCAGTTTTTTTTCAGTCTCATAGGCTATTTTTTCGATTTCTGCAAACTGTATGTTCTTGTCAATCAACAAAGCCAAGTCACGTTTCACAGCCGGGAACTTGGAAAGTTCTTTAAAGTTGACTTTAGCCGACTTGATGGCTTTCATCAGTTCTTTCCAGTTGATTTCTGCATAATATACCTCATTGTCTATATCGAATGCTTTTTGAATCTTCTTGCTGATGATGCCGAAGGTGGCCAATAACTTGCCGCCACGTGTGTGTACGCTGATGGCTGTTGAATAGATATCGTTGGTCAGGTTGCCGAATACCACGTTGCCGAAATTCAATCCCAAACGGGTAAAGATGTTCAGCACGTATGCTTTTAATTCGTAAACACTGCTGTTTTCATCGGGATGGGCCCATGAATTGCTGACGCGTTTGCCGGTTACCCATAATCCTAAATGATATTCTTCAGCATAAGCCACAAGCACTTTTTCCGGGTTCTTCTTTTCTGCGTTATAAAAATAGCAGTTACCGAATTCAAAGAATTTCAAATCGGCGTTCTTACGATTGGCATTGTGCTGGATACTTTCCAAACCACCGAATAACAAAGTTTGACGCATCACGTTCAAATCGTTACTCAATGGGTTCATCAAGTAAACCAAATTTTCGTTCTTGTATGTTTCCGACCCTTCGTAATAGGAAGCGGCGGTCAGTGAATTGTTCAGTATTTCATTGAAACCACAACCTACCAGTTGCTCTGAAATCAGATTTTGTAATTTCTGGGAGTAATCCACTTCACCTTTGGTGGTCAGGCTGGATTTCAAGGTAGTAGGAATCTCCACATTATTATATCCGTAGATACGGAGAATGTCTTCTACTACATCGCAATCACGTTGCACATCCACACGATAGGGGGGAACTTGTAAAGTCAAGCCTTCGGGTGTTTCGTTCACAATCTTCATTTCAAGACTGGTGACAATGCTCTTTATGGTTTCCACCGGTATGGTTTTTCCTATCAGTGAGTGGACTTTCTCATAATTCAGCTCTACTGTAAAATCGGCTATCGGGGCAGGGTAGTTGTCTTTAATTTCAGAAGAAATAGTACCTCCTGCCAGTTCTTGAACCAGTAAAGCCGCTTCTTTCAATGCATAAATAGTTCCGTTGGGGTCAATACCACGTTCGAAACGGAAAGAAGAGTCTGTACTCAATCCATGGCGACGGGCTGTTTTACGTACCCAAGTCGGGTTGAAATAAGCGCTTTCCAAAAATACATCTACTGTCTGCTCGGTTGTTCCCGAATCCAGACCACCGAATACGCCGGCAATGCACATCGGTTCTTCAGTGTTGCATATCATCAGGTCCTTGTCGGATAATTTGCGTTCCACTTCGTCCAAAGTAACGAATGTAGTACCTTCGGCAACAGTCTTCACTACAATCTTACCACCTTTAATCTTATCTGCATCAAAACAGTGCAGGGGCTGGCCGTATGCGTGAAGGATGTAGTTGGTGATATCCACGATATTATTGATAGGACGTACTCCAATCAGGCGTAATTTGTTTTGCAGCCATTCGGGACTCTCTTTTACAGTTACCCCTTTTATGGAAACTCCGGCATAACGCGGACATGCTTCTGTATTCTCTACTTCAATGGCGATGTCCATATCATGGTTATCCACTTTAAACGCTTCTACAGACGGACGTTTTAAAGTGGCTTGTTTGCCGTTTTGAATCAGGTAGGCATACAGATCTCGGGCCACGCCGTAATGTGAGCAGGCGTCCGCACGGTTCGGGGTGATATCCACTTCCAGTACGTATTCGCTTTTGATATTGAAATAATCTTTAGCGGGAGTACCCGGAACAGCATCCGCCGGCAGTACGATGATACCTTCGTGGCTGTTTCCGATACCGATTTCGTCTTCGGCACAGATCATACCCATAGATTCAATTCCGCGGAGCTTTGATTTCTTGATGGTAAAACATTCTTCGCCATCGTATAGCTTGGTGCCCAATGTGGCAACCACCACTTTCTGTCCGGCAGCTACGTTAGCGGCTCCACAGACAATCTGTACCGGTTCGCCTTGTCCCAAATTCACAGTAGTAACATGCATGTGGTCTGAATTGGGATGAGGTTCGCAAGTCAGCACTTCGCCGATGACAATACCTTCCAGACCACCTTTAATTGTTTGGACTTCTTCTACGCCTCCGGTTTCCAAACCGATGGAAGTCAGCGCTTCGGCCACTTCATCCGGTGTCAAATCGAAGTTGACGTATTCTTTCAGCCAATTATAAGAGATATTCATATATGATATTTTTTATGTATTTCCAAATGACCTGCAAATTTAGTAATTATTTTCTTTTATCCTGTTATTTATCCATCACAGATTACTCAGATTAACACAGATTTTTCTTTGAGGGAAATAATCCGTGTTAATTCTGTGAGGGATAAATAAATGTCAGAACGGTAAAGGTCCTTCGGGAATAGGGGCTCCGAACGGATTATTGTCGGCAGGTGCGGCATCAGGAGATGGGGGAGGTACACTGTTGCCGCCACCGTTCATTTTGGAACGGATAATACCCGGTGCCTCACCCGGCATAGGCACGATGACATCATCGTCCGGATTCTGGAAGCGGGCGAATTCGCCACGGAAACGCAGCAGTACATCACCTACGGCACCGTTACGGTGCTTGGCGATAATGATTTCTGCCATACCGTGCAAGTCGTTCCCTTTTTCATCCGAGTAGATTTTATAGTATTCCGGGCGGTGGATAAAGCATACCATATCGGCATCCTGCTCAATAGCTCCGGATTCACGGAGGTCACTGAGCTGGGGGCGTTTTCCGTCAATACCCTCACGACTTTCCACACCACGGTTCAGCTGGCTCAGTGCGATGATGGGGATGTTCAGTTCTTTGGCTAACCCCTTCAGTGAACGTGAAATGGTACTGACCTCTTCCTGACGGCTACCGAATGACATTCCGCTGGCATTCATTAACTGAAGGTAGTCAATGATAATGATTTTTACTCCATGCTCGCGTACAAGCCGTCGTGCTTTGGTGCGTAATTCAAAGACGGACAAGGATGGTGTGTCATCCACATACATCGGAGCATCGTATAATTCTTTTATTTTATAATCCAGTTGTCCCCATTCATACGGAGCCAACTGACCACTCTTGATTTTCTCACCCGGAATTTCGCACACGTTGACAATCATACGGTTGACCAACTGTACGTTGGACATTTCAAGAGAGAACAAAGCCACAGGGATTTTCGCATTTACCGCCATGTTCTTTGCCATGGAAAGCACAAAAGCCGTTTTACCCATAGCGGGGCGGGCGGCAATAATCACCAGGTCGGAATTTTGCCAGCCCGAGGTCATTTTGTCCAATGCATGGAAACCGCTTTCCAGACCACTCAGCCCGTCCGTTCGTGCCGCCGCTTTTTGAAGCATCTCATACGCTTCCTGGATGACAGGGTTGATTTGCGTATAATCCTTCTTCATGTTCTGCTGCGAGATTTCGAACAGTTTTCCTTCCGCTTCCTGCATCAGGTCGTCCACGTCTTGGGTTTCGTCGAAAGCCTTTGTCTGGATGTTGCTGGTAAAGGTAATCAGTTCGCGTGCAAGAAACTTCTGCGCGATGATACGTGCGTGATATTCTATGTGTGCGGAAGAGGCTACCTTGCCGCTTAGCTGTGTTATGTAAAAAGGACCGCCTGCATCTTCCAGTTCACCGGTGCTGCGTAATTGTTCGGCCACAGTCAAGATATCGACTGGTTGCTGGCGTAAAGCCAAGAGGTAATAGCCGAATAAATAAGTTGGTGACGGCGTTCATAAAAAGATTCGGGACGAAGAATCTCACTTACTAATGAGTAAGCATCTTTTTCTATCATTAAGGCTCCCAATACAGCTTCCTCCAGCTCAGGTGCCTGGGGCTGTAAATGTCCGTATTCGTCAACAGGCTTTGCTTTCGAAGTTTTGGGAGTACGTGTCATTTTTCTCGTTTCTGCCATTGTCGTCTGTTTAAAGTAGGGCAAAGATAGAACTTTTTGCTGAGTTGGACACTCGTCCATTCCCAAAAATAATAAAAGAAATATGAACCTGAATCTACGGAGAAATGAACAATCTGGACAGTAAATGGTTTTTTTATATGGTAAAATGAAAAGTTTGTTCTATATTTGGCGCTCTGTCCGGATAAAAGATGGCGTGCATCTTTGTAGAACGGGCAACAATCTAACGAAACACACTAAAAATAACTATTTAAAGAACAGAATATGATTACATTTCCTAATGCAAAGATTAATTTGGGACTTAATATTGTAGAAAAGCGCCCGGATGGATACCACAATCTGGAAACCATATTTTATCCGATAAACCTGCAAGACGCTCTGGAAGTGACGCGGCGGGAAAACAATGACAAAGAATACACTTTACACATAAGCGGATCTCCTTTGGAGGGTGAACCCGAAGATAATCTGGTAGTAAAAGCCTACAAGTTATTAAAAAAAGACTATCCCGGACTGTTGCCGGTAGATATACACATGTACAAGCATATACCGGCGGGTGCCGGACTGGGTGGCGGATCATCAGATGCCGCTTGTATGATAAAGCTTCTGAATGATAAATTTTCATTGGGACTCAGTACGGAACGGATGGAGGAATATGCGGTAAAACTAGGGGCAGACTGTGCTTTTTTCATTCGGAACAAACCTGTTTTCGCTACCGGAATAGGGAATCTGTTCGAGCCTGTGGAATTGTCATTAAAGGGATACCATATAATTTTGATTAAACCTGATATCTTTGTGTCCACCCGGGATGCGTTTGCCGAAATAAAGCCTGTGCGTCCGGCTGTTTCTTTGAAAGAAATTGTAAGGCAACCTATGGAAACATGGAAAAACAGTATGAAGAATGATTTTGAAGATAGTGTCTTCAAAAAGTTCCCTGAGATTGCTGCTATCAAAGATGAATTGTATGATTTGGGGGCAGTGTATGCCGCCATGAGTGGCTCGGGGTCTTCCGTCTATGGTATTTTCAAAGCACCGATAGAGAATGTGGAAGATAAATTCTGTGGATGCTTTTGCAGACAGAGAGCGTTGGAATAGTGTGGCAGATCAGTGGTTAGTGATTAGTGGACTGCGCTGTCATGCCGCAGGTATTAACCACTAACCACTATAGTCTATCTTTTACATAGTGCCTTGAAATCACAATAGGTACATTTTTCTATGATTTCTGTTTGGGTAAATGATTTTTCCGGATTAAATATCTCTTCTAATAATCCTTGAAGTCGTTCACGGTATTCTTTTTCATATTTACTGAAATCTTCCACAGCCTCTTTGGGCTTTCGTGGCTCGCCCATTTGTATAACGGGAGAATAGGTTTCTGTAGCGGCCCGATGAATATAGAGAAGGGCCGGAGCTATCTTCATCGTTGGTTGCTTGCGGCACATGATGGCGGCATACAGGAACGTCTGGAATACATAGTTGGAACGTTTCTTGTCCGGAATAAACAGAGATTCCACATGGGGTGGGGTGTCTGCATCACCGCCTGTCTTGTAGTCCACAATACGGAGTGTGCCATCCTTGCTGTCCATACGGTCAATAATTCCCCCGATACGTGATTTTATGACTCCTTTGGGTGTTTGTATGTCGATGGGTTCATCCACTTCCATTTCCGATGCAATAAAAGTGAAGGGAGCGTAACGTAAATCATTTTGTAAAAGTTGTTTTAAATATCTTGCAATAACGGCAGAGTTGATAAGTTGTACGCCGTTATATTCCGGTTTCTCGTTTTGCGGAACATTAAAGAATAATTTCTTGAATGCTGTATCCACATAATCTTGCAGCTTCACTTCATTGCGTAGCAACGTTTCCAATGCTTCCTTATTAATGACTTTGCCATGAGTGGTCAGGTCTTTATAAATATGTTCGGCTGCATAATGGAAAATACTTCCGAATGTGGCAGAATCTATTTCCGCACTCACTTCATCGGGGGCGGAGAGGCCGGCTACATACCTATAATAAAATTTTAAAGGACAATCCAGGTAATAATTCAAGGCTGATGGAGAAAATTTTGCTTTGGGATTGGCACGGACATCAAACAGGCTTTGCATCCGGCGCATGACATCCGGGGTCTTTTCTACAGTGATAGGCGAGGTGCCTTGGGGGGACTGTCCGGCCTCCAGAAACTGACGTGTGATGGGGTGAGGCCATTCAATCAGGAATTGCAGCATGAAACGGCTCCATTCGCCGCGGTTCAGTCCGTCCGAACTGGTATTGTACATCAAGGTAATCCTTTCTGCCCGTTGCAGCAGACGATAGAAATAGTATGCATATACGGCAATTTTATGCTCTATAGTAGTCATTCCGAAAGCTTTGCGCAGGTTGTAAGGAATAAAGGAAGAGTCTCCTCCCGATTTGGGAAGCTGCCCTTCATTGACCGATAGTAATACCAAGTGGCGGAAATCCAGGTTACGTGTTTCCAATACCCCCATGACCTGCATACCAATGGCCGGTTCGCCATGGAATGGAATATTGGTCGCTGACAAGACCTTGACCAGCAATCGCCGGAATGTTTCGCTCTGTACGGTTAATTCATCTTCTTCTATCAGTGTGCGGAACCGGTTGATGGTGGTATAGGCTTTGAAAAGCGACTCCCGGTAAAGTTGGTTGAATGCATCTGTGTCTTCGGTACCGGAAGTGTTTGCCTGGTAAATGCCTGCCACTTGCTGCAAAGTTTCGGACAGGCGTATGCACAGATTCAGGTTTCCGGAAAGCGGAGTGAAAAGCCGGGTAAGGAATTCATCTTTACCCAATTCGCCGGGTAACGGATAGAAACGGTTGTTCCGGGTCAGTTCTTTTTCCAACAATTCGGCTTGACCGGTGAGTTGCCGGGTATAGGGGTGTTTTAACAGTGTAACAACCGATTGAAACGTGTAGCGGCCGCTTTTGAAATTAAATCCGTGGGTATGCAACTCCAGTAAGGCGATGAGGAAACTATATACAGGAGTTTGCGATAACGGAAATCCCATGGTGATATTGACATGTTTTACTTCTGCCGGCAATGAATGGAGGACCGGCTGAAGCAATGCTTCGTTACACAATACGACTGCGGTTTCCTTTTCCGGTGTAGTCAGATTGTTTCGTATCCATTGAGGCAGGTAACGGGCTTGTGCATTTTCAGTAGAAGATGCGATGTAGTGTACCTCTTTAGGTTTCGAGAGATTTTTGAATAACTCACCGGACAAAGGAGAAGGAAAGTCGCGTAAGTTCCGGCGGATAAACTCTCCGGCTTCATGGGTGACGGCTTGTCTGTTTTCCTTCATATAAAATTCGTCGTAATCCCAATAAAAAACAGCTTTCCCGGCATCTTTCAATTGGGTGAACAACGTATGTTCTACTTTGTTCAGTACATTAAATCCTACAAAAACATATTTCTCGTATGGAAGTTTGTCCACATCCAGATGCTCTATGACGTGGCGGTACATCATTCCTTCGTAGGCAATGTTTTGAGAAGCTAAGGATTCACGGAACCCTTTGTAGATGTTTCCCAATACGTCCCATAAAGAGATAAACCGTTCTTTCAGCGCTGTTCTCCGTTCGATGGAGAAGTTCTGGAAGAACTGCCGGATAGCTTCTTCCTGCTCATCGTCAATGAAGGTGTAGTCGTCCATTATGTTGCGCAGATCCTGTAAATTGGAAAACAGTTTGTCGGTATCCACTTTATTTTTGTCGGCATCGTCAAAATCACTGATCAGCATTTCTCCCCAAAAATAGAAATCATCCAGTGTTTCCGTACTTTGAGTTTCCCGTCGGAATATCTTATAAAGTTCGCATACCAGTTTTACCGGATCACCCACTTCCCATGGAGAAAGGCTACGGAACAATTCGCTGATGCTGACGTATGCGGGCGACCAAATAGGTGAATCCGACTCTTGGGCGAGATACTCATTAAAGAAAAGTCCGGCACGTTTGTTAGGAAAAACCACGGCTGTATGTGCCAGGTTTCCTTTCGTATGTTTATATAAATCGGCTGCTACCAGTTTCAAAAAGCTTTCCATTATTCTATTTCCTCCAGTTCGTTGTTAAATACATACCATAAATAGCCACGGATATGCTCATATCCCATATCTGATAATAAATCCATATATTCTTTCACCTGCTTGTTGTAAGCTTTCCGCTTTTTACCGAATTTAAAGTCCACCACAATCACCTCTCCGTCTTTCATCATCACGCGGTCTGGACGGCGGGTTTGCAGCACTCCTTTTTCCCGATAAATAATGGCACACTCATTGTATAGTTCCCAGCGGCCCGAATACCATTCTTTGACCAGCGGATGCCTCAAAGCCCATTCGGTGAGTTTTCGTATTTGTTCCTCCTGTTGTGCCGACTCTATGATTCCTTCGAAACGCAGGCGTTCTATGGCGGGAGGCACATCGTCCGTGGTACGGATTACGGAGAACAGATTATGCAACAACTGTCCTTGCCGGATGTATTTGTCTTCCGTCTCCTCTTCTCCCCGGATAAATTCGGCAGAACGGTTGGACTGTTTGAATTCGATGTTGGTTTCCAGCGTTTCCAGATGGATAGGCAAACGTCGGGCTACAGTCAGCAGCTTGTTGCCGGACACTTGTTTTTCCTCTTCGTGAGATGAGAGATAGAGCGTTCCCAGTTCGTATATTTCTTCTCCGGTGGCATAGCTCTTTCCGGTCATGTCGGATAAGGCACTTCCCAACAATTCGGATACCGTTCCTTTCTGTTCCGCCTTTCCATATATAATCAAGTTCTTTTTGGCACGGGTAAATGCCACATAAAGCAGGTTCAGATTATCCACCCATAATTGCAAGCGTTCATTCAGGAACTCTTCCCGATAAATGGATTGCTGCATGGCTGTGGAATAGTTGATGGGAACAATGTCAAGATCGCTAAACGGAGCTTGCCGGGGAGCACACCATACCAGATGATTGTAAGTCTCATTCTCCATTTTCCAGTCGCAGAAGGGTAGCAGTACGGTATGGTATTCCAATCCTTTGGACTTGTGGATGGAGAGAATGCGAATTCCTTCCACCTCGCCGGAAGGGATGGTCTTGCTGCCTAGTTTTTCTTCCCAGTAGGTGATAAAAGCGGATAATTCGGAAGAATTGCTTTGCAGATATTCCGTCACGGCATCAAAGAAGGCGCACAGATAGGCATCCTGTTGTTCGATGCAGGACATCTGGAACAGATTGAAAAGTTTTTCCATCAGCTCATACAGTGGCATGAGGCGAAGTTGCTCCGCTTCTTTTATGAAATCGAATGGCAGATAATCATCTATCTCGTTCAGCAATAGAGTGTTGAGGTCTATTCCTTTATGTAATACTTCATTCTGATAGGCAGCAGCCAGTTGCGCCTTGGCAATCCGGTTTTCGGGTTGTGACAAGTAGCGCAGGCCATCCATTATCATACATACCGCCAGTGAGGCATCCAGTCGGAATGCCTCATCGGATACGATTTTGTAAGAGGTGTTCTTGTCGAAGTAATCGGCTATTAAAGGAATGCTTCTGTTCTTGCGCACCAGGATGGCAATATCTTTCAGTTGCACGCCCTGCGCCACAAGCAGCTCCACTTCTTCTCCTAGGTGGTGCAGGGTGTTTTCCATATAGGTCATGTCTTCCGTATCCGATAGAAATTCCACTTTGACATACCCTTTTCCGGGATCTTTGTATGTTTCCTGACACACGTCGTTGTAGGCTTCCTTCAGTTCCTTGCATTCCTTTTTTTGTTCTTCCTTGTAAATGTTGTTCAACACCTCGCAGGCGGCTGTAAACACTTCGTTGTTGAAGTGAATGATGTTTGCGGCGCTCCGGCGGTTGGTGGTCAGTGTCTTTACTTTGACGGGAAAGGCTTCGATGTTTGTTTTCAATCCGTTCAGTATGCCCCAGTCACCGTTTCTCCAGCGGTAGATGGATTGTTTCACGTCTCCTACAATCAAGCTGTCTGCTCCCTGAGACAAACCTTCGAGCAGCAACAGACGGAAATTGTCCCATTGCATACGCGAAGTGTCCTGAAATTCATCGATCATTACGTTGCGTATGGTTGTTCCTATCTTTTCGAATACAAACGAGGAATCTCCTTCTTTTACCAGGTTATGAAGCAACGCGTTGGTATCCGACAGCAGGAAGCGGTTGTTTTCATGGTTCAATTCGCGTACCTCTTCGTCTATATTGGCCAGCAGACGGATATTGTTTACGTGGCGCAGGGAGAGTTGGCAGGAATTGGCCAGCATATTGTTCCGGCTTCTGTATTTTTCCGATTCATTCAGCAGAGGAATCAGTTCTTTTTCTGCCAGACCTAGGATAGCGTTGCGTATGGGGGAGGTCTTTTTCACCCATTCGTCGGGGCAGTCCAGACATTTTTCCACTGTTACATTGCGGACACTGTCATCCAGTTTACCCGATTGTAATTTATTAAAATAGCTGGCTATACCTCGGGAGCCGTTTTTCAAATCTTCTACTTTCACCCCGTTTGTATCCAATATTCCGAAGAATTGGTCGGCAAATCCTTTCATTTGTTCCTGCACCTCTTCCAAAATGGCTTGCAGCGTTTCGCGGTAATTCTTGATACAGTCTTTGTCCCGTAATTTTTCCCGTAGTCCGTTTCCTTTTTCTATATATCCTTCATCGAAGATATTTCGTCCGAAATTCTTTATCTCACCGGAAACATTCCATCTCTTGTCATCGGCTATTCTTTCTTCTATGTATTCCAACAGCCAATAGAGTACGGGAGATTGTCGGTCCAGCTTTTCTATCATGGAGTCCACGGCATCACTCAGAACTTCCATATTGTTCAGTTCGATATTCAGATTGGCACCCAATTCCAGCTCCCGTGCCAAATTGCGCATCACCGACTGGAAGAATGAGTCAATGGTTTCCACCCGGAAGCGGCTGTAATCGTGTATCATGTAGTGCAGTGCCGTACCGGCGGCTGTCCTTATGTCTTCTTGGGGCATTTCCAGTTCTTCTGTGATTTTCTGTAAATAGGGATCAGAATCCTTATCCTTTATCCATATTCCGTATAGCTGGCTCAGAATCCGCTCTTTCATTTCGGTAGTGGCCTTGTTGGTAAAAGTCACAGCCAGTATATTACGGTATGCCCGTGGGTTCTGTATCAGCAGTTTTATATATTCCACGGCCAGTGTGAATGTTTTTCCCGAACCGGCAGAGGCTTTATAAACTAATAATTCAGGAGAATGTTTCATTTTAAATAATTTGCTAATTTGCTAATGGCTGCGCTGTGTACCGGATGGTAATTGGCTGACACATTAGTACATTTTTATTTTTAATTAAAAACCAGCACAAAAACAGTGGCCTGTCCCTTTTCCTTGTAAGGCAGCAGGGTCAGTGTGCCACCGCTCAGTCTCATGATTTGTTTGCTCAGGCTCAGTCCGATGCCGCTTCCTTCCTCTTTGGTCGTGAAGAAAGGTACAAAAATTTGTCCGGCTGCATCGAGAGGAATGGCGGGACCGTTGTTGGCTATCTCTATACGGATACTTTCTTGCGGATCACAATAAGCTTTCAAGGTGATCTTTCCGTCGGGAGCATTACCTATGGCTTGAATCGCATTTTTCAGCAGATTCGTAACCACTTGGGCTATCAGGTTCTCGTCGGCAAAGACTATCAGGTCTTCCCGGGCTCGAGGATGGAAAGGGTGATGTTGGGGCATGGAGCTGGTGCTGTGCCAGTCGGATCATCCGTTCCAGGAAAGGACGGACATAGAACAGCGATGGCTCAGGTGATGGCAGTCGTGTCAGTTTGCGATAAGACATGACAAAATTTATCAATCCTTTACCTGTAGAGTGAATCGTTTCCAGCCCTTGTTTCATTTCTTCATTTTCTGCTCCGGGAAGAGCCAGCAGTGTTTCGCTGAGGGAAGTCACCGGAGTGAGTGAATTCATTATTTCATGGGTCAGTACGCGGGTGAGGCGTATCCATGAATCTATTTCCCGTTCATCCAATTCCCGATTGATATCACTCAAGGCAATAATGCGGAGTTCCTCGTCTTTGATACGGATGCCGGACACCCGTAAGGCAAGATGCACCGTTCCCCGTTCCGTATTGAACTGAATTTGCAGCTTGTCACCCGGAACTGCTTTTTCCAAAGCAGTCATCAGTTCGTCCGAGATGCGGGAGAGTTGTTTGACATGAGTCAGAACATCCAGCCCCAACAGATTCATGGCCTCTTTGTTCTTTTGATAAACGGAGCCTTTGCTGTTCAGTACCACTATGCCGGTTTCTACAAAGTCCATGATGAGCTCATAATACTTCTCGCGTTGTGCCGTTTCCTGTTTTACATTGTACAAAATACGTGCGATACGGTTCAGCATGACATTGACCATGGAAGAATCGCCAGGGGAGGCATGTTCGTAAAAACGAACAGCGGGGTCGTCGTTTTCGATGGCGTCGAGCAGAAAGGCTATCTTCCGGGTATTAAAAGTGTACAGGCGGTAAAACCAGCCTATGGAAACGAGGAATGAAGGTACGATTACGCATAGCCACAACCAGTTGCGCTGCTGGATTAGTAAGGTGCAGGCAATGGCTAGAACCAGTACGGTAAATAGGCGGAAGAAGAATTGTTTCACAGCTTAATTATTTATTATTTCGTTTGAATGTTCCTTTAGTTCCTGTTTAAAAATAGATTATTGTTATTTGTTTTGTCATCCTGAACCATCGTGAAGAATGAGATGAGATAATAGGTCATAATCCGAATTTTTTCATCTTATTATAAAGCGTCTGCCGGGTAATTCCCAACTGTGCCGCTACAGCCGAGAGGTTTCCGTTGCATTTCTCTATCGCTTTCTGAATCATTTGCAATTCCATCTCTTCCAGTGTAGAGACACTTGTTTCTGTCGCAGGAGCCGCTATTTTTCGGGGAAAATGAAAATGTTCCTCACTCAATATACCGTCTTCATTGATAATGACCGCTTTCTCTACGGCATGTTCCAGTTCGCGTATGTTTCCATACCACGGATATGTCCGTAACTTTTCTTGCGCACCGGTAGAAAGAAGGATATTTCCTTTGTCATATTGTTTGCAGAACCGGTCTATAAAGCGTTCGGCCAAAGGGATAATATCTTCTTTGCGTTCCCGCAGAGGGGGAATCTCGATGTGGATGGTATTGATGCGGTAAAGCAAATCTTCGCGGAATTTGCCTTTGGCCACCATCTCTTCCAAATCACAATTGGTGGCGCAAATCAAACGTATGTTGACAGGTATCGGTTCGTTGCTTCCTACTCGCACCACGCTCCGGCTCTGAATGGCGGTGAGTAGTTTGGATTGCAGGTGATAGGGCAGGTTGCCTATTTCGTCCAGAAACAAAGTCCCTTCATGGGCGGCTTCAAATTTACCAGCACGGTCGGTATGGGCATCGGTAAACGAGCCTTTTTTATGACCGAACAGTTCGCTTTCGAACAGGGATTCGGTGATGGCACCCATGTCCACTGTTATCATATCCCGCCGGTATCGGTTGGACAAGGCGTGTATTTCCCGCGCCAGCATTTCTTTTCCTGTGCCGTTCTCTCCTGTAATCAGAATATTGGCATCCGTTTGCGCCACTTTCTCTATCAGCGTCCGCAGTTGCTTCATGGCATTGCTTTCTCCCCAATACATAGAAGATACGGTTTTAGGGATTTCCGCTCTCTTCTTGTTCTTGGAGGAATTGCGGCAGGCAGACAGCAAGGTTTCTATCAGCCGGGCATTGTCCCAAGGCTTGACGATGAAGTCTGTTGCTCCTTCCTTGATGCCGCGCACTGCCAGGTCTATGTCAGCATAGGCTGTGAAAAGTACTACGGGCAGGGAGGGGTGTATTTTCTTTATCTCGTGTAACCAGTACAGACCTTCATTCCCGGTATTCAGTCCGCTGCTGAAATTCATATCCAGCAGCACCACTTGCGCATTTTCTTCACGTAACGCAGCGGGCAGTGTGATGGGTGAGGGCAGTGTGACGATATGTTCGAAATGATTTTTCAGCAATAGCTTTACTGCCGACAGCACTCCTTTGTTATCATCTATCACAATGATGGTTCCTTGTTTGCTCATAAATATCTTCTGTTCTTTTTCAGAAGAACAAAGATAATGATTTTCTCTCGCCAATCTTTTCTTTCAGAGAAAACTTTTCAATTTCATGAATTGTTCTATTATAAAATAGCATTTCAAATGAAAACATTTATATTAAGCATAATTGTAACCATGATTACATCGGTAGCTGGTGCACAGCAAAAAAGTTTTTATGACTTTACGGTCAAGACTATTGACGGGAAGGACTTGCCACTTTCCACGTTCAAGGGTAAGAAAGTATTGGTAGTCAATGTGGCATCTAAATGCGGTTTCACTCCCCAATACGCCAAGTTGGAGGAGTTGTATGAGAAATATGGAAAAGATGATTTTGTCGTTATCGGATTTCCTGCCAATAATTTCCTGCATCAGGAACCCGGAACGAATGAAGAAATCAAGGAGTTTTGTACGTTGAATTATGGAGTGACTTTTCCTATGATGGCTAAAATATCTGTAAAGGGGAAAGATATAGCTCCCCTTTATCAATGGCTTACGCATAAAAGTGAAAACGGGGTTTCGGATGCTAAGATAGGGTGGAACTTTCATAAGTTTCTGATTGATGAAAATGGTAGATGGGTTGCCTCAATCGGCTCTACTACCAGTCCGCTTTCACAGGAAATTGTAGAATGGATTGAAGAATAAAATGACCAGAAGATAAATAATGCCCTATTGTTATTGCACCAGCTTTCCGTTTTTCAGTTCCGACATCAGCAGGTCATAGACGTATGCCGGGCTTTCGATATACAGGCCGGTGGAGAAGTCTTCCAGTTTGACGAATGTCTCCGAATTGTGGAATGTGGAGATGGCTTCCTGCAAATCCATATCATTACGTTCCACCAAGTAACGGACTACATCGGCGGATATTCCTTCAAAGAGGAATTTTGCGGTATTCGTGTTCATAGTCGTTTCAGCATTTTAATCGCTGCCTCTGAGTGAAAGAAATATTGTGAAGTCACTTTCGAAAATGTCAGTTCGTGCAATAGTTGTTCTTCGTTAATAAAATTCTCGGTGTATAAACGTAGCAAGCGCGCAATGGTATCATCGGCAACAGGGCCAATTACGATATCGTAATCGTGGCAAGGCTGAGTAGTGTTTATATCGCGGTTCGACATGACAAAACGTGCCCATTCCCAGTCTGGCTCCTTGAAAACCTTGACTTTCAATTCGCTCGACTGCGCTTCTTCGAGGTCAAACTCAAACATAGTCAGAGTGGGGTTTCCGCTGAACATCCGCGCTGTTCTTGCGGCCATCCTTTGGGCCTGTTCCCTAATGTCGGTCAGGTAAAATTCTCTGCCGAAATCCTTATAGGGGCGGCATCTGTTGAGGTCGATGCCGTCGATTGCCGTATTTGAACCGTGGTAAAGTATCATCGCAATGTTCCTCCATTGTTTTGGCAGACGATGGTCAGGTCATCCACACAGTCGTTAAAAGAAAGCGTGTGTTCCACATCGTAAAATTCGGTGAGAAAATCAATGCCTTTGAAACGTCTGATATAATTGCTTGCCTCCCGGATTGTCAAATCGTGACGGCGCGCAAATTCGACAATGACCGTCATCACATAATCGATTAGGTTCTTGTCCGCTTTCTTTTTGGACTTGAGCGCCACTATCGGTTCGACACCCAACGCCTCCGCTATGCGGTTGACAGTGCCAAAATTAACACACAGACCGTTTTCCACTTTGGAAACCATTGCTTTTTGGACGCCAATCATCACCCCGACTTCTTCTTGTGTCAATCCTTTGTTTTTTCGGCATTGGGCCAAAAGTTCTCCTATTTTTTGCAAATTCGTATTCATACCACAAAAATAGATAAAGTTTCTTGTGTAGGAAACTTTTTAACTACAAATATATTCTTTAGATAATTATTATCTTTCCAATTAAATGGCAGCTCTGCTCTGACACGCAAGAACCCGTGTGCCGGATGATGATTGTTAGGAAAACAGGAGGGAAATCAGTTCCTTTGTACATCATAGGTTATGGAACGGTGGTTCGAAAAGAGTTGTCGCTATTTTTTTGCTTATTTATTTGTGGGGATAAATATTTATCCCTATATTGTATTAGTAAAATTAAAAATATCATGGAGAATGATTATTAAAACTGAAAGTTATGGATACAATAAAAGACATTTGGTTTGATGCTAACCGCATTTATATGAAAACGGATGGTGGAGAAACTTTCAGCCGTCCCTTAGAGGCATTCCCTTTGCTGAAGGATGCAAGTGACAGAGAGCGCCTTGATTTCAAGATAGGAAAGTTTGGTGACGATGTTCGTTGGGAATCATTGGATGAGGATATTCATATATCCAGTTTTTTCGATACAGCGGAGCCGGATTATGAAAATGAGATAGCAATGATATTTAAACGTTTCCCTCAACTAAATGTGTCAGAGGTTGCACGTAGTATGGGAATAAACAAGAGTCTTCTTTCCAAGTATATCTATGGTATTAAAAAGCCGAGTGATATAAGGAAGATGCAGATTAAAGAGGCTCTCCATCTTTTGGGAAAAGAATTACTTGCCGTTTGATTAATCTCTTAATAATAGTTTAGGTGTGATTCCATTTGGTTTCACGCCTTTTTTATGTTAATTTTTCCACAATCATAGTTTCAACAGAAAGATAATTAAATATAAGGAAGATATGGCTAGAATAAACAAATACGGCTATGTTGCTGCGTGACGTTTTTGCATCCGTCAGGGAGATGCGGTGAACAAGCCAAGTTCATACCAAGAACCGGGCAAGCATGTGATGCAGACAGGGTAGGCGTGTACCGAGTACCAGGTAGCCTTGTTTGCTGTATCTTATATCTTACCATCTGGGCGATGATGCGTCCGGAAGAATTTGCATCAAGGTAAGTATACCGATAATCTGTTTCTTGTTTGTTTTTTGAGTAATAAAGAAACATCACTAAAAATAGCGGAATATATTTTCGTCCTATTTATTAAATTGCTATCTTTGCCACGTTTTCCACGCCGGTACTTCCGCAAGGAAGTTAGGGAGGTGGGAAATATACATATATAGAAAAGACGTTTACTTGACGTTTTGTTCTTGGCTCTACAGAACTTCGCAAATTCTAAAATCCAGCCAAAACAAAGCAACAGTAGGTGTCTGCGGGGTATGTTTATATCCTTGGTGCGCCTTTGCCGGTCAAAGGTGCATTCAAGTGTCATTATACATATCGGCGTGGGCTTCTGCGTTGCTCGTTCAGACTGGATTGGGCAATGCGAAGGCCTTGTAGGGCGGGACGAGTAACAGGTACAGATTCCCGCGCTTTTTTTATATATAGGTATTATAAATTCTGATTTAACACATAAGAACCGTCCGGTTCGGGAATCTGCGGAAGGTCATCGGTTGACCCGACAGGCTGCATCTACATCGTGCGGATTCCCATCCTCCATTTGTTGAAATAGCTTTTCTCCGGTCAGCTTAATCACAAGAGGCCGATTCCTCTTGTACTTTACGAAACTTCTCGTAATTGATTGAATTGCAGATGTATATCTGTATTTCAAAGCTCCATAACTATGCTTTCAAGTGAAAAAATGCAATGGTTTGCCATGCGTGCCACTTATCGCCGGGGGATGCAGATCAAGGCTTTGTTGGATAAAGAAGGAATCAACAATTTCATTCCCATGCGTTACGAAGTTCGTATAAGGAACGGGCGCAAGAGGCGTGAGCTGGTTCCCGTTATCAGTGATCTGATATTTGTTCATTCCGTCCAGTCCGAACTTCAGAAGGTGAAGTTCAAACTTCCGTATTTTCAATATATGATTGATATCCGCAACGGGCAGAAAATCATTGTGCCCGATGATCAGATGAGGCAGTTTATCGCTGTGGCTGGAACGTATGACGAGCATCTTATCTTCTTCAGTCCCGATGAGGTGAACCTGCGTAAAGGTACGAAAGTCCGTATTACGGGTGGTGACTTCGAGGGCTACGAGGGGGTGTTTGTAAAGGTGAAAGGTGCGAGAGACCGTCGTGTGGTTATCAGTCTGCAAGGGGTGATAGCCATGGCCATGGCGACGCTTTCGCCGGACTTGATAGAAGTGATAGAAGAGCCGAAGAAGAGATGACTTCATTTGCTACGTTAAATATTGTTATCCCTTGATTAATGGGGAAGTAAACGATCTGATAATATAAATCTTATGTATAATAATGTGTAGAACCACATTCATGCCGTCAGGCATCCGGCTCCAGCAGCTGATTCAGAATCAGTATAAGGAAATTTTAGCCAGGGAAAAGAATAATGATAAATTCATTCATCTGTATGACATTGGCGCGTATTGGGTGGCTTTCGAGCGTTCCGCCTGTAGGTTGAGCGGTTTGTTTTCTAAAAGTGAGCTGACTTTGTTTCGTGTCCCGGATTGTGTGGAATATGTGGTGATGGTTTCTGTTCCTGCCGATGAGGCGGAGGGCTGTTTGGGTGAGTACATCATTTTGCACGATGGAATTTACCGGAAAGTGTGGTCGGAGCATGTTTTGCCGATGGGGGATTATCGTCATTGGCATGAGATGGCTGTGAGGTCTGTTTTGTTGTAAAGAAAAGTATGCGGACTTCGTGGACCAAGTAAGTGGTGTTACTTTGCTTGGGAAGATATCTTACTTTTTTCAATGGAATATGGTCATCCGTCATGCTCTATAGGGAATACCCTGAAAAATCCTTCAAAAGCTTCAGCCTGCTCGCAAACGCCCTACCCGTGGGCATTCCGGCTGAAGGAT
>ERZ791624.751-NODE-751-length-20018-cov-1.413365_pt1 | contig 20018 bp, 24 predicted proteins | sample MGYA00510058_ERZ791624 | MGnify/ENA primary metagenome ERZ791624 (study PRJEB30046, sample SAMN00715158) | human gut metagenome | study: EMG produced TPA metagenomics assembly of the A metagenome-wide association study of gut microbiota in type 2... | reverse complement strand
ATGGTCTTGGCCTCCAGCCCGTCGCCTCGCTCATACGCTTGGCAGCACGTCCCGTCGGTGCCGCCAGCAGCACGCGCAGGCCGGCTTTTTTCAAGGCCGCGATAATTCCCTGCGTCGTAGTCGTCTTACCCGTACCGGGGCCGCCGGTCAACACCATGACTTTGGACGTGACGGCCTGCCGGATAGCCGCAAGCTGAACTTCGTCGTATTCGATGCCGGTTTCCGCGGTGAGGGACGACGGATCGAAAAGCCCGTCGAACAACGAACGGCCCGTACTCTCTGCCAAATCTCTCAGGCGACGCGACGTACCGCACTCGGCATGGTAGAACGGAGGAAGGTAAATGGCATCCTTGTCGGAATAAGGTCTTCGGCCTGAAGCATCCCTGCAAGGGTGTCACGGATAGCCGTTTCGCCCGCTTCAAGAAGCTGCCCCGCAGTCTTTACCAGCTGTTCCTCCCCGGCGTAGACATGTCCTTCGTCCGAAAGTTGTCCCAGCGTATAGAGGATGCCGCTCCCGACGCGAAAACGGGAATCGACTGCCATCCCTGCCTTTCTGGCAATCTCATCTGCCATATGGAACCCGATGCCCCGCAGCTCGTCCGCGAGGCGGTACGGATTCTCGCGGATAATCCGATACACTTCACTCCCGTATGCCTTCCAGATACGCAGCGCCAGGGTGTTGGATATTCCATAGCGTGACAAAAACAGTACCCCGTCCCGCTGGTCCTTCTTCTCGCATACCTGCAGATAGATCTCCCTGGCCTTCTTCTCCGAGATACCGTTCACCTCCGCCAGGCGGTCCGGTTCTTTTTCGATGATGTCAAATGTCTCCGCTCCGAAGCGCTTCACAATCCGGTGTGCCAGTGCCTTTCCGATCCCCTTGATCAGCCCGGAGGAAAGATAGCGCTCCATCGACGCCTCGTCCTCCGGCACAGACAAAGAAAACTCCCGGATCCGGAACTGCCTGCCGTAAGTGGCATGCATCTGGAAAGTCCCCTCACACTGGATGGTCTCCCCCTCTCCGATCTCCGGGAGCATGCCGACAGCGGTCACTTCCTCTCCATCCGCACAGAGCGTCAGAACCGTATAGCCTGTCTCCTCACTTCTATATGTGATATGTTCTACGAAGCCCTTGATTGTTGTATCCGACATGAAATCCCCTGTCAAAAACCGAGCACACCTTACAGATCCAGCAGTTCCCCGGCGCGTCCGGTTCCGATCGCCACCGCACAGAGCGGGTCGTCGCAGGTCACCACGTTCACACCTGTCCGGGCTTCCAGAAGGTCCTCCAGACCATCAATCAGGCTTCCTCCGCCTGTCAGGACGATACCGCGCTGTGCGACATCCTCCGCAAGCTCCGGCGGGGTCTTCTCCAGCACACTATGTACAACTTCCACAATTCGGCCGGTCAGCTCACGGAACGCCATCCGGCAGTCCTGCGAACTGATGCGGACCGTCTTCGGAAGCCCTGTCTCAATATCCCGGCCGATGAACTCCATCAGCCGTTCCTCAGGCCGATCATAAACCGTGCCGACCTGCATCTTGATCTCCTCCGCTGCCTGCTGTCCAACGGTCACGCCGAACTGCGAACGGATGTACCGCATAAGAGCCGCGTCAAAATCATTGCCGCCAACCTTGAGTCCCATCGATACGACGATCCCATTGACCGACAGAATCGCCGCATTCGTCGTCCCGCCTCCGATATCGACAACCATGTGCCGCTGGGCTTTGAAAAATCAATGCCGGCACCGATTGCAGCCGCGATCGGCTCCTCCACCATCGCCACATCCCGGGCTCCCGCCTGATATCCGGCATCCTCAACTGCATGCCGCTCAACTTCCGTCAAATCGGCCGGGACACAGATGCAGATCTTCGGCTTGCGGAAGGACAGTCTTCCCACTGCCTTCTGGATAAAATAGCGGAGCATCTGCTCCGTCACCACATAATCGGCAATGATGCCGTTCTCAAGCGGGTGAATCTCCTTGAGTGTTCCCGGAGACCGGCTCAGAAGCATGCGTGCATCCTCTCCGATTGCCCGGATCCGGTCGTCCGAGCGGTCAAGCGCTGCGACGCTTGGTTCCTTGAGGACAACACCCCTTCCGCGCACATAGACAAGCACACTCGTTGTGCCAAGATCGATTCCGATATCGGTTCCTGCCATAGCAATTCCTCACTGCCTGCTTTCCTGTTCCAACATTGTTATCTTCGTTCAGTCTGTCCTTACCGGATCCTCCGGGTGCCCGGCAGACTTCTTCTTCCCTCATCATGATTTCCTGCTCCGGCTGCCCTTTTTCCTCCTGGAGAGCACAATCAGGCTGACGCCTGAGACGATCACCAGAATACAGGCCAAAAGCTGCGAAACAGCGATGGATGTATGCGCAAATCGAAGCTGGTCCGTGCGAAGCCCCTCGATCCACGCGCGTCCCGCGCTGTAAAGGAGCAGATACAGCAGAAAAATTTCTCCACGAAACCGTTTCTTTCCGGAGTACGTAACCAGCAGAAGAACTGTGAGAACCCCGATATTCCAGAGTGATTCATAGAGAAAGGTCGGATGAACCTGAATATAAGTCACCCCGTTGACCGTATATTCATGCTGCTTCATCAGCTCTGTAATCTCGTCTGCCCGGACGGCATCTACTGGAAGACGCATTGCTAAAAGGCCGTCCGAATACTGGCCAAATGCTTCCCTGTTAAAGAAATTTCCCCATCTCCCGATGATCTGCCCCAGAACCATGCCGGTACTTGCCGTATCCAGCATAAGCGGAAGACTGAGCTTTCTGACCCTTGCATACACGATGATTGTCACCACACCCGCGATCACGGAGCCGTACAGCGCAAGTCCCCCACCCCTGAAGTTCAGAATTTCCAGCGGATGTCTGCTGTAATAATCCCAGGTAAAGGCCACATAGTAAATCCGTGCACCCAGGAGCGCTGTCACAATCCCGATCAGCGCAAAGTTCAGATATTCGTCAGGATTTTGTCCCGTCTTCTTCGCCACCCGCATGGCAAGGCAGAGCCCTGCCAGCATACTGACCGCCATCGTGATCCCGTACATCGCAACTGTGAATCCGCCCGGAAGCGTAATCGTCTTGATCACATGGTTCAGATAAATCCAAGATGGGGAAATGCAATATCGTCATGCATCATATCTTATACATTGAATCTGAACAGAATGACATCCCCGTCCTGGACGACATAGTCCTTCCCTTCCATTCTGACAATTCCCTTCTCCCTGGCTGCCGTAAGAGAGCCGCAGGCCAGAAGATCCTTGTAGTTCACAACCTCCGCTTTGATAAAGCCTCGCTCAAAGTCGGTGTGAATCTTTCCCGCCGCCTGCGGGGCCTTTGTTCCTTTTTTGATCGTCCAGGCGCGGACTTCCTTCTCCCCTGCCGTGAGGAAACTCATGAGTCCCAGCAGGCTGTAGCTGGCTGCAATCAGTTTGTCAAGTCCAGACTCCTTCAGGCCAAGATCCTCCAGAAAAGCCTGCTTCTCGTCATCTTCCAGCTCAGAGATCTCCTCCTCGATCTTTGCGCAGACGACGAAGACCTCAGAACCGGACTTTTTTGCATACTCACGGACAGCGGCGACATACGGATTCTGTGCTCCGTCATCCGGCGCGTCATCCTCCGCGACATTCGCCGCAAGATCACCGGCTTCGCTGTCAGAAGATCATACTCTGAAATCCATTCCTGCTCTTTCTCATCCGAGGTTTCAAAAGAGATCGCAGGCTTTCCGTCCTCCAGATGGGCCTTCAGACGCTTCAGCAGATCAAACTCTGATGCCTGATCCTTATCATTCCTCGCTGCGCGCCCGACCTTGTTCATCCGCTTCTCAAGAACTTCCAGATCTGCGAAGATGAGCTCCAGGTTGATGGTTTCAATATCCCGGACCGGATCGACGCTGCCGTCCACATGGATGACATTCGGATCTTCAAAGCAGCGCACGACATGGACAATCGCATCGCACTCGCGGATGTTCGCAAGGAACTGATTGCCGAGTCCCTCCCCCTTCGACGCGCCTTTTACGAGTCCCGCAATGTCGACAAACTCAATGACCGCAGGTGTGATCTTCTGCGTATGGTACAGGTCTCCAAGCAGCTTCAGACGCTTGTCCGGAACCGCAACAACCCCGACATTCGGGTCGATCGTGCAGAACGGATAGTTTGCAGCCTCCGCCCCGGCTTTCGTCAGGGAATTAAACAGGGTACTCTTTCCAACATTCGGAAGTCCGACGATTCCTAATTTCATGGCTTTTTGATCTCTCCTTCTGATAAAGGTCAGACTCCGGAAAACCCTGAGGGATGACCTTTTACTCCTGCATTCACCTTATAATGCGGTTTATCATTATAGCAGACAGCCCTCATTTCCTCAACTGTCCCGAAAAAATGGTCTGTATTCCCTGAAAATGCATGGGTTACTTCGCTTTCCATCGGTAAAAACGATCTGGATCTGGACGGAGCCCCCAGGAGGCATCACTGTCGGTATGAGCCGCAGTGCTCTGGAGGCTCTCTTTGACAGAAAAGGGATACCGGGCGCCGCTGCTTTCCTTTTCCGGCAGACCTTTTTGCACCTCCATGTGACAAAGCAACCATCGGATCCGCATTACCTGCTGTGTTTCAGGTAAAAGATTGCCAGCTGCGTCCGGTCTCTCAGATTCAATTTTTCCAGAATCTGCGACAGATAGTTCCGTACTGTTCCTTCCGACAGGAACAGTCTGTCAGCGATTTCTCTGTTGGAATCTCCCTCGGCAACAAGCTGAATCAGAGCATATTCCCTGTCCGTGATTCCTCTTGACCGGTAGTCAAAAGGATTCCGTTCCTCCCTCATAAGCACCGGCAGTCTGTCCACCACGGCTCCTCCGAAAACAGACTGTCCATTCAATGCTGCCCTGAGAGACTGTGTCAGGGACCGGTAATCCTGCTTGAGCAGATAGCCTTTCACGCCAAGCTGCAGCGCTTTCACAATATACTCGTCATCTGAAAAGGTCGTGAGAAAAAGAATGACAGCTTTCGGATCTCGTGACAGGATCTTTTCCGCCGCGTCCAGCCCTGACATGTCAGGCATACGGATATCAGATAACAGAATATCCGGAGAGCATTCTCCATACAAACGGACAGCGTCCGCACCGCAGCGCCCTATTCCGACAACCTCAAATTCCGGGTCTGCTGAAAGAATCATCTCTAGAGACATGGTAATCAGGTCATCGTCATCAATGATCAGAACCTTTTTCTTTTCTTCCATCATTCAAACATCCTCTCAGCGGGAGTCTGGCGTACACCGTAAACCCATCATCCATATAGAAGTAAGCATCCCCGCCGCAGCTCCTTGCCCGTTCCCGTATATTGGAGAGACCGATGCCATCCGTCTGCCCGTCCCGGACTCTCCGTCTGGTCTCTTCGGATACTGACCCGTTGTCTGAGATGGAAAGAGTGCAGAAATCACGGTTTTCATGCAGGATGACCTGCACTCGGGTTCCGCTGGAATGTCTGATGATATTGGTGACAGCCTCTTCTGCGATTCCCAGAATCGCAAGCTTGCATGCACGCGGAATGTCACGATCCAGATCCAGATCCCGCTCGACGGAAAAATTCCTGAGTTCCGATAAAATATGGTCCAGATTCCCGCCCAGATCAATGGACTCGTCGTGCAGGTCATGGACGGACTGCCGCATCTTCTGCATCGCTTCATCGAGTGTATCCGACAGAATGGAGAGCTGTCTGTCCATCGTCTCATCCTTGTTTACGGTTCTGACAGCGCCCAGGTAAAGAATCGCACGGGAAAGAAGATGCCCTACTTTATCGTGAATCTCCCGGGCGATCCGGTTTCGTTCCGACATTGTCGCCAGCCGAACCTGAGTATCCTGTTCATGGATCAGATACCGGTTCTGGGTTCTGAGAAGTCTTTCCAGCTCCTTCCCGTCATCACAGGTCTGGTGCAGGCGATCCTGCAGCGCCGACACCTTCCTGCTTAAAAAGACGAGAAAAACGGTCGAATACAGAACTGCAGCAAACATGACCAGGCCGATCCCTCTCATTCCTGCCACTGTGATGGCAGAAAGCGTCACCCCAAACGAAACTGCCAGGAACAAATCAGACAGCCATCTTTTCTTCCGGGCCGCGAGGGCGCTGAATTCTGCAAACAGGAAAACGCAGAGAGAGACCGCTACACTCCGTGCAGTGATCTCCTCTGCGTTGATCAGAACCATCAGTTCCAAAGCCGCAAAGCTTCTGATTGCAGCATCAGCCATTATTCCGTTCCCTCATCTTTGAGATCATCAGTCCTCCGGCAAAGAAGACTGCCGAAAAAGCAAGCTGTATCACCAGTTGCATGATAAACGATGCTCCCACCCTTCCGTCAGCAGAATGCTCCGCTATCATTTTCACTCCTGTATTATACCAGTAGAGCGGCAGGAAGTGGGCAGCTTTTATGACCGCCGGGGACAGAAAGCGAATATCCACAAAGACTCCGCAGATGAAACACATGGAGAGGACTGCCATATTGGCCAGCATGTTGACAGCTCCGTCATTCTGGGCGATCGAGCTGAGCAGGTATCCAAGCCCCAGACCGACACACATCAGAGCCAGTGTATTGAGGATGTAGAGCGGCAGGCCTGGAACGTCATGCTGCCCGTGGAGGAAGGCATCCAGAAGAACCACAGCGATCATCAGGAGGGCTGTCAGAATACCAATGACTGTAATCGCTCCGAAAAAACCGCCATTGCGCTTCCAGAAAGATAGTCCGGAGACACGGATTCTGGACGCCAGATCCTTCTGTCTGAACTTCAGCGCCAGACAGCCGACGAAAATACACAGCATCATGCTCAGCGAGTATCCGTTGAAACCGAAGAGAATGGAAGCTCTGGTCAGCCTGACCTCCTGCCGTTCCAGAATCACACGGCTTTCGTCCGCCGACGTAAGATCCGCTGCGGTATCCTTCAGCGCATCCTCCATCTTATAGCTGCTTTGCAGATAAACAGCAAGATGATTCAGATACTGATCGATTCTGGTCGTCATCAGCTGCCCTGCTGCGCTGCTTCCTCCTTGCATGAAACGTGGCCGGATATCCGTACGTCCTTCCTCCAGCGCCTGTCCAAGACCGTCCGGAAGAATCAGGACATAGTCCCTGATCCCGAAATTCAAATCATCCTTCAGTCTGCGGATCTCGTTTTCGGATACAGATCCCCGGATCCGGGTAACCTGCTGTGTCTTCTCCAGCTCATCAGCCAGGCTTCTGCTGAGCAAGGAATCATCCTGGTCAATGACTGTCACAGCCAGCTTTTCTTCCTGAAATACCTTCTCATTGCGTTCTGCCAGACTCTCTGCCTGCATCGGTGCGAAGGACACAAACACCAGAAAATAGATCAGGAAGGTCATCCAGTAGGCTTTCACCGATTTCAAAACAGCTTTAAATACTGGCATATTGTCTTCTCCTCAGAATCACTGCGCTGATCGACAGGGTCACGATCACCATTCCCGCCATAGACAGGACATCCAGCCAGTACTGCCGGTTTTTTCCGTAGCTTGCCAGTACGTAAAGACTGTCCGTGAAGACCGCCGCCGGATTGATCCGGTTCAGAACCGGAACTGCATTCTCGACCAGCTGCTTCATCTGTCCCACCATCAGGCCGGACAAGAAGGAACTGACCATGGAAAAGGCCAGCGGAATGACGACCCTGAGTGCTTCTCTTTGAAACAGCGTCCCGAACAGAATCCCGAATCCGATACCCACAGCGCTCCCCAGCCCCATGATCATCATGATTTCAGGAAAAGGTGCCTGGAAGCTGATACGGAGAACATACTCGATGTACAAGACAGTGATGGCATTGCTGACGGTCTGAAAGATTGTGCCCGCGAGCGCTCCGGCCAGAATGGAAGGGAACTTTCCCGCTCCCGAGCTCTCAAACCGTTTCCCGCACTCTGACAGATTCGCACACATCGACTCCATCATCGCGGTCGCAATCCAGGACGCATACATAGAGGACATCGCCAGGAGCGCAAAGAAAAACTGCAGATACGGTGAGATCTGCCTGCCGGGAGTATATTCTTCCAGATACTCCCGGTTTACGGAAAGGTCTGCTATCGTCTGCAGCAGCCTGGAGGGATGGTTCTCCGCAATCCGCTTCTCCATGGTACACACGGAGCGGTATTGTTTCAGATCTGCGACAGAATGGTGCTGTTCACTCCTTCCTCCCTGATGTGGAGGGATAGTTCTCCGCCTTCATTCAGATAGTACCCCTCGATTTGGCCGTCAAGCAGCGCCTCTGGTGCCTCCTTCTCTGAGTCATACCGGGTCAAGCCGATCATATTTTCTCCGTCTTCTGTCTGAAGCTGTCCCAGAACCTTCAGGAAGATCTCTGCATTCCCGCTGCCTGTCCCTTCTTCCAAGGGGCCTGGCACAGACCGAATTTCGGCATACCCTGCTGCGATCGTCTGAAAGGAGTTCGGATCTTCGGACACCATATGACCGAAGCCAATGTAGAATGCCGTCGCCAGCACAAGCGGAAAGAGCAGATTCCAGCCGATGATGAACTTTTTCCGGAAGAGATTCTTCAGCTGATAGCAGAATATGTGAAAAAACATCATTCTCTCAGCTCCTTTCCGGTGATTTCCAGGAAGACATCGTTCAGGGTCGGAAGCTCTGTTGTAACTCTTCCGAAGACGGCATTCTTCTCCTCCAGAACATTCAGGATATGAACAAGATTGTGCTCGCCGCCGTCACATCGGATCACGATATCTTCATCCTCAGCCTGCACATGGTAAACATGATTCACTTCACGGACCGCACGCAGCACTTCTTCCTGCCGTACCGGCATATGGATTCTGATTGTTTCCCTGTTCCGCAGTCCCGCCTTGAGCGATGCAGCAGTTCCCTCTGCCACCCCTTTCCCATGATCCATAATCACAATCCTTGTGCAGAGTTCCTCAACCTCCTCCATATAGTGTGAAGTATAGACAATGGTAGAGCCATTCTGATTCATCTTCCGGATTCCCTCCAGGATGGCATTCCGGCTCTGCGGGTCGACCGCGACCGTCGGCTCGTCAAAGAAAATCAGTTCCGGCTTGTGTGCGATGCCGCATGCAATGTTCAGTCTCCGGAGAAGGCCGCCTGACAGTTTCTTCGGTTTCTGTTTCCGGTAGTCGGTAAGCCCTGTGAATGCCAGCGCGTCGCTGACACAGGTTCTGCGGCTGCTGCGGTTCTTCACATAAAGCCCGCAGAAAAAATCAATGTTCTCCTCCACAGTCAGACTGTCCATCACTGCCACATTCTGCGGAACAACCCCGATACGCTGTTTGATGTCATATCGCTCAGGGGTCATATCTTCACCGAAGATGGTGATGCTGCCTCTGTCATAACTCAGAAGCGACAGAATGCAGTTGATGGTTGTCGTCTTGCCGCTTCCGTTCGGCCCGAGAAGGCCCAGAATCTCCCCCTTTCCGACATCCAGTGAAAAATGATCCACCGCTACGAACTCGCCATAGCGTTTCACCAGTGAATGGACCTGTACAGAAGTCTCACGCATCGCTTTTCCTGCCCCTCTCATCCAGCCTTTCCTTCGGCTCTTTCCCATCCATGATTGATCGGTGATTCCATCCGTTCATCGTCCTCTTTTCACAAGGCGGACTCTGACTTCTGGTTCTGTTATGATCATAATCCGCTTTCAAAGCGCCTTCCAGTGAAGTCTGTCATCAGAGATACATGACATATGTAATAAAAAAGGCCGCCGCCTTCATGAAATATATCATGAAAGCGGCGGTCTCTTCAGTCAGCAGCCGGGAAGTTCTGCCCGGTCCACCGGTGTATCCCTGGACTCGATCACCAGCAGTTTCCCCTTCCTGAAGGAGATAATGGCTGCGTCCGCATCGATCTCGTTGGAAACAGCCCTGCTCCCAACAGAGGAAAGCCGGAAATTGTTCACATTATAATGAAAGCCATGGAGTGTCAGCCCCTCGACATCCCCGCCGAAGGCGAACAGGGAGACATACTTCCCCCACTGTTCTTCCTTCCGGATCGAAAACTGGCCGCCCTGCGCTCCTCCATGAAGCGTGATCCGGTTGCAGGGATCCACGATCTCCCCACGGACGCCTGCATCCATCAGATAAGCCAGAACCTGCAGGTTGCCGAGGACATGGTCAAGGCGGCTTCCGGTTGCTCCGATCATCACGACCCGGCTGCAGCCGGCATCCACTGCCGCCCGTGCGGCAATCTCGGAATCCGTAAAATCCTTCTCCGGGTTGTAAGAGCGGATTTCTGCCTTCGGATGTCTGGTTCGATAATCATCGATAAACCCTGAGGGAGCGGAATCGAAGTCACCGACGACAAGGTCAGGTTCCACGCCCCGGCGGTCGAGGCACACCAGTCCTCTGTCTGCCGCAATGATATATGGTTTCCTTACAGAATCTCTTGTCTCCCGGGAAATAAGCCTCAGAACCGGCAAAAGGAGCACATCCGATAGATCTCCTCCGCAGAATACATACCCGGTTCTGGTCATCCTCTTTCCGACCCTGTCATCCCTTCCGGCTGTTTCTGATTGATCAGCAAACTGCCCGCTCTCCGTCTTCTCAGGCATCTCCGTCCTCTTTCCCGTTCTTTCAAGCTTCTTCGTCTTCCCTGAGATTTCTGTTTCTGCTGCCCGGCGTCTTCTCCGCTGCTTCAGCTTTCCCGTCTTCTCTCATAGTCCCTGAGCAGCCCATTCAGCACCCTGACATTCTGCCCGATATCGCCCCTGAATACGGCTGATCCGGCCACACAGACGTTTGTTCCTGCCTCCAGAAGCGGGACGATGGTATCACGGTTCACACCGCCATCTACCTCGATGTCCGTCTCGAGACCCATCTCGTCCAGCCTCTGACGCAGCGTGCGGATTTTTCCGAACATCTCGGGGATCAGCTTCTGGCCGCCAAATCCAGGGTTGACCGTCATGATCAGAATCATGTCTGTCTTCTGATACACATAGTCCAGAACAGACAGCGGCGTCGCCGGATTCAGAGCAACGCCCGCCCGGCACCCAGCTTCGTGAATCTGTGACAGCACCCGGTCAAGATGCCGGCAGGCTTCTGCATGGACAGTGATCCCATCTGCGCCGGCCTTCGCAAAGTCCCCGATATAACGCTCCGGGTCCTGCACCATCAGATGCACGTCAAAAAACTGCCGGCTGTCCGGCCGGATGGATGTGACAAGAGGCTGCCCGAAGGATATGGACGGCACAAACCACCCGTCCATCACATCGATGTGCAGGTATTCCGCTCCAGCCTCCTCGGTCCTCTGGATCTCCTCACCAAGTCTTGTAAAATCAGCCGCCAGAATCGACGGTGAAAGCCTGTACCTCATCTTTTTCGCCCTTCCTTCAACTCCTCGTACAGCTTCCTGTAGCTGTCATACCGCTCCCTGCTGATCTTTCCCGACCGGACGGCCTCCTTGACGCCGCAGTCCGGCTCTGCCAGATGAAGACAGCCTGTAAACCGGCAGGACGGCTCATAGACTTCAAATTCCGGAAAATACGTCTTCAGTTCCTGCGGTCTGATCTCATCCAGATACAGACTGGAGAAGCCCGGCGTATCAAAGAAAAACGAATCCTTTCCACAGGGGAACAGCTCTGCATGCCGGGTGGTCTGCTTTCCGCGTCGGTTCTGGCGGCTGACCTCCCCGACCTCCATCCCGGCATCCGGGCAGAGCAGATTCGTCAGCGAAGATTTCCCGACACCGCTCGGTCCGGCAAGCACCGTCGTCTGATTGTCAAACAGATGCCGGACCCTCTCCACGCCTTCTCCCGTCCGGATGCTCATCGAAAGCACCCGGCATCCGCAGTCTCTGTAGACACGGGCAATGCCATCAAACGTATCCTTCTCATCCAGGTCATCCTTGTTGAACACGATGACAGCGGGAATATCTGCCGCTCCATCAGCACCAGAAAACGGTCCAGCAAAGACAGGTTCGGCTCCGGGTCTTTGAGCGCAAACACAATCAGCGCCTGATCGACATTCGCAACCGGCGGACGGATCAGGCTGTTCTTTCTCGGCAGAATCTCATCGACCGTCCCTTCCGTATCCTCGGTATGGGTCAGGTCAAAGAGCACCTCATCTCCGACAAGAGGCTTGCTTCCATCCTTCCGGAAAATGCCCCTTGCCCTGCACTGATGCGTCCGCCCATCCTCATAGCCGAAGACATAGTAGTATCCCGCGACCGCGCGGATAATCTTTCCCTTCATCCTGTTACCTGCGTAAAATCGATCCCGTCATATTCCGTCGTCGAGGTCACATTGCCATTGTCATCCAGTGTATAGACATAGGCCGTCCCGGTCGACACACCATCCTCCCCCTGGACATTCAGGATATACGGAAATGATCCAGCTCCTTCATATATGGTTTTCTCAGCGCCTGTCTGTTTCAGTGTGATCCGGACGTTTCCGCCGGAATAATTCGGCGGCGCGTTGAGCTGTGCGTTGCACATCCATTTTGTCTGGGACGACGAAGCACTGTTCTGACCGGGTCCCACGACAATATCGCTCTGTCCGGACGGCCCGCTCGAGACTGTGATCGTAATCGACGAGCCTGACTGCACGCTGGATCCTGCCTTCAGGTCCTGACTGATCACAAGCCCCTCTCCGACGGTATTGGACGGCTGGCTGGTCACATAGACATACAGTCCGTAATTCGTGAGCATTGTGACAGCATCGTCCTTGTACTTTCCCGTCACATCCGGGACCGTAATGCTCTGTGTATCCTTTCCCTGGCTGATATAGAGGGTTACGTGTCCCCCGCATGAACCGCGGACCCGGCTCCCGGGTTTGTCGTGATGACCCGCCCCTCCGCAATCGAATCGCTGTACCGGGTATTGTCCACTGAGACGTTCAGCCCCATCGATGCCAGCGCACTCTCCGCTTCCTTCTGTGTCTTTTTCGCCAGATCCGGAACGGTCAGGGAATCCGCTGGTCCCGTTGACAGCTTGTAGCCGATTGTGGAGTTGGCCTGCACCTTTGTCCCTGGCTCGCTGCTCTGACTCATGACCGTCCCGGACGCATAGTCAGACGACGACTCTTCTCCCAGATACCGGTATCCCAGCTTGAGCTTCTTGAGCTTTGCCTGCGCCTCACTCTCGGACAGCCCCCTGATGTCAGGGACCGTGACCGGATCGGAAGTCAGATCCAGCACCAGCGGGGTCTCGCTCTGTCCGTCCTGGGTCTTCTGGCCACCGGAAATCAGGCCGTAGGTATGCAGGACGAGATACAGGATCGTCAGCCCCACCACAAGAGCCGCCAGCGCGGAGAGGACTGCCACAAGCTTCTCATGACCGTGCTTTTCACGCTTCTCCCCGGCTCTTCTCTGGTTCTTTCGGCTTCCGCGGAGCACCTCTTCCTCATCCGGGAAGTCCTCCTCCCCGGACCCGTAGAAGCCCCCGGTCTCCTCGTCCTCCGGCGGGTAGTTCATCCGCTCGTCATAGTCTCCGTCAAACAGTCCCGGGAAAGGTGCCTTTCCGGCTTCGCCGTTCTCACATGAAGCTCTCCTGTTGATCTCTTCCAGATCTTCCCGGGAATACTTCTGCGTCATGCCATCCGCCGGCAGACCGCCCGGTCTGACAAAATCTCCGTTCGGACTGACCAGCGATTCCTTCAGGTCGTGGATCAGCTCCGTCATATTCTGATAACGCCGGTCAGGATTCTTCTCCGTGCACTTCAGTATGATCTGTTCCACCGTTACAGGCAGATCCGGTACATATTTTCTCGGAGACTCGATGTCCTCCTGCAGATGCTTCAGGGCAACCTGACAGTTGAGTCGCCGTCAAACGGTACCCTTCCCGTCAGCATCTCATACATCGTGATTCCAAGTGAATAGATGTCGCTTCTGGCATCGGAATACCCGCCCCGTGCCTGCTCCGGCGCGCTGTAGTGTACAGACCCCATCGCGCTTGGATGAATGGTATCGGAACTCGCTGCCCGCGCAATCCCGAAATCCGCAACCTTCGCTGTCCCGTCCGTGGATATGATGATATTCTGAGGCTTGATATCCCGATGGATGATGCCGCTCTTGTGGGCGGCTTCCAGCCCGGCAGCGATCTGAAGCGAGATGCCGGTCATCTCCCGGACAGACAGACGCCCCTTGCTGCGGATGTAGTCCTTGAGCGTGATCCCCTCCACCAGCTCCATGACGATGAAGTAGACAGAGCCTTCAATCCCGACATCATAGACGTTCACGATGTTCGGATGGGAAAGCCCGGCCGCCGCCTGTGCCTCCACGCGGAACTTCGATACAAACTCCGCGTCATTGCGGAACTCCGGCTTGAGTACCTTGATGGCAACAAAACGATTCAGCCTGTGGTCCTTTGCCTTGTAGACATCGGCCATCCCGCCCGATCCTATGCAATTGATTATCTCATATCGATTCTGAAGAGAATCTCCTGCATTCAACATATGGATGCCCTTATAGATCAGTCAGCCGCGCAAGCACAACAGATATGTTGTCGCGGCCTCCTGCCGAATTTGCTGCCGAGATCAGCTTCTGTCCGGCATCTCTCAGCGTCTTTTCCCTTCTGATGATGCGGAAGATCTGCTCATCCTCCACCATGTTCGTCAATCCGTCCGAGCACAGCAGCACGACGTCGCCCTTGTGAAGCCCGACATCGAAGAAGTCCGCCTCCACGTTTTCCTCCCCGCCGACTGCCCGGGTAATGATGTTCTTTTCCGGATGGTTCCTCATCTGCTCCGGCGATATCCGGCCGGAGCGCACCATCTCCGCTACAAGCGAATGGTCCAGTGTAATCTGGTCAATTCTGTCGTCATCGATCAGATAGAGCCTGCTGTCTCCGACATTCGCGACATAGAGGGTATTTCCGTCGATCACCGCAGCCACGATTGTCGTCCCCATTCCTGCATACTCCGGCTTTTCCGCCGCTTTCTTCAGAACTGCCCGGTTTGCCTTCTGAACCGCCTCCGCAAGGATCGGAATGGTCTCCGTCTGCCCGGAGCCCTCGATGCTGCTGACCATCGTCTCCACACAGACCCTGGACGCCAGGTCACCGGCCGCGTGTCCGCCCATCCCGTCCGCAACAATGAGCAGGGACGGAAGCCGTCCTACCTTCTGTCGGAGGCATAGACAAAGTCCTGATTGCTATTTCGTTTTAATCCGACATCTGTCTGACAATATGTCTCCATGATCCTTCAGGTAACTCCTCCTCAGCTGGCCGCACGAAGCCGAAATGTCACGGCCCAGTTCTCTTCTGATGGTAACATGAATCCCCTTTTTTTCAAGCATTCTCCGGAAAGCCTCAATCTCACCTCTGTCAGGCTGTGTGAATTCCCGCTCCCTGACCGGGTTGACAGGGATCAGGTTGACATGGCAGTTCAGCCCCTTCAGCAGGCCCGCCAGCCGATCCGCGTCAGCTGCCGATGTATTGACCCCTCTCACACAGCTGTATTCAAACGTAATTCGACGCTTTGTCTTCTCAAAATAAGCCTTCACGGCATCAATGACAGCGTGGATCTCGTACTTCTTCGCAATCGGCATCAGTGTCTCCCGCTCCTTCTGCCCGGAGGCATGAAGGGAGAGCGCGACGTCACCGGCAGTCCTTCCTCCGCAAGGCGGTAGATGTTCGGCACAATCCCGCAGGTCGAGACGGTGATGTCCCTCAGGCTCAGGCGTTCCCCGTCCGGATCTCCGATGATTCTCAGGAAGCGGACCAGATTGTCATAATTGTCAAGCGGCTCCCCGCTGCCCATAATCACAACATGTGAGATACGCGCTCCCTCCAGGCGACTGATCTGAAGCACCTGCCCCAGCATCTCCGATGCAGTCAGATTGCGGATCCGCCCTCCGATTGTGGAAGCGCAGAACCGGCATCCCATGCTGCACCCCACCTGAGACGAGATGCAGACAGAAAGTCCGTAGCTGTACCTCATCAGAACAGACTCGATGACATTCCCATCCTTCATCCGGAACAGATATTTCTTCGTGCCGTCCAGCCTGCTGGTCAGCACCTCAACAGGCTCCGGCTCGTCAATACAGGCCAGTGCCTCCAGCTTTTCCCGCAGCAGCTTTGACAGGTTCGTCATCTGGGAAATGGACGTCACGTGCTGTACATGCAGCCAGTCATAGATCTGTCCTGCCCGGAATTTTTTCTCCGAAATCTCCGTCATAAGGGCCTCAAGCTCCGCTGGATACATCGAGAGCAGGTCCCGCTTTCCATCTTCCTTTTTCTGCTCCTGTTCTGCGCTGTATTCTTCCATCTGTCCCCTTCTCAGTTTCCACACATGCCTGTTTCCCGGCGCAGGCGCGCCTAAGCCCGCAGCACACAGATACCCGACACACAGGTTTATCCTTCCCGGCGCAGGCGCGCCAGGAAGAAGCCGTCGCAGTCATGAACCCCCGGCAGAAGCTGGAGATACCCGCCTGCGGTCGTCCTGCCCCGCAGCACCTCCGGAATGTACGGGTCGATCGATTCAAGCCGGAACGGAAAATGGTCCAGCACATACTGCAGATTCATCTGGTTTTCCTCCGCACGATGGTGCAGGTCGAGAAAACCATCACGCCGCCCGGCTTTACATAATTCTGGGAGACGCTCAGGATCCGCTGCTGAATCCGCACCAGCTCCTCAAGCCGTGTCGGGTTCATTTTATACTTGATATCCTGCTTCTTTCCGATCACACCCAGTCCGGAGCAGGGCACATCGCAGAGCACGATGTCCGCCTTCTGAAAAGACTTTTCATCGTACTTCATCGCATCCTTCAGCGCCGCCTGCATGTTGATCACGCCTAGCCGATCGATGTTCTCCTGCATCAGATCAACCTTCTTTTCAGAGATGTCCCGTGCCTCCACGTACCCGCTTCCCTTGAGGCGGTCTGAAAGATGAAGGCTTTTGCCGCCCGGCGCGGCACAGACATCGATGCAGTAGTCGCCCCAGTTCGGAGCAGCAATCTCTGTCACCAGCATGGAGCTGGCATCCTGGACATAGATCCACCCGTTCCGAAACGCCGTGAGAGCCTGCAGATAATTGACCCCGGTGAGCTTCAGCGCATAGTCCAGATAGGGATGCTGCAATACAGTCACGCCTTCTGAGACGAGCGACTGTATGATCTCCTCCTTCGACACCTGCTGCGTCCGGACACGGACCGTGATCGGGCGCTCCGTCTGGAAGGAGGCACACATCTTCTCGACATCCTCAAAAGAAAACTGGTACAGCCACTTCGTCAGAATCCACTGCGGCATGGAATAACGCACCGACAGATACTCCAGCGGACTTGCATCCGCCGACGGATAAGTCACCCCGTCCAGCCCGCGTGCGCAGGCCCTCAGGACCCCGTTCACAAACCCCTTCAGATTGAAGAAGCCGCGTTTCTGCGCAATTTTCACAGCCTCATTGACAACCGCCGAATCCGGGACCGCGTCCATCCATTTCAGCTGATAGACTGACATGCGGAGCAGATTGCGGATCAGCGGCTTCATATTGTAGATCGGCACCTTCGAGAAGCACTCGATGATATAGTCAATCTGAATCAGATTCTCGAGCGTTCCCTCCGTGACCCGGGAAATGAATGCCCGGTCCCTCTTGTCAAGATATTCATATTTTTCAAGCGTATCCCTCAGTGCAATATGGCTGTAGGCTTCCCCCTCGGTCACCTCCATCAGCACATCCAGGATCAGCGCACGGATATTCACTCCCATGTCTTTGCTATGTCCCCTGTTGTTATCAGCAGCATCTTCCGGGCCTGACCGCCCGGCTTATCGGTTACCGTCTGTCCCTTCTGTCATTTGCCAGAATCAGAAGACGCAGAAGCTGCAGGATCGACGCGGCAAGCGCTGCGACATAGGTCATCGCCGCCGCTCTCAGAACCTGACGGCCGCCTTCAAGTTCATCCTCCGGAATAAGCTGGCTGGATTTCAGAATTTCAAGTGCCCTGTGGGAGGCATTGAACTCCACCGGAAGCGTGATCAGCTGGAACAGCACCGCCACCATGAACAGGACAATGCCTGCGGTGATCAGCGGCTGAAGCGAGAAGACAGCCCGAAGATAAAAATCGGCCATGACAGGGAGGATCCGAACTGTGCAGCCGGAACCAGTGTGCTTCTGAGCACAAGCGGCCCATAGTGGACCTTGTCCTGAACTGCGTGTCCGCTCTCATGCGCTGCCACGCAGATCGCCGCAACGGAACTGTAGGAATAGGTTGAATCAGACAGCCGGAGCGTCTTCGTCCTCGGATCATAATGGTCCGTCAGACTGCCCGACACATGCTCGATCGCGACGTTCTCCAGTCCCTGCGAATCAAGAATCATCCGGGCTGCCATCGCCCCCGTCAGCCCGGACCGGCTCTTCACCTTCTGGTACCTGGCAAATGTGCTTCTGACCTGTCCGCTTGCGATCATCGTCAGCACAAGGCCAAGAATCGCCAGCAGATACGTCCAGTCAAAGTATATGGGATATCCGCCATAACCGTACATGCCAATTTCTCCTTTCAGCTGTCGTTTCAGTATCCGAGCCTTTCGCCCTCGCTCTGTCTGTATCCTCTGAGAAACGCGTCCACAGCCATCCTCTTCTTGCCTTCCGGCTGCAGCTCGAGAAGTGAAAGCTGACCGTATCCGGTCTGCACGACGAGTTCCGTCTTCGTCACCCTGACGATCGTTCCCGCCCCGGCACCATTCGGCGCAGCATCCTTTCCATCCCAGACAGCCTCCTGAACGGCATCTTTCCCCTGTGCGTACGGCTCCTGCACGGCTTCCGGATGCAAGTTCTTCTGCTCCCTGTCTGAGGCAGCTTCAACGTCTGTCGCAGGGCGGACAACTTCCGCCTTCCAGATTTTCAGCATCTTGCCGTGCTCGAAGGTATAGGCGCTTGGCCACGGGGACAGCCCGCGGATCATGCGTTCAATTTCATCTGCGCGCTTCGTCCAGTCCACCAGCCCGCTCTTTTTTGTCAGCATCGACGCATACGGCGTTGTGCTTTTCTCCGGCTGCGGCTTAAAGACGGCTCTTCCGGCTTCGATCTCCCGCATCGTCCTGAGCAGAAGATCCGCCCCGACGGGCATCAGACGGTCGAACAGGCTCCCGCCCGTCTCGTCCTCTCGGATCCGGACGGTCTCCTGGCTGATAATATCGCCGGTGTCCAGGCCGGCGTTCATCTTCATGATTGTCACACCGGTCTTTGTATCTCCGCTGATGATCGACCACTGGATCGGAGCCGCTCCTCTCCACGCTGGAAGAAGAGAGGCGTGGACATTCAGGCAGCCATACGGCGGGATGTCGAGTATCGCCTGCGGGATGATCTGTCCAAACGCCGCTACAACGATAAAATCCGGCCGAAGGCGGCGGAGCAGCTCCACGTTCTCCTCCTGCCTGATCCTTACAGGCTGAAACACCTCGATCCCGTGGCGCATCGCCGTCTCCTTGACCGGCGAGAACTGAACACCTTTCCCGCGTCCTTTGGGCCTGTCCGGCTGCGTAAAGACCGCCATGACATGGTATTCAGACTGTATCAGCGCCTCCAGAATCCCGGATGCGAAATCCGGTGTTCCCATGAATACGACCTGACACTGCGGGGCAGGCTTTCCGGCAGAATGTTCTCCTGTTCCCATATTTTCAGACGTCCTCATCTTCGTCTTCTTCATCCTCTTCCTGCGGCTGTGTGCTGTACAGTTCTCCTTCTACCTTGGATAGGTACATCACACCATCGAGATGGTCAATTTCATGGCAGAGGGCTCTGGCGAACAGATCCCGTCCCTCGACCGTGATTTCCTTCATGTCGAGATCAAGCGCCTTCACAATCACATGCTCCGGGCGCGTGACCTGTCCGGCCTTTCCCGGAACCGACAGGCAGCCCTCCGATCCGGTCTGCTCTCCATCCTGCTCCACAACCACCGGGTTCACCAGCGTCACCGGTCCCTCCCCGACATCGATCACGACGATTCGTCTCAGAACGCCACCTGCGGAGCCGCCAGCCCCACGCCCTCCGCATGATACATCGTCTCCAGCATATCAGATGCAAGTGTGCGGAGCCGCGGAGTCATCTCCTTCACCTCGCGGCACTTCTTTGTCAATA
>ERZ791624.747-NODE-747-length-20054-cov-3.708585_pt1 | contig 20054 bp, 16 predicted proteins | sample MGYA00510058_ERZ791624 | MGnify/ENA primary metagenome ERZ791624 (study PRJEB30046, sample SAMN00715158) | human gut metagenome | study: EMG produced TPA metagenomics assembly of the A metagenome-wide association study of gut microbiota in type 2... | reverse complement strand
GACAGCCGGTGGCGGCGGGCCCTGCATGACTGGGCAGCACGCCGCCAGCGCCCCCACCCTCTGCACACGCTGCAGCAGCGCAATATCTATGTGATGCCCTCTGCGGCAGGCTGGGCACTGGCTGCCACACTGATGGTGCTGCTGGTGGCCAGCATCAACTTTCAGCTCAATCTGGGCTATGCCCTCACCTTTCTGATAGCAGGCAGCGCACTGGCCAGCCTCTGGATGGGGCACCGCAATCTGCGCGGCCTGCAGCTGCGGCTGGACAGCCTGCAGCCCGTCTTTCAGGGCGAGCGCGCCCACATTCCCGTGCTGCTGCAGATCCACCAAGAACAGCGGGCGCGCCATGGCCTGTCTCTGGCGCTGGACCGGCTGCATGGACCGCTGGCCTGGGCGCATACCGATGTCGCACCCGGTCAGACAGCGCGCGTAGAACTGGGCTCCGTGCCCCACCTGCGCGGCTGGCACCAGGTGCCCCGGATTCTGCTGGAAAGCCGTTTTCCACTGGGCGTCTTCCGGCTGTGGAGCTACTGGCAACCCGATGACCGAGTGCTGGTCTACCCCGCCCCCGAAACGCCCATGCCCCCGGTTCGCTTTGGGCAAGCCAATGCGCATGGCTGCGCCCCCATGCAGCACAGCGGCAGCAGTGAGTTCGACGGCGTGCGCAGCTACCAGCGCGGCGATGCCATGCGCCAGGTGGTATGGAAAAAAGCCGCCACGGCACTGGCCTCTGGCAGCGGAGAACTGGTCGTGCGCGACAGTGCCCGCACCTCCACCCACACGCTATGGCTGGCGGCCCATGCCACCGGCCTGCACGACCCCGAGGCACAGATTGCCCGGCTCACCGCCTGGGTGCTGTTTGCCCATGCGCAGCAATGGTCATGGGGACTGGTGCTGCCCAGTGGGCAACGCATTGCACCCGCCGGAGGCAGCGCACATTTGCACACCTGTCTGGCCGCGCTGGCGGTGGATGGCACGCACGCTGCCACAACCAGAAAAATATGAACAAAAAACCACGCCAACGCTTGATACACATGCCCTGATAGCTATAAATCATGAAGCAATACCTCACCACCATGCCACGCGAAACCCGTGACACCCTGCTGGTGCTGGGCGTGGTGATACTGGTGCTGCTGCCCCATCTGGCTTTTCTGCCGTGGTGGGTCAGTGCGCTGGCGCTGCTCATCCTGACATGGCGACTGGGCACGGTACTGCGGGGGCAGGCTCTGCCACGCAAATGGCTGCTCAACACGCTGCTGGTGCTGGCCGTCGCAGCCACCGCTCTGCAGTACCGCACCATCGTCGGGCCTGAAGCCGGCGTGGTGCTGATTTTGCTGCTGCTCGTGCTCAAGACGCTGGAGGTCCGTGCGCGGCGCGACGCCATGGTGATCTTCTTTCTGGGCTTTTTCACGCTGCTGACGCTGTTTCTGCAGTCGCAATCGCTGCTGATGGCCTGCGCCATGCTGCTGGCGGCCTGGGGGCTGCTGGCCGCGCTGGTCAACGCCCATATGCCTGCGGGCTACCCGAGCCTGGGGCAGCTGCTGCGCACCTCCGGGCTGCTGATGCTGCTGGGCGCCCCTGTCATGCTGGTGCTGTTTCTGAGCTTCCCGCGCTTTGGGCCGCTGTGGGGCCTGCCTGCGCAGGAAAGCAAGGCCAGAACCGGGCTGGGCAATCAGATCACCGTCGGGCAGGTGGCAGAGCTGGCGCAGGACTTCAGCGTGGCCCTGCGCGTGCGCTTTGCACTGCCCGATGGGCAGACGCCCCCGCAGCACCTGCTGTACTTTCGCGGCCCTGTGCTCAGCCATTTTGATGGCCGCCAGTGGCAGACAGGCAGTGACGAAGCCCCCATGCGCCCCAGCCAGCAGGCCACCGGTCTGGGCCAGGCCGTGCCCTATGAGCTGACGCTGGAACCGCACCACCAGCGCTGGCTGCTGACGCTGGACGCCACGCTGCAGCAGCCAGACATGCCACGGCGGCGCATGCTGCAGACCAGTGATCTGCAATGGCTGGCCTGGCGCCCCATCACCGATGTGCTGCGCTACCAGGCCCAGGCCCATCTGCATTTTGTCTATGGCCAGCAGCTGTCTGCCTGGCAGCGCAAGCCCTACCTGCAGCTGCCTGCAGACCTCAACCCGCGCACCCTGGCCTGGGCACAGCAGCTGCGCGCACAGCACGGTGCGGACGACATGGCCATCATCCAGGCCGCGCTCACGCAGCTGCGCCAGGGGGGCTACACCTACACACTCAGCCCCACCGTGGTCAGCAGCCCGCACACGGCCGATGCCTTCTGGTTCGATACGCGCGATGGCTTCTGTGAACACATCAGCTCTGCCTTTGCCGTGCTGATGCGCGCTGCGGGCATTCCTGCACGACTGGTCACGGGCTATCAGGGCGGAGAGCGCAACCCGGTCGATGGCCTGTGGACGGTGCGCCAGAGCGATGCCCATGCCTGGACCGAAGTCTGGCTGCCCCAAGAAGGCTGGCTGCGCATTGACCCGACCACAGCCGTGGCCCCCTCCCGCACCGAGCAGCTGCAGCGCCTGAGCCCGCCAGCCACACCACTGAATCAAGCCATGGGCCGCGTCATGGGCTGGGATGCCATGCAGCAGCTGCGAGCACAGTGGGAAGCCATCAACCACCGCTGGAACGACTGGGTGCTGAACTACACCCGTGGCGATCAGGCCCAGCTGCTGCAGCGCCTGCAGCTCAGCCAGAACCTTGCCGTAACCCTGGCCACCGCACTGGGATGTGGCATGGCCCTGTTGCTGGCATGGCTGGGCCTGCAGCGCTGGCGCCAGCACTACATCGCCGATCCCTGGCAGCGCCTGATGCACCGCGCACGCCGCAGGCTGGCGCAGGCGGGCATTGCCCATGCGGACAGTCTGGGCCTGCAGGCGCTGGCACGCGCAGTCCAAGCACAATGGGGGGATGATTCGCGCCCACTGCAACAGTGGCTGCAACAGATGGAACAATGGCGCTACGCACCACATGATGCGCAGACACCCAGTCTGCGCACATTGCAGCGCCATTACCGCGCATTGATCTGGCCCCGCACTTCATGAAACGCCTGCTTTCCCATTCGCTTCTCCTGGCCCTTGCCGCATGCTGTAGCTTTCACATTCCGGCTTTCTCGCAAAACAGCGCCACCAAGCGCACCAGCATGCAAACGCCCTATGGCCAGCGGGCGGATGCACAGCAGTGGGCTGAAGACATGGCGCAGCGCCATGGGCTGGACCCCGCATGGGTCAAGGCACAGCTGGCACAGGCGCGCTTTCTGCCGCAAGTGCCCAAGCTGATGACGCCAGCGCCCAAGACCCGCACCACGGCACGCGACTGGGGCGACTACCGCCGCCGCTTTATCGACCCCGTACGCATTCAGGCCGGTGTGCGCTTCTGGAACGAAAACGCCGACACCCTGGCACGTGCCGAGGCTCAATACGGTGTGCCTGCGTCCATGATCGTCGGCATCATTGGTGTGGAAACCATTTACGGCCGCCACATGGGCAATCTGCGCGTGCTCGACAGCCTGAGCACCCTGGCCTTTGACTTCCCACAGGCCCACCCGCGTGCGGCCGAGCGCCAGCGCTACTTTCGCGGCGAGCTGGAGCAGTTTCTGCTGATGATGCACCAGGCTGGCACGCCCACCACCGGCCCGCGCGGCAGCTACGCCGGGGCCATGGGGCTGGGCCAGTTCATGCCCAGCAGCTGGGCACAGTGGGCGGTGGACTTTGATGGCGATGGCCGTATTGACCTGTTCAACAGCCCGGCCGATGCGATTGGCTCCGTGGCCAACTACTTCAAGGCCCATGGCTGGGTACCCGGCATGCCCGTGTGGTACCCCGCGCGCTTTCAGGCAGAGCAGCTCGATTTGCCGACCCTGCTGGCACCCGACATCCTGCCCAGCTTTACCCCTGCGCAGATGCTGCGTCTGGGCGTACAGCCTGAAGGCGGCATGGGGCATGAAGGACTGCTGGCCCTGATTGAGCTGAAAAACGGCGAAGATGCGCCCAGCTACATCGTGGGCACACAGAACTTCTACGCCATCACGCGCTACAACTGGTCGAGCTACTACGCAGCCGCCGTGCACGATCTGGGCGAAGAAGTCGCCGCTGCACGCCAGGGCAGCGTGCCCGGCATTGTGCTGCCCGTCATGGCACCACAGGCGGAAAGTCCTGTGAGCCCCATGAACCCCACCAGTGCTGACAGCCCCGTGGGCCGCATCACCATCCGCGAGCATTCGTGATGCCTTCATGCGCAATGACAGCTTGCGCACTTGCGCAAGCGGATCAACCTGCACAAGGCGTGCAATCCCTGCGGGGGATGCTCCTAGTAGCAAGCCAGGCCTGAAATACGCACGCTGTATGTCTTCACTCACCTCACGGAGACAGGCATGCAACGCTGGAAACTTTCCCCCTTGTCACTCGCCTTCTGCGCACTGGGTCTGCTGGGCAGTGCCGCCCACGCCCAGTTCAAGGAGCCAGACGTCGTCAAGATTGGCTTTATCACCGATATGTCCAGCCTCTACGCTGACGTGGAAGGCAGGCACGGTGCCACGGCCATACAGATGGCCATTGATGACTTTGGCGGCAAAGTACTGGGCAAGCCCATCGAGCTGCTGACGGCCGACCACCAGAACAAGGCCGATATTGCCGCCAGCAAGGCCCGTGAATGGATTGACCAGCAGAACATCAGCCTGGTCTTTGGCGGCACCAACAGCGCCACGGCACTGGCCATGGCCCAGGTAGCGACCGAGAAAAAACGCGTCTTCGTGGACAACGGCGCGGGCACTTCCGTGCTGACCAATGAGCAGTGCAGCCCCTACATCGTGCACTACGCCTTTGACACCGTGGCCCTGGCCAAGGGCACGGGCAAGGCCGTGGTGGAAAACGGTGGCAAGACCTGGTTCTTTCTGACGGCCGACTACGCCTTTGGCCATGCGCTGGAAGCAGACACCACCAAGATCGTCGAAGCCAATGGCGGCAAGGTGCTGGGTGCGGTCAAGACGCCGCTGAACGCCAGCGACTTCTCCAGCTTCATGCTGCAGGCCCAGAACTCCAAGGCCCAGATCCTCGGCCTGGCCAATGCGGGCGGCGACACGGTGAACTCCATCAAGGCTGCCAAGGAGTTTGGCATTGACAAGGCGATGAAGCCCGTGGGGCTGCTGATCTTCTTCTCCGACATCCACAGTCTGGGCGTGAAGAACACCGCGGGTCTGCAGTTCACCACCAGCTGGTACTGGGACATGAATGACGAAAGCCGCAAGTTTGCCGACAAGTTCATGGCCAAGACCAAGCGCCGCCCCAGCGAAATCCAGGCCGCCGACTACTCGGCCACCATGAACTACCTCAAGGCCGTAGAAAAAGCGGGCACGCTGGAAGCCGACAAGGTCATGGCTGCGTGGAAGGACATGGAGATCAACGACTTCTTCGGCAAGGGCCGCATCCGCCCCGATGGCCGCTATGCCCACGACATGTACCTGATGGAGGTGAAGTCCCCCGCCGAATCCAAGGGCACCTGGGACTACTACAAGCTGGTCAAGACCCTGCCTGCCGAGGAAGTCTGGACCACCAAGGAAGAAAGCAAGTGCCAGTACTGGAAGTGAACTGAACGCTTCAAACCACAAAAAAATGCAGACCGGGTGTCTGCATTTTTTATAGCTGCCTGCGCTGATAAATGCTTGATTTCAGATATTTTTATGTCTCAAACCATTGCCACACCAGCGCTAGATGCTCTCTTTTTAGAAGTTCCGGCTTCAGGCCGCAATCGCCTTGGCCGAGCCGACCTGCTTGCGCAGCTCAAACTTCTGGATCTTGCCCGTGCTGGTCTTAGGCAGCTCACCAAACACCACGGCACGCGGCACCTTGTAGCCTGCCAGATGCTGCTTGCAGTGGGCAATGATATCCTGCTCCGTCACCTCAGTGCCAGGCTTGATTTCGAGGAAAGCGCAGGGTGTCTCGCCCCACTTTTCATCCGGCTTGGCCACCACGGCCGCTGCCAGCACAGCGGGGTGGCGGTAGAGCACGTCTTCCACCTCAATCGAAGAGATGTTTTCACCGCCCGAGATGATGATGTCCTTGCTGCGGTCCTTGATCTGGATATAGCCATCGGGGTACTGCACGGCCAGGTCTCCGCTGTGGAACCAGCCGCCACGAAAAGCATCGTCCGTCGCCTTGGGGTTCTTGAGGTAGCCCTTCATGGTGATGTTGCCGCGGAACATGATCTCGCCCATGGTTTCGCCATCCATGGGCACGGGCTGCAGGGTTTCGGGGTCCATCACGCGCACTTCACGCTGCAGGTGGTAGCGTACGCCTTGACGGGCGTTCAGCCGCGCGCGCTCGCCAATGTCCAGCTGCTGCCAGGCTTCGTGCTTGGCGCAGACCGTGGCGGGGCCATAGGTTTCGGTCAGGCCATACACATGGGTCAGATCAAAGCCCATGGCTTCCATGCCTTCGATCATCGAAGCCGGTGGCGCAGCGCCGGCCACCATGGCCTTCACGCCTGCAGGAATGCCTACCTTGAGTTCGGCCGGTGCATTCACCAGCAGCGACTGCACGATGGGCGCGCCGCAGTAGTGGGTCACGCCATGGTCGCGGATGGCATCAAAAATCGCCTTGGCTTCCACGCGGCGCAGGCAGACGTTCACACCCGCACGCGCTGCCACGGTCCAGGGAAAGCACCAGCCATTGCAGTGGAACATGGGCAGCGTCCACAGATAGACGCTGTGCTTGGGCATGTCCCACTCCAGCACATTGCTGATGGCATTGATGGCCGCGCCGCGGTGGTGATAGACCACGCCCTTGGGGTTGCCCATGGTGCCGCTGGTGTAGTTCAGCGCAATGGCGTCCCACTCGTCTTCCGGCATTTCCCAGGCAAAGTCGGCGTCACCCTGGGCCACAAAGTCTTCGTAGCTGATGCTGCCCACCTGCGTGGCAGCAGGGCCGTAGAGTGCATCGTCCACCTGAATCACCAGCAGCGGCTCGGTGCAGGTGCGCAGCTTCAGCGCCTTGGCAATCACACCGGTGAACTCGGGGTCTACGATCAGCGCCTTGGCTTCGCCATGGTCCAGCATGAAAGCCAGTGCCTCGGCATCCAGACGGGTGTTGAGCGTGTTGAGCACGGCACCAGCCATGGGCACGCCGAAGTGGGCTTCCACCATGGGCGGCGTGTTGGGCAGGATCACGGCTACGGTGTCGTTCTTGCCAATGCCTGCCTTGCGCAGGCTGCTGGCCAGCTGGCGGCAACGCGCATAGGTCTGGCCCCAGGTCTGGCGCAGATCGCCATGTACGATGGCCAGCCGCTCGGGGTAGACGCTGGCCGTGCGCTCGATAAAGCTCAGTGGGGTCAGTGCGGCAAAGTTGGCCGCGTTGCGGTCCAGATTCTGGTCGTATTTGCTTGTCATCTCCCTGTTCTCCTGTGTGTTTTCTGGATGATGAAAACCCATCTCGATGAGTCCCCCATACTTTCCCTAATGCGGCCGCTGAACAACATCCGCAAATACCCGCTGGTGCTACCTCTTTCTTTTGATATGTCGCAATACCAGTCGTTACAGCATCGAGTGAAATGGGATCACCATCTGGACTGGTTCTAAAGCAGGCCGTGTAGTGCGATACCTTCAGGGCCACGCATGAACTCGGTACAGGTGGTCGTGCCCTGTTTACCCAGGCGCCGCTTACACCACTGGACAGGCCGCAGGTTTGCACTTGAGATTTGAGACGAGGGGTAAAGCCACAGGCTTTGCAACGAGGTATCAAGCGTGGTGCTTGCAGCGCTCAACAGAGCATGCCCTCAAAAAAGTACAAGTGCTTTGGAGCCACGCATGAAACTGAAACTCCGACCTCTCGTTGCTGCCGCCATGGTGGTTGTAGGTTTTGCTGCCGCCCCCAGTTGGGCACTGCAGCCTAACAACGAGCCCATCTCCCCCATTGAACCCGCCAAGGTCACCAACCCTGCCATGGTCGAGCTGGGCAAGAAGCTGTGGTTTGATCCTCGACTGTCCAAGTCTGGCTTCATCTCCTGCAACTCCTGCCACAACCTGTCCATGGGTGGCAGTGACAACCTCAAGACCTCCATCGGCCACAACTGGGCGGAAGGCCCCATCAACTCGCCCACGGTGCTCAACTCCAGCATGAACGTGGCCCAGTTCTGGGATGGCCGTGCAGGCAGCCTGAAAGAGCAGGCCGGTGGCCCCATCGCCAACCCCATGGAAATGGCCTTCACGCACGAGCTGGCCGTGGACATGTGAACTCCATCCCCGGCTACCAGGCGGAGTTCAAACAGGTATTCAAGAAGGACAAGATCGACATCGACCAGGTGACCAATGCCATCGCCGCCTTTGAAGAAACCCTGGTGACCCCCAACTCCCGCTTTGACAAGTGGCTCAAGGGCGACCAGACCGCGCTGACCAAGGATGAACTCGAAGGCTATGTGCTGTTCCGCGACAGCGGCTGTGTGGCCTGCCACAACGGCGTGGCCGTGGGCGGCAACTCCTTCCAGCGCATGGGTCTGGTGGAACCCTACAAGACCGACAACCCCGCTGAAGGCCGCGTGGCTGTGACTGGTGCCGATGCCGACCGCTTCAACTTCAAGGTGCCTACCTTGCGCAACGTGGAGCTGACCTACCCCTACTTCCACGATGGTGCAGCTGGCACCCTGAGCGAAGCTGTGGACACCATGGGCCGCATCCAACTGGGCAAGAAGTTCACACCCGAAGAAAACGCCAAGATCGTGGCCTTCCTGAAAACACTGACTGGCGATCAGCCTCAGTTGACCATGCCTATCCTGCCTCCTTCGAGCGACAAGACACCTCGTCCTGAGCCTTTCGCCAAGAAGTAAGGCAGCCTATTCACCAGGCCCTGCGCCTGGTGTCTGAGACGCTATGACAAAACCGCAAAAGCTGTGCACCACATGCTTTTGCGGCCATTGTTTTCCCGGGCCACATGCCTATTCAGACGGGAGCGCATGCCAAGCGGCAAGAGCCCACCGCAGCCCAGCCTTCAGCATGCCCCCTGTTTTCACCAAGGGAAAAAACACCATGCATTCCACACCAGCACCACTTTCTCTGCCAGAGCGCCTGCGCGCCGCTGGCATTCTGCCCACGCGCCAGCGACTGGCGATTGCGCAAGTGCTGCTGCAGCAGCCCGTGCACATGTGTGCTGACGAGGTGCTGCTGGCCGCGCGCAAGATCTTGCCCACGCTCTCACGCGCCACTGTCTACAACACCCTGCCCGTGATGGTGCAAGGCGGTCTGCTGCGCGCACTGCGCATGGATGCAGAGCGCATGATTTATGACTCCCGCGTCGAGGCCCACTCGCACATCTACCATGAGGACACAGGCATGGTGCAGGACCTCGATGCCAGCGAACTTTCGCTGCCGCATATTCCCTCCCTGCCATCGGACCTGGAAGTCGTCGGCTATGACCTCATCGTTCGCGTGCGAAAGCACACCACCCACTGAGCGAAAACCCTTAAAAACCCATCAAAGCTCTCAGACTTTCGGAAAAACTTCAGAAAACTTTTTTTATTTCAGTAATTACTAAAATCAATAAATAATCATTAAAAACAATGTATTAAACAAGATTCACCCTCACCTGCCGGCTTAGAAAATTCAACCAGAACAAGTCTTCTATAAGACATCTTTTATGAAATAAAAATTTCCCGCACACAGTCGCAAATCCTTCCTACAATCCTGCCATCAACTCGCAAACAAGCCCTGCACTTCCAAGTGCATTTCACATGTTTGCAAGCTGGTAGGAACAACAGAGGAAACGCTCTGAGACTCATCAGAGCGGAGGAGACCAGGCCTGCACCATGCAGGCCTTTTTTTGTCTGTGCAATTCAAAAACAATAGCTACCAGCGCTTGCCAACAAAGCAATTCAGAATCAAAAGACTCTGAAAGCAAACAGAATCAAGCGCAAGCCGCTCTTGTTTTTATTGGTTTGCCTGCGCCAGCGCCCATTGCACATGCTCGCGCACGATCTCGCTGTCATGGCTGGCACGTTGCTGCAATGCGGTCTGGATAGCTGCCCGGTCATCGGCAGACAGCGCCGTAGTCAACGCATTGCCCATGGCCACGGCAATATTGCGCAGCCAGCGCACATGGCCAATGCGGCGAATCGGGCTGCCCTCGGTGCAGCGCAAAAAGGTGGCCTCATCCCAGCTGAACAGCTGCACCAGGGTGCTGCCCACCATGCCACCACGCACATCAAAGTCCGGCAGGCTGGCGCGCTGGGCAAACTTGTTCCAGGGGCAGGCCAGCTGGCAGTCATCACAGCCGTAGATGCGATTGGCCAGCAGCGGCCGCAACTCCAGCGGGATGGGACCGTCATGCTCAATGGTCAGATAGGAAATGCAGCGCCGCGCATCCACGCGATGCGGCGCGACGATGGCTCCCGTAGGGCAGGCGTCCATACAGCTGCTGCAGCTGCCGCAGTGCGCCGTGACGGGGGCAGTTTCCGGCAGCGCCATGTCCACATAGATCTCGCCCAGGAAAAACATGGAGCCCGCATCGCGGCTGAGCACCAGGGTGTGCTTGCCGCGCCAGCCCTGGCCGCTGCGCCGGGCCAGTTCGGCCTCCATGACCGGGGCGGAATCCGTAAAGGCGCGGTGGCCCATGGGGCCCAGCTCCTGCGCAATGCGCTCGGCCAGCTTCTGCAGGCGGCTGCGCAGCACCTTGTGGTAATCCCGCCCACGGGCATAGACCGAAACAATCGCTTCCTGCGGCCTGTGCTGGCGCGCCCATTCCACGGTCTGCCAGTCATCCAGCGTGTCGCGCGGCAGGTAGTCCATGCGGGCGGTAATCACACTCACCGTGCCCGGCACCAGCTCCGCCGGACGGGCGCGCTTGAGGCCATGGGCGGCCATGTAATCCATACTGCCGTGAAAACCTGCGGCCAGCCATTGCAGCAGCCCGTCCTCACAAGACGACAAATCCACGCCGGAAACGCCAATTTGGGAAAATCCCAGCTCGCGGGCCCAGTCCTGCATCAAAGGAATCAATTGACTGCTGCAAACCATAACCCACCGATTGTAGAAAGCACCATGCAAGACGAGCGCGTACTGACCTGGCAAGACGAGACAGCCACTGCGGCTTTTGCGGCCGAACTGGCTGCCATGCCCGAGGTGCGCAATGCCTACATCACGCTGCACGGTGACCTGGGCGCAGGCAAGACCACGCTGGTGCGCCACCTGCTGCGCAGCCTGGGGGTGCAGGGCCGCATCAAGAGCCCGACCTATGCCGTGGTGGAGCCACACGAAACGCCGCAGCTGAACATCTGGCACTTTGACTTCTACCGCTTTGACGACCCACGCGAATGGGAAGATGCGGGTTTTAGAGATATCTTCGCCAGTGAAGGACTGAAACTGGCAGAATGGCCGGAAAAAGCTGCTTCGCTGACTCCACCAGCGGATCTAGCTATCTATATTGAAGCAATTGACGAAACACAACGCCGTGTCACTTTGCGCACCAGCACAGAGCGTGGACGGCACATGCTGCAGCACTGGTCACAATGAGCGAAGACGCCGCGCACCCCCTATTTACCGCTTACCGACCTAACCGACGCACCCTGCTGCAAGCTGGCAGCCTGGCCCTGCTGCTGGCCGGCAAACAGCACCTGGCCTTTGGAGCCACCATTGTGGCCGTTCGCGTATGGCCGGCCGAAGACTACTCCCGCGTGACGCTGGAGTCCGATGTGCCGCTGTCTGCCAAACAGACGCTGGTGGATGACCCGCCACGTCTGGCCGTAGACATCGAAGGCCTGCAACTGAACGGCGAACTCAAGGAGCTGGTCGCCAAAGTCCAGCCTGACGATCCGAATATTGCGGCCATCCGCGTCGGCCAGAACTCGCCCACCGTGGTGCGCCTGGTGATAGACCTCAAGCAAAAGGCCGTGCCGCAGGTGTTTTCGCTCAAGCCTGTGGCCAGCTACAAGCACCGCCTGGTGTTCGACCTGTATCCCGCCACGCCAGTAGACCCGCTGGAGGCCCTGATTCAGGACCGCCTGCGCGATGCAGCAGACCCAACTGCGCCTGCCCCCAGCGCATCATTGCCTGCAGACAGCGATGATCCGCTGGCTGACCTGATTGCCAAGCACAGCGGCCCGGACCCCCCCGCCGCGCCTGCTCAGCCTCCGGCCGCACCAACCCAGCCCAGCGCCCCTGCGGCGCCCCCAGCGCCAAGCACAGCCAAAAAGCCTGCGAAGACACCAGGCAATGCCACCAAAACCGATCGCATCATCATTGTTGCGCTGGACCCTGGTCATGGAGGCGAAGACCCGGGTGCCATCGGCCCCAAGGGCACGCGGGAAAAAGACGTGGTGCTCCGAATTGCCAAACAGTTGCGCGATCGCATCAACAAAAGCTCTGTGGGCGGCAACCCCATGCGTGCCTATATGACACGTGATGGCGACTACTTCGTGCCCCTGGGCACACGCGTGCAAAAAGCGCGTCGCGTGCAGGCGGACCTGTTCATCAGCATCCACGCAGACGCCTTCACCCGGCCCTCTGCCGCCGGTGCCAGCGTGTTTGCCTTGAGCCAGAAAGGTGCAACCAGCACGGCAGCGCGCTGGCTGGCGAACAAAGAAAACCAGGCTGACCTCGTCGGTGGCCTCAATGTGCGCAGCCAGGATGCTGCCGTGCAGCAGATGCTGCTGGACATGAGCACCACCGCCCAGATCAACCACAGCCTCAAGCTCGGCACCGCACTGCTCACCCAGCTGGGCAGCTTTGCCAAGCTGCACAAGCCACGCGTGGAGCAGGCAGGCTTTGCCGTGCTCAAGGCGCCAGACATTCCCAGTGTGCTGGTGGAAACGGCCTTCATCAGCAACCCCGGCGAAGAGCAGAAGCTACGCAGCCCGGCTTACCAGGCCAAGCTGGCCGATGCACTCATGAAAGGCATCCTGCAGTACTTTGCCAAGCACCCACCCATGCCGCGTTCACGCTCCATCTGACGGAACGTTGCAACCGCCCTCCCCAAAACCCACGCCTGAAAACGTGGGTTTTTTGCATCTTGCATCCATGCTTTCTCCTCCCGCACGGCTTGATGCAAGACGGCATGTGGCTCATGCCGATACCTCCTGACACTGTTTGACAAACACATGCTCTTTGATGTCAGAGAATTAATAAAAACAAAAAACCAAACAACTCAATTCAAATAATTTATAAGCCCCATGCGCTGTCATCGAGTGACACCTGAACTGCGAGGGACAGTCCACCCACGACCGTACCGACGCATCCTGTGCTTCAGCCTGTTTTGTGCATGCCTGATAGCAGGCCCCGTGCGCAGCCATGCCAGCAGTACGCTGCTACAGCAGGCACAGGCTCTGCGTGATGCCAGAGACTGGGACGCAGCCCTGAAGCTGTACCGCCAGGGCCAGCGACAGCATCCCGAAGAAGCGGCCTACACCTGGGGCGAAATCTATGTGCTGGCAGACAGCGGCGCTGCAGCGCAGGCCGTGACCATGGCCCAGCATCTGCTGCTGCAACAGCCACGCAATGTAGATGCACTGCTGGTCATGGCCTATGCCCAGCTGCGCCAGCACGGGGTGTTTGCCAGCCTGGAGTATGTAGACCGGGCCATGGCCGAGGCCGGTGAGCACAGCTACGTCGTCCGCGAGTATGTGCTGGCACTGCAGCGTGCCCACCAGCCAGAGGCTGCCCTGCGCATCGCGCAGCAATACCCCGGGCTGCTCAGCCCCATGCAGCACTGGGAGCTGCAGGCCGATGCACTGGCATTCAGCGTGCGCTTTGCAGACCTGAGCACGCGCAGCGAAGAGGAACGCTTTGCCATCGCCGACCGCACACTGCCGCAGTACAGGCAACTGCTGACACAGTTGCAATACGCAGGAGCAGGCGCTGAGCCCCTGTACCAGCGTGTGCGCCTTAACCGCCTGCAGGCTTTCCATGCGCGCTATGCCATGCAAGAGCTGGTGCAGGAATTCCAGGCACTGCAGACAGAAGGCGTGTCCATCCCGGACTACGTCATGGCCTAGGTGGCTGCAGCCTATCTGTACCTGCGCCAGCCAGAACGAGCGGCGCAGCTGTATGAGCAGCTCATACAGCGCAGCTATCTGCGTGAGGATGCAGGCATCCGCCGCAACCAGGATCAGGGCCTGCTGTTTGCCTATGCCGACCAGGGCGCTGTGGGCACTGCACAGCAGCTGGCACCGGTGCTGGCACAGCACTACGCCCCATGGCGCTATGTAGAGGGCGATGCACAAAAAATTCCGAATGCGCCGTACCTCGACGCCATCCATACCTCAACCCTGATGGACCTGTATGCCAATGCCACGCCCAATGCGCAGCATCGGCTGGAACACATGGTGCGCACCGCACCCGCCAATAACAATCTGCGCACCGACCTGGCACAGCTGTACCGCATACGTGGCTGGCCCAGGCTGGCAGAGCGGGAACTCAAAATTGCCGAAGCCGCGCTGCACGCGCACACGGCGTGGAAGTGGAACAGGGCCTGACCGCACTGGACCTGCAGGAGTGGCAGCAGGCTGAGCAGCTCAGCGCCGATGTGCTGGCACGTTTTCCTGAAGACCAGCGTAGCCAGCGGCTGGCGCGGCTGTGGCAGGTTTACCAGATGCGTGAGCTGCAGGTTTCTGCCTACAAAGGACTGAGCCAGCACAACCCCAGCGCCGGCAGCCGTTGTCAGGTCCCGGATGATTGCGCACGTTCTTGACGAATAAATCAGGTGCTTTCATCTTCCATTTTTTGAGTGCTTGAACTGGGGCTTCGTGCCCCAGTGCCTTTTGCGGCAAGTGGTGGTGATACAGCCAGACAAACCTGTGCAGCGTCTTTTCCAAATCCTCTGCGCTGTTGAAGTGGTGCGAGCGCAGTACTTGACGCAGGCGGCCATGGAAGCGCTCGACCATGCCGTTGGTTTTTGGCGTCCTGGGCTTGGTGAGCCGGTGTTCTATCCCCAGTGCTTGGCATAGCTGGTCGAATTCGTGCTCGCCTGTGGGCTGGCGAGTGCGACTGCCAAACAAGCGGTCTGTGAACTCTTTGCCGTTGTCGGTGAGGATGGTGTGAATCCTAAATGCTGCAGCTTTGCGGACGGCGGCCAAGAAGGCTTTGGCGGACGCTGCCGTCTTGTGTTGCTCGATATCAATGAACACCCAGCGTGTGGCCCGATCAATGGCAACAAAGACATAGCGGCGCTTGTCCTCATCTTGCATCTGGGGCAGGTACTTCACATCTACATGCACATAGCCAGGCTCATACGCCTTGAAGGGTTTGTGCTCGCTCTCAGGCTTGGGCTGTACGGGCAATCTGGAGTAGCCTCGTCTGCGCAGCAAGCGATCCAGCGCAGAACGGCTCATGGCCGGCTCAATGAACGCTCGCACCACCGCCAACAAGTCATCCAGAGGTAGCCGCAGCTGGCTGCGCAGATAAATAACCGGCTCTTGCTGCCCTGCATTGAGCGTAGTTTGCAGGCGGTGGGCCGTGTGGCTGGCGTCATGCACCGTGCTTGTGCTGCGCCACTTACGCACGGTCCCTATGCCAATGCCGTATTGCTGTGCTAACTCTCGATCTGTACCAGTGGCTTACTGCAATGCCAAGCGGGTGGCAGGTGTGGTCGTGCCGTTCTTATGAAGACTGATCAGCATGGCAACTCCTTGGCGCGGGCTTGCCATGTTGCCAGAACTTCTCGAAGTACCTCTCGGCCATGCAGCAACGGACGCTTGTTTTTAAGTAACCAATCGTCCGGGACCCGACAGCTAGTTCTCTGCGTGCCGGACCTTCGTGGTTTCAAACACATGCTTGGCAGTACGGCCATCACCGACCTCTGCCGCGTGAATGCTTGCTGCGCGCTTATCCCCCACGCTACCCAGCTGATACTCCATCTGCCAGTCCATGGAAGCGTAAAACAATATCAGCGCACACCACAGCGCAGAAAGCCATGCGAATATCACAAAGCTCATTATTCGGAATAACGGCATAGTGCTTGATCTCTGCAAAATATTTTTATTTCATCCATCTTTTTTCAACCTGAGGTGACACATGCAGCCTCAGTCATTGCAATACAAAAGCAACTACTCACACCCGGCATTTGATCTTTTCCCGCTGGGTTGACGGCTGAACACGGCACGCCCTCTCACTTTTTCCTGCAGCCTCACACAGCTCTTTCATGCGCATAGCAGCTGGCAACCTGTTTCAGGGCAAAGTCTAGGCAGGGCGCCCATCTGCATGTTTAGGAAGCTTCCGAAAATGTGCATACCTGTAAAAAATGCGTTTTTTCATGCACATTTTTTCCATGTAAATCTGCCCGTTGACAGTGCTGAAAAAATGGCCACTTCATTCATGCAAAAAATATCTGTAGATGCGACGGCTGCACCCATGCCGTAAATCATTCAAAAATCAGGCATAAAAAAACGCTGCCAGCGGCAGCGTTTGAGGGAGAGCAGCAGAAAACAGCTCAGGCGGTCTGCTTTTCCTGACGGCCAGCCTTCCAGCCGCCGTAGATGGCGATCAGGCCAGGAATCAGAATCAGCGCCCAGATGATTTTCTCCAGGTGCTCCTTCACCCAGGGCAGATTGCCGAAGAAGTAGCCTGCCGTCACGATGCCCACCACCCACAAAATGGCCCCCGAGACATTGAACATCGTGAACTTGCCGCGCGACATATGGGCCACACCAGCCACAAAAGGCGCAAAGGTACGGATGAAGGGCATGAAACGCGCCAGGATAATGGTGACGCCGCCATAGCGCTCATAAAAGTCATGCGCACGGTCAAAGGCCTTGCGGTTAAACCAGCGCGAGTCTTCCCACTGAAACACCCGGGGGCCGAAAAAACGCCCGACGCTGTAGTTGCACTGGTCGCCCAGCACCGCAGCCACCAGCAGGATAGGGACGGCAATGGAGTAGTCCATCATGCCTGCACCACACATGGCGCCCACGATGAACAGCAGCGAATCCCCGGGCAGAAACGGCATGACCACCACGCCGGTTTCCACAAACACGATGATGAACAGCAAGGCATACACCCAGGGGCCATAGGCCACCACAAACGCCTCCAGGTGCTTGTCGACGTTCAAGATAAAGTCAATCAAAAAAGCAACGATTTCCACAATCCATATCCTTTGCAACAGTGCACCACCCAGACGTCAGTCTGACTGGCAGAGCACGGCCTGCACTGTACCGCGTTGCAGATGCGGCCCTCACTTTGCGAGACAGGCATCACACTTGTTTGCAGCAAAAAAACATTCGTTTACGTAATTCACGCACCCATAACAGCTTCTTTGCAAGACCGCTGCAACATTGCTGGCACAGTCACTGTCCATGCGCTGCAGGCACTGCAGCACCCGCTTACTCAACAGGAGCCGAACATGAACACACGTACCATCTTCCTCAGCGGCGCACTGGCTATCACCTTGGCCATGGCCGGCTGCGCCACCAACTCCCCCAGCAATGCGCAGATTGGCACAGGCGTTGGCGCAGTCGCAGGTGGACTGCTCGGCGATGCCGTCTTTGGTTCCACACTGGGCACGGTGGGCGGTGCAGCCGCCGGTGCACTGATTGGCAATGAAGTGGGCAAAAAATCCGACCAGCCACACCGCGGCAAAAAACGCCATTGAATATTTTTCGCTTTCCCCTTCTTTGGCCGCTTCCTGAAGCGGCTTTTTTACGCCTGGCTACAGCCCTAAACCACGCACAGCCTGTATCAGACAGCCACACTGCATAGAATCACCGGGGTGGATATCCCTCATACCCCCCCTCTTACCCGCCGTTCCATCCAGGACCTGCCCGATGAGCTGATCAGCCAGATTGCGGCAGGTGAGGTGGTCGAACGCCCTGCCTCTGTCGTGCGTGAGCTGGTCGATAACGCCCTGGACGCTGGCGCCACCCAGATCACCGTACGCCTGCTCGCGGGCGGTGTGCGCCTGATTGCCGTAGAAGACGATGGCTGCGGCATTCCCCGTGAAGAGCTGCCCGTGGCCCTGCGCCGCCATGCCACCAGCAAGATCCGTGATCTGCAGGAGCTGGAACACGTAGGCACCATGGGCTTTCGTGGCGAGGCACTGGCAGCCATTGCCTCGGTGTCCGAAACCTCCATCCTCTCGCGCCTGGAAGGCGAACAGCAGGCCTGGCTGCTGGAAGCGCGCAGCGGCGAACTGCGCCCCGCTGCACGCAGCCGCGGCACGACGCTGGAAGTCAAGGAACTGTTTTTCAGCACGCCCGCACGCCGCAAATTCCTCAAGAGCGATGCCACGGAGCTGGCGCACTGCATCGAGTCCGTGCGCCGCCATGCGCTGGCGCGCCCCGATGTGGGCTTTGCTATCTGGCACGAAGGCAAGCTGGTCGAGCAGTGGCGTGCCGTCAGCTTTGATCCGCAGGACAGCCAGCAGCGCGCCGACGCTCTGGCCCGGCGTCTGAGCGATGTGCTCGGTGACGATTTCGTCAGCAACACCATTGCCGTACTGCGCACCTCGGCCTCCAGCGGCATCACCGTCTATGGCCGCGCAGGCCTGCCCGATGCCGCACGCAGCCGCCCGGACCAGCAGTACTGCTACGTCAACGGCCGCTTTGTGCGCGACAAGGTCATCACCCACGCCGCCAAAAGTGCGTATGAAGACGTGCTGCACGGCCAGAAACAGCCGATTTACGCGCTGTACATGGAGATCGATCCCGCCCGCGTGGACGTGAACGTACACCCCACCAAGATCGAGGTGCGCTTTCGCGACAGCCGCGAAGTGCACCAGGCCATCAAGCATGCCGTGGAAGATGCGCTGGCCGCACCGCGTGCTGCGCTGCTGGCCGAGCAGGAGCAGGCCGCCGCAGGCACTGCCGCACAGTCAGACGGAGTCGTCGCCACCACCAGCCCCAGCGCGCTCTGGCAACCCAAGGTGAGCACACCTGTACGCCCGACCATGAAGCCGCAAGTGCAGTTCAGCATGCCGCTGCAGGAGCAGGCTGGGCACAAGGTCAGCGACCTGCAGGCGCTGTGGGCCCCACTGCGTGAAGCCAAGGCCGATACGCCACCTGCCACCGCCCCCGCATCTGTACCCACTTCTGCATCTGCCCCCCCATCTGCACCTGCAGCTACAGAATTACAAGCTACCAGCGCTGTATCCACAAGCATTTCAGATACAAAACATACGGAAAACCTTGCCAACCCAGCGCAAGCCGCTTCTGTATCTGAAGCATCCAACCCTGCACCCACTGCCAGCAACTGGCCGCTGGGCCGTGCCGTGGCTCAAATCCATGGTGTCTACATCCTGACCGAGAACGCGCAAGGCATGGTGATTGTGGACATGCACGCCGCCCACGAGCGCATCGTCTACGAGCGCCTCAAGGCCCAGCTGGGCAATGACCAGCCCATTGCCAGCCAGCCCCTGCTGATACCTGCCACCTTTGCCGCCACGCCGCAGGAAGTGGCCACGGCCGAAGCCCATGCTGAGACACTGCGCGTGCTGGGGCTGGAAATTGCGCCGTTTTCGCCCAAGACGCTGGCCGTGCGCGCCGTGCCTGCTACGCTGGCGCAAGGCGATGCCGTAGAACTGGCGCGCAGCGTGCTGGCAGAGCTGGAGCAGCATGAAGCCTCCGGCATCATTCAGCGCGCACGCAATGAAATTCTGGCCACCATGGCCTGCCACGGTGCGGTGCGCGCCAACCGCAGGCTCACGCTTGACGAAATGAACGCCCTGCTGCGCCAGATGGAAACCACCGAGCGCTCTGACCAATGCAACCACGGCCGCCCCACTTGGCGGCAGCTGAGCATGAAAGAGCTTGACGCCTTGTTTCTGCGAGGCCGTTGATCATGGCTACGCCCACCACTTCTTCTTCCCAACGCATGTCCATTCCCTTTTTCGCACGCGTGCGCGCGGCGCTCGACACCTTCTCTCCCACCGAGCGCAAGCTGGCCCAGGTGGTGCTGGACTACCCCATCAACCTGGCAGGCTACAGCGCCAGCGAACTGGCTCAGCTGACGGGCGTATCCAACGCCACGGTCACGCGCTTTATCCGCCGCCTGGGCTATGACAGCTATGAAGAAGCACGCCGCACCGCGCGCCTGGAAGCCAGCACCGGCGGCCTGCCCCTCCCCCCCGCCGAGT
>ERZ791624.746-NODE-746-length-20076-cov-1.836022_pt1 | contig 20076 bp, 15 predicted proteins | sample MGYA00510058_ERZ791624 | MGnify/ENA primary metagenome ERZ791624 (study PRJEB30046, sample SAMN00715158) | human gut metagenome | study: EMG produced TPA metagenomics assembly of the A metagenome-wide association study of gut microbiota in type 2... | reverse complement strand
TGTGCCATCTGTGTTTCTAAACGTACTTTTTGGTCTTTAAGTCCTTGATATGATCCACCTGAGACTTTTCTGATTTCCATTGTTCAGTTAATCCAGCAATCTTTTCATTTAAAGAAGCAATTTTTTCTTTGATTTCTTCTAGTCTCTTTTCGTTATCTTCGGTTGAATCTTCTTTTTCAATAGAGATTCTTTCCATTTCTAGGCGATTCTTATCACGAGTAATTGTATCTAGTTCTTCAGGCATAGAGTCAATTTCCATACGTACTGAAGCACATGCTTCATCAATAAGGTCAATAGCCTTATCTGGTAAGAAACGATCTGTAATATAACGATCACTCATATGAGCCGCTGCGATAATTGCACTATCTTGGATCTGAACACCATGATGAGATTCAAATGGTTCCTTTAAACTCTTAGAATCGCAATTGTATCATCAATATCAGGTTCTTGTACCAATACCTTCTGGAAACGTCTTTCTAAGGCTGCATCCTTTTCAATATACTGACGATATTCATCTAACGTTGTTGCTCCAATACAATGCAACTCACCTCTTGCAAGCATAGGCTTTAACATATTGCCTGCATCCATTGCACCATCTGTCTTACCGGCTCCAACGATTGTATGCAGCTCATCGATAAAGAGGATGATCTCACCTTCTGATTTCTTTACTTCATCCAGAACTGTCTTCAGACGTTCCTCAAATTCACCACGATACTTGGCACCGGCAACCAGCGCACCCATATCCAGTGCGAATATCTTCTTATTCTTCAAACCTTCCGGCACATCACCTCTGACGATACGCTGTGCCAGACCTTCTGCAACCGCTGTCTTACCTACACCGGGTTCACCGATCAGAACCGGGTTATTCTTGGTCTTACGGGAAAGGATCCGGATCACGTTTCGTATCTCAGCATCTCGTCCGATAACCGGATCGATCTTCTGCTCTCTTGCCCGTTCCACCAGATCATATCCGAACTTCTCCATTGCTTCATAGGAATCTTCCGGATTCTCACTGTCTACCTTTTTATTTCCTCTGATATCTGCCAGAGCCTTTAAAAATGTGTTCCGATCGATCGCCCATGTTTTAAGCAATGGCTTCACATCGGAATCGGCTTTTTCAATCAGTCCAAGGAACAGATGCTCAACTGATACAAAGCTGTCTCCCATCTGCTTTGCTTCCTTTTCCGCCTGAATAAGTGCCTTTGAAAAATTATTTCCGGCATACAGATTTCCGCCACTTACCTTTGGCAGTGATGCAAGTTTATCTTCCACCCTATTTACCGCTGCTGTTACATCTATATCGAGTTTTTCAAAAATCTTCGAAATAAGGCTTTCGTCTATCTCAAGCAATCCTGCAAGTAAATGAATCTGTGCAAGCTCCTGATTATCATATTCCAGGGCTTTATCTTTCGCTTTCTCTATGACTTCCAGCGATTTTCTTGTATATTTGTCCATATCCATAATCATTTACCTCCTGACATATAAAAACTACTGTAATTCAAGATACACTTTCATTACAGTAGTTAACATAACACTTTTTGTTAGCACTGTCAAGAGGTGAGTGCTAATTATTTTTTTATTTTTTCACACACATTTCAGGAATGATCACTGGGTAAAACTCACATCAAAAATCGTACCTCCGGATGGATTAGACCGGACTGTAATTGTCCCATCATGCGCACTTACGATTTCATGAACAAGTGCAAGTCCAAGTCCGACACCACCAAGTTCCCGGCTTCTGGATTTATCCACACGAAAGAACGGTTCAAACACACGCTGCCTGAGTTCCTCCGGGATTCCATTTCCGGTATCCTCTATTGACAGGTAAATATGTTTTTCCTTTTGATATGCGGTCACTGTAACCCGTCCCCCAGAATGATTATATTTTATAGCATTCTCAACAAGATTGTATACCATCCTGTAAATAAGGATATCACTTCCGATCATCCTTATATCCGTGCATTTTCCAATAAGTTTTATATTTTTTTCCTGTGCAAGCGGTTCCAGATCCGCCAATACTTCATCAACAAGAGCATTGACCATTATTACATCGTCTCTCCCCACAGTTTGAAGCTCGCTCATATCCAGAAGGGTTTTTACCATTTTACCGAGTCTGTCATTCTGTTCCGTAACCATCTTTATCGTTTGCTCGGTATCTGCATCATTGCCCGGATGCGGATTGGAATTATATGAATCAAGCTGTATCTGCATTAAAGATAATGGGGTTCGAAGCTCATGTGCCGCATTTGCGGTAAATTGTCTCTGTATATCAAATGCATCCGAGAGACGTTCAAGCATCTTGTTATACGAAACACTCAGTTGGTTCAGTTCTTTAACATTGTTTTCTTCTATTCGTGAATCTGCCAGATTTTGTGCCTGTACCTCTTCAATCTTATCAGAAAACTTACCAATCGGCTTTAGGGCATGTCCACTAATAAAATACGTAGCTACACCACCCAGAAGCGCCAGCAAGGCTGAAATTATCAGGCTGTTTTTTTTGTAGTCTGCCTTGTTATTGTACACCTGAACGGAAAAATCATTTGCAAAATCATCCCAGTTATCCTCCGGAATGCTGATATATATTTCATCCGAAGAGCTTCCGTTATCATCTCCCCTGGCATCAACAGTCTCTTGCAGAGAATCAATATAGTACACACCGTTTTTATAAATAAGCATAGTCAGACATCCACATATAAGCGCAATATATAATGTAATTATACATGTAAGCCTCCACTGTAGCGACATTTTTTTCATCTGTCGGCCTCCTCCCGTATTTTATACCCTTCTCCCACCTTGTTCAAAATCGGATCATATCCGAGCACTGCCTTAAGCTTTCTTCTAAGCGAAGACATATGTACTCTGATTGCTCCACTAAAGCTGTCCACGGATGCATCCCAGACATGCTCCATCAATTCTTCCTGACTTACCGGTCTTCCCAGATTGAGAAGCAGATATTCTAAAATACCATTTTCTTTTCTTGTAAGGGAAACCTTTTTCCCTTTTGCATATGCCTCACGTTTTATCGTATCAAACTTTATCTCGCGCTTTCCAGACATACATCCTTCTGCACAAATTTTCTTCTTGTCAGACTTCTGATACGTGCTTCAAGTTCCTTTATATGAAATGGTTTTTCCATATAATCATTTGCACCTGCATCCAGTCCCTCAACCTTATCCGCAATCTGTCCTCTTGCAGATAATATAATAACCTTTGTCTCCTCATTTTCCCGTCTGAGTTCTCTTAAGATTTCCATTCCATCCATACCGGGCAGATTCAGATCCAAAACGATCAGATCATAATCCTCCGTAAGGATACATTCAAGAGCTTCTTCCCCATCATAACAGGTATCCACTTCATACCCAACACCATACAGGCTTTTCGCAACCATATCACATATTTGTTTCTCATCTTCAACTATTAATAATCTCAAAAATCTTTCACCTGTTTCTTAACAAAAATTTTACATCAGCTATTGTATAATACCCAGGTCAGTTGGTCAACAAACACAACAAATGAAAGGAACTACAATATCTTGAAATGCAGAAAAATATCTCAGATCATTTTGCTCATCACAGGAATAGCCATGATCAGCTATGGCGCTGTCAGAGGTGAAGCAGCCACCGTGCTCGGAAAAGCAGTAAAATTATGTCTGGAGTGTGTCGGAATTGGATAAAATTAAGAGATCATTATCAAAAAAAACAGCCAGAATGCGCGGGTGGATACAGGCAGCCGCCACCCTGCTTACCAATATTCATATTTCCAATTTATTTAAAGGTAAAATCTATCAGGGCAAAGCGAAAACAATATGCGTGCCGGGATTAAACTGTATTCCTGTCCTGCTGCTACCGGAGCCTGTCCTATCGGGGCATTCCAAGCGGTTGTCGGCTCATTCAAATTTAAGTTTTCGTACTACATAACTGGTTTTTTCATTTTACTCGGTGTGATCCTCGGAAGATTTATATGTGGTTTTTTGTGCCCATTTGGATGGTTTCAGGATCTGCTTCATAAAATACCGGGGAAAAAATTTTCCACAGCCAGACTGAAACCGTTAAGATACCTGAAATATATCATCCTGATCGTTTTCGTTATACTTCTGCCGATGCTTGTAACGAACTCCATAGGAATGGGTGATCCGTTCTTCTGTAAGTATATTTGCCCACAGGGTGTTTTAGAGGGAGCTATACCACTTTCACTTGGAAATACCGCTATACGGTCTGCTCTCGGAAAGCTTTTTTCTTTTAAGTGCCTTATTTTAATTACGGTTATTATACTGAGTATTTTGTCTACAGACCTTTCTGCAAATGGATTTGTCCTCTTGGAGCAATCTATTCATTATTTAACAAGGTCAGCCTTATGAATATCAAGGTTGAAAGCAGCAAATGTGTCGGATGTAACCAATGTTCAAAGGTATGCAAAATGGACGTCGATGTCTGTAAGACTCCGAATCATCCTGAATGCATACGATGCGGAGCCTGTATAAAGGCCTGTCCAAAAGACGCAATCCACTACCAGTTTATGGGAAAGCCATGTTCCCCAAAGGACATCTGCAATCATCCAAAATCAACAAGTAACAATTAGCCACACTACTATTATTTAAAGGAGCAATTATTTATGAAAACAAAAAGAACATTACTATCTATTATCACTCTCTGTGCAGCATTATCTCTCACAGCATGTAACGGATCAGGAGCTTCCACCACTGAAAATTCACAAAAAGTCCGGACAGAATCCACCACTGAAGCTGTGGACAATTCCAACACAAAGCTGGATGATCTATATCAGCAGGAGAACCAGATCTTTGCAGATCATGCAGATGTATGGAACAAGGCATTCGGCATGATGAATAAAAGCAACGCTGATCCGAGCGGCAATTATGCAGATTATCTGGCCGGCACCGTAGAATCAAACAAGGAAGCCTTTACGGATGATGAACTGAAAACGCTTACCGATGATATTGAAACTATCAGACAGATTGAAGAACAGATATCCGAAATCGAAAATAAAAATACAGGATCAGAAAGCACTGACCAGAAAGACAGTTCCGAAGAAACCTCCCCTTTCAAGAGTTTCTCCGGTAAGGATTTTGATGGTAATTCTGTTGATGAAAGCCTGTTTTCCAATAATGCGGTAACCGTCGTTAATTTCTGGTTTACCGGCTGCAAGCCTTGTGTCGCCGAATTGTCCAAGCTTAATGAATTAAACGAAGCCATCAAATCGATGGGAGGCGAAGTAGTAGGTATCAACACAGAGACCTTTGACGGAAACGAAGATGCTATCAAAGAAGCTGCAGCCATTCTTGACAGTCAGGGTGCCAAATACCGCAATATTTCCATTGACTCTGATTCAAACGCAGGTAAATATGCCTCCGACATCATGGCATTTCCTACAACCATACTTGTCGACAGAAATGGTAATATTGTCGGAGATCCTATGCTCGGCGGTATAGATGACCAGAATAACTATGACACTCTTATGAAACAGATTCAAACAGTAATCGATGCTGACAAATAGAATGAATAATCAGATTCAGGGGCAGGATAAAAAGCAAACTTTTTATCCTGCCCCTGATTGCATTCTTAATCATGCTCCTTTACAATCAATTGACCATACAATAAATATATCCGGGAATATACCTGCTGCTGCAATTAACTCTGCCTTGTCTAACAAAACAACCATTTCACTTCGCAATATATTATTTTGTTATCTTGATCTTCTTTACTGTGCTGTACTTACCATATACCTTCCTGCCTGTGGAATCCTTCTTATATGCACGAACCCGTACATAATAGGTCTTTCCTTTTTTCAGCTTCTGTATGGTCTTCGTTCTCTTCGTTGTATTGACAACCTTTTTACCCTTGGTGAACTTAGAATTGGTCGCATATGTGATCTGATATCCCTTTGCCCCGGATACCTTTGAATACCTCACAACCAGATTCTTGCCCTTCGTATTCATAACCTTAAGTCCGGTTGTCTTCTTCACCTTTACCTTCGACCACTTCGCATATATGGTATAATTTTTCTTTGAACCTTTCTTGATCGAAGTGATTTTCTTCGTGCATTTACGATCTGTATACCAGCCCTTGAATGCATATCCCTTCCGGGTCGGTTTCTTTAATACAACCTTCTTCGCTGATGTATAGGTCTTCGGATTCTTCTTGTTATTCTTACCCTTATTTAACTTATATGTAATCTTATACTTCTTCTGGCTTAACTTACTAACCTGATGTTTCTCTGTCTGTTTACATACGGAACAGGTTCTGCTTTCTTCCCCTGCCTTTGAGGTAGTCGGCTTCACTGTCACTGTCCATGCAGTCCAGATATGACCCTTTGCTGCTATACTGACATTCTCCTGCACCGTCTTTCCACAGGTATCACAAACATAATGTCCGCTTCCTGCCATCGTACAGGTTGCTTCCTTATCTGTTATCAGACGTTTTGCCTCATGATCACAGATAAGCTGCGCCAGCTCTCTTATCTCAACCGCTCCACATACAGAACAGGTTCTTGTTTCTTCTCCTGCCGCATCATAGGTAGCAGGTGTAACAACCTTCCATTCTCCACAGGTATGTTGATCCGCAAATTCAACCACGATCTTCTGTGGTTTTGTCACATTTTTGATCGTATACTTTCCATCTGCAAATTCTATCCTTGTGCCATTTGCAGATACAAGAACACATCGACCGGCTGCAGCCTTAACTGTAAAGGAATAATCCTCGCCATAACTGATCGTTTCTCCCTCTTTCTCCGGAAGGATCGTATAATCATCCCCACCGGATGGGATCGTAACCTCATACCGGTTCGGGATCACATCTTCTGCTTTCACATCTATGATGTAGTCTTTTCCAATGTTCTTAATGGTATAGCATCTGCCATCTGTCTTAAGTGCCTCTGCCACTTCATCAGACAGTTTATAATAGTTGCCATCAAATCCCCTCACCGCTTCGTACACATAGACAACCGCATGGGCATTGCTATATCTATCTCTTGCCGATAATGTATAGTCTGAATCTTCAACTACGTCGCCACCTGTCTCTTCCAGGTAGTCCCGCGCATTCTCTGTAAGAGTAACTCTGTAATACTCGATGATTCCGTCAGGTTTCGTATTTGTCGCTCTGTTCATCGAAAGCTTAAGATCCCGACCGGTTACATCCGATTCCTCTAATCTGACACCGACTGTTTCACTCTCTGCCTTCCAGTTATTCTCATAGTACTTTATGGCTGCTAACTGATATTCTGCCTCTTCTAATTTCTCGAACCGATAAGAGCCATCTTCTGCTGATGTCGTCTTTTTTGTATCATCGTTTCCTTTTAATTTAACTGTTACACCCGGCACAGGATTGCCTTCCGGATCGCGAACAGTTCCGGAGATCGCATAGGTCTCTATATTCTTTTCAAAGATTGCTGTGTAGGTCTCGCCCTCAAAAACACCGTTTACCGCAGTTGGATAGAGTCCGGTTATGGAATAGGACGGACTACCCTCCTTGCTGTCAACCCACTTCACGAAATGCCAGCCAAGATCTGCTACCGGAAGAACTCCCTTTGGCGTTCCACTTACTGCCTTGATCGTCTCTGTCAATTCACCGGAACCGGTCTCGTCACCTACCCATTTTACTGTTCCATGCTCGCCGGCCTTTAGGTAAATGTAACCTCTGTTTCCTTTGTTGTAATCTCTACCGTATGATTTGCCGAGATATCGGATATCGTATAATTGCCATCCTCATCCGGCGTCAATGTCTTGCCTTCTAAGCTTACCCCTTCTAATATGCATCCTGTATCCGGTGTTACTGTAAATACAACAGTCTCACCGGTCTCGGTGATAAGCTCTTTCACTTTCTTCTTATCAACGCTTGCCGATGCATAACTACCTTCCGTCAATTTAAATTCCAGAGTGTACAGGTCATATGCTTCTGCATATACATCCTTATCTGTAGTTAATACATGCGTGAAATCATACAAGGTCGTAAGTTCCTTATCTTCATACCAGTCGAATGTATGAATCGTATCATTCTTTCCTGTTACAGTCGGTGCCTGGGTCTCGGTAACTGCATGGTTGTAATTCGTATATCCATATCCTGCAAGATCTTTACCACCGGTCGTATAATGGAAGGTCATCTGCATAACGCTTCTACTTGTTTCTTCCTCTGTTAAATCAAGATACGGATATCGTTCGATTTCTGCTCCGCTTATTATCTGTTTCCATACAAATAACTGCTTTCCTCCGGAAGCCTTCAGATCTTCATTGATACCATTCTGCAGCTTCCAGGCAGCCTTACCGGATTCAAAATCTTTCACTGTCATAGCTTCATTATCAGTAAATGTCACCTTATGTCCCTTCAAATCCATGGAATATCCGTAAGCTTCCACATCAATATCTCCCACATAACAGCAGGCAGATACCACTGCATTTCCCAAATAAGATGAAACACAACCTGCAATAGGCGCTGCAAATGCATGCGGTTCATTATTCTGGAAGCTGGTTGCAACATTTGTTGTCTTTATATTCGTGGAATAATTATAGCAGTCTCTTATCAGAGCATTCTCTACCCCTCCTACAATTCCTCCGGTATGGGAACCACCTTCAACGTCTCCTGTATTATAACAGCCGTAGATCGTACCCTTACTACATATTGCATAAGCAGCAATACCTCCGGCGCAACTGTCCGAAGCTGTAACAGCTCCTGTATTATAACAATAATAGATTCCATACTGTGACAGAGAAACCGGAACCAATTCCTCCGCTTCCGCAGAACCGCTTCCCGAATCATCTGAAGATCCGCCGGATGTATCTTCCCACCCCCCAATGGATGGATTTACGATTATTACATCACCGCCTTCTGCCACACCGGTTCCTGCTGCAATACCTCCGACATATGTTCCTGTAAGTGCTCCTTTATTATAGCAGTTAGCAACATATCCCTTGTTATCTCTTACAATACCGGCTGCCTGACCGGTTGATGTAATTGGCGCTTCATTATAACAGTTCAGGATCTTGCCATTATTCCAATCACAAATTCCTCCCACATCTCCGCTAATGCGTCCTCCGGTATTATTGATTGCTCCACGATTGACACAGTTTTTTACAATGCCATAATTCATATCTACTATGCCAAAGCAATTTTCACGCTGTTTATCGATCCATTCTACATCTGCTGTATTCACACAGGCATCCATAATTCCATAATTCTTATATACAAAAACAGCACCGCCATGCCCACAATATTTTGTGCGCAGTCTTCCGGCTGTACAGTTCGTAACGGATCCATTATTGAACCCTGCAAATACTGCACATGCAGTTACATAAGACTTCTCTATCGTCAGATTCTTTAAAGCTCCCAATCTGCCGATATATCCGATCAGTCCGCCCTGATTATCATATCCCGGATTTTTCCGATACAAGCCCCGGATCGTCTTATGATTTCCGTCAAAAACTCCCTGATATATAATGTTATATTTCGTAAAATTAACATTATAAGATCCGAGAGATGGCCAGTTGATCACATTTGTCGTTTCATCTGTCCATACATCCCATTCACTTGTATCATTCATCTCAATATCATTGCAAAGAACGACATTCTCCGACAGATGTGCCGTAGCATCATCTCCGTTTCCATTTACATAATCAGCAAACCAGTATAACTGTCCAGCATTGCTTACTGCATAGTATCCTATGTAATTTTCGTCTAATCCAAATGCCTTACAATTCTCCGCCGTGACCTGCTCAGCCGGCTGATAGGAACCATCCACCGTTGCAAATCCATTTTCATCATAGGTCAGGCTCTTGCTGACTTCTCCACATGTACTACATTCTGCCGTATAGGTATATATGCCATCCTTTACACCGGTCAACTTCCAGCCCACCTTTTCCTCATGGAAAGTGATGTGATCTCTTGGCACACCAAAGGTCTCCGTCAGGCATCTGTAAATCTCAAATGAATGTACCATATAGTACATGCTCTTTAAACTATTCGCTATCGTCTCTTTTGATTTATCTCCATAATCTGTTAAAGTTAACTGTAAAGAATCGTTATCTTTGTGCGGAATCTCTACCATCGTTCGGTTCCATGAACCACAAAATACATTCATATTTAACTCTTTTAAAGAAAGAGGCAGCTTAATCTCACGTTGTTCTTTCAGATTTGTATTATTTTCTTTATATGTAGAAAATAAGCCTTCCGGCAAGGTATTCAAGGCACATCCGTCTTCAAATGTTATGTACTTGATTTTTGCATTTCCGCCACCATCCAATGAAGTCGCTGTAAAATCCGTCAAGCATTTTGGATATTCAAGGCTTCGCAGATTACTGATGCTAAATGCCCGGGTTCCAATGGTAGTCACGTTCTGCATATACGGCAGCTCGGTTATATATATATAACGGAACGCTTCATCTTTAATTGTCTTAACACTGTCCGGAATCCGAAGTGATGATACCTTTGAGCATCCCATGAAAGCCTGCTCTTCAATCATCTCTAACTGATCAGAAAGTTGTATATCGGTAACATTACCGCAATATGCAAATGCTGCTTTTCCAATTGATGTCACGGAATCCGGAATTACGATCTCCTGCAATCCGTCACAATCATAAAATGCACATATACCGATCGTTGTGACTGTACCAGGAATCACAAGCTTCTCCATCTGATCCAGATTTCGGAATGCTGATTCTCCGATCGTTGTAAGTCCTTCCGCTAATTCAACATCTTTCAAAGCGTAACAGGCATAAAAAGCTTCCTTTCCTATGCTTTCAACCTTTGAGCCTTTTTCGAACCGGATCGTCTCAAGATACTGTGAATTATAAAAGCACCTCTCCGGTATCGTTTCAATGGAAGCCGGAACCGTAAATTCTTTTAAAGACTTACAACCGTAAAGTAAATATTGAACATTCTTTCCAAATGAAGTAAGCTTGCATCCTTCCTCAAATGTAATCTTCTCCAGTGACTCATCCATATAGAACATGCCATGATTGAACGAACCTGAATTGAATTCTGTAACAGATGCCGGAATCGTGATCTCCTTCAGCTTCTTCTGTTGCTGCACCAGTGCTGTTGTTAATTTCTGCATCGTACTTGGAAGATAGATATATTCATACTGGAGATTTTCTGGTGGACTATATACATTAAAATATGTCAGTCCTTCTCCAACTTCTACCTGCACGATATTGTACTTGGCAAATACGTCTGCATAACCTGAGAATACACTAAACTCACCAGCCCTGCTGCTGTTTGTATCTACGCCTCCATATGTGATCGTAGCAATATATTTTTTCACTGATGTATCTTCTGTATCCACTGCATCTGCTGTGTCTGCCGTAGCTTCCGTATCTGCTGTATTTTCTGCAGCTGCATAGATCCGCCATATATTTCCGTTGTTATCTTTTTCCTCCACCAATGGTTCACCGGTCTTCTGATAGTGATATCCGGTTTCTTCATTGGTTACTTCACCAGTATCTTCACCAGATTCTGCCCCGGCCGCGTCATCCGTCTGTGCATACGTTGTCACAGACCCATAAAGCGTTATCGGCGTCGCAACCGCAAGCATGGCAAGCATGGCGGCTGCCAGATAATGCTTTTTTCTCTTTGTTTTTAATTTACTCATATTTACCTCCCTTTCATTCATGCACGTATCCCTTATATTCCTAGTACCCCTGCATCCTGTTATACGGATGCTGTCGCATAGTTTATGATCATTTCCTTTAAACGTATCAACTCCGGCATATAATCCCTGTTATCCTCTGCGCCCCATATAAAGCCTCCCGCGTAGTAGGTACATGCTGCCATCATCGTATGTACGGTCACACGGATAAATTCATCCTCCGGTATATCCGTGCGAAAGGTATGATCTTCCTTTGCTTTCTCATACATCATATGCAATCGGGTATCAGCCGAATACACCGACGTATGAATATTCTCAAACTGTTCCGGATCTACGCCCTCATGTGTGACGTAGTGATTAAAGTTATCATTGTACTGAAGCAGTTCCTTATGGTTCAGATACATTTCAATATAACTGTCCAGCGTGAATATGAATCGATCGATCGCCGGAATATCCTGAACCGATGAAATCGGTCTGTTTCTATCGAGCTCATCCAGATATGATTTCCACTGTGCCATACAGACTGCGATCGCCAGTTCTGTCTTATTCGAATAACACCGGAATAAGGTCGCCCTGCCGATACCGACCGCCTCTGCGATCTCGCCCATACTTACCGCTTCAATCTTCTTTTCTACAAAGATTCGAAATGCAGTATCCAGGATCCGCTGTCGTCGTTCATTTTCTTTTGCTTTTTGTTTCTCTGATTTGTTCATTACCATGTTCCTTTTTGATACGTACTGTATCATTAATTTTATAGGAAATAAAATGTGATGTCAATACGCACAAACACCTCTTATATATAAGTCAAGGATTTTTTCTGACCTCAAAAAAATTAGGCAGCCCTGCTTTGTAGGCTGCCTGTCTCTATTTAAGCTCCAGATATTTCTTAAGCTTTGGCTTTTTCTTTTTATAGTATTCCTGCAGCTTCTCCACCAACAGGGTGAGGTAGCGGAACAGGGATTCTGCCGCGAATCCGAATACCACCATAAGCAGTACGCAGATATTTGACAGATCAGTCAATGCAAATAACTTCTTCAGGAAAAATCCTGAGAATATAAATCCAACGATGTTCAGTCCGATCACACCATATTTCATCTTGTTTAACGGCTCACTGATCTTAAACAGGATCATAAAGCCAACAACGCAAAGCACCATTGTTGCGATCGTACCGATGCTTTCTCCCGGCAGGGCAAATACCTCACCGCAGATTACCAACGCACCAACCGCAATTACATCAGTAAGACCACCCGGAAATGCTTTGAACATAACATTTGTAAGGAAATGTCCTTTGATCCTGTCTCTGTTCGGTTCGAGTGCCAACAGAAATCCGGGAGCACCGATCGTAAACATACTGACCAATGAGATCTGCGCCGGTTCCAGCGGATAGGTGATCATAAAGATAACCGAGAACAGCGACATCAACAGTGAGAATATATTCTTAACAAGGAACAGGCTGGCGGAACGCTGTACATTATTTACAACCCGTCGTCCTTCGTATACCACATCCGGCATATGTGCAAAATCTGAATCTAGCAAAACGACCTGTGCTGCCTGTGTTGCAGCTTCACTACCAGATGCCATCGCCACGCTGCAATCCGCATCCTTCATTGCAAGGATATCATTGACACCATCACCTGTCATGGCCACGGTATGCCCCTGCTTTTTAAGTGCCTGCACAAGCTTCTGCTTCTGCTTCGGCGTCACACGGCCAAATACCGTATATTCCCGTACGGCTTCCTTAATCTTCGTATCCGTATCAAGTGTCGTTGCATCCACATAACTTTCTGCGTTGTCAATACCCGCCTGAACTGCGATCTGTGATACCGTCTTTGGATTATCACCGGATATAACCTTGATCGCTACATCCTGACTCTTAAAGTATGCAAAGGTCTTTACCGCATTTTCACGGATCGGATTTGCCAGTGCCACAAAGCCAAGCGGTGTTACTCTGTCAGATAATCCATTTGCAATACTGCTTCCTTCATATCTTCCAAATAACAGCACACGATCTCCCTTTTCGGCATTAGGAAGAATCTCTTTCTCGATTGACGCATAATCATCTCGCATGATGAATTCCGGTGCGCCAAGCAGATAGATGCCATCCGAAAATGTAATACTACCGTATTTCAAACTGGATGAAAATGCCAGACGATCAAGCGGTACTCTGTGTTTTCCGACACTACCGTCTGCCTCATCGGCATATTTCTTCAATGCCTCCATCGTAGCGTTATTATCCTGTGACGCTGCTGTATAATCGATCAGCAGCCCCTTTAATTCGTCTATCGTCTTTAACGGATTCCGGCTGTCCTTACTTAAGAATACATCCTTGATACTCATAACCGGTTCTGTGATCGTTCCGGTCTTATCCACGCACAGCACATCGACACGCGCCAACGTCTCGATACTTTTCATATCATGCAGCAGGACTTTTCGTTTTGCCAGATTCATCGTACTGAGCGCCAGTGCAATCGTAGTAAGAAGATATAACCCCTCCGGGATCATACCAAGGATAGCTGCAACCGTCGAGGTTACACTCTTCCGGATCGAGTCATCATTTACGAAATGGCTCTGCCAGAACAGAATGATACCGATCGGTATAATGATGATACCAACCCATTTTACGATCAGGTTGATCGACCGGATCATCTCGGACTGTTCACCGCTTCCCATGGTCTTTGCTTCCATGCTGAGTTTTGAGATATAGGATTCATTTCCGACCTTTTCCAGTCTGGCATAACATTCACCGGACACCACAAAGCTGCCGGATAACAGAGAACTGCCGCTCGTCTTTTCTACCTCGTCCGCTTCACCGGTAAGGAGGGATTCATTTACCTGAATGCTGCCATCGATAACAACCGCATCTGCACAGATCTGCTTTCCGGCTGTCAGTAAAATGACATCATCCTTTACCAGTTCTTCCGAACGGATCTGCTGTAAAACCCCATCTCTGACTACATCTGCATGAGGTGCATTTAAGAAATTCATTTTTTCCAGTGTCTTCTTCGCACGCAGCTCCTGTATGATACCGATCAATGTATTACCTATGATGATCGGCAGAAAAGTCAGGTTCCGAAAGGAACCAACAAGGATCAATAATACTGTGATAATAAGAAATATTAAGTTAAAGTATGTAAGTGTATTCGACAGAATGATCTCTTTCGTTGTTTTATCCGTCGATATATCGGTCTGATTCGTCAGCCCTTTTTCGATTCGTTTCTTTACTTCGTTTTCTGTCAGTCCCCGGATCGAAGGATTGATCTGATTTGCATTTGTATCGTCCATAAGATTTCCTCTCTGGTCTGTGTTATCAAAACTTTTACACCATTCTACTACATTCCTATGAAAAGAAAACGAAAATAAATGTTAAATTTTGTTAATTCTTTATTCGTCTTTATTCAGGCGATAGCCTGTCCCCATTTCCTTTCTATTCATTCAATGAATTAAACTTCAGTTTCTTTTTTGTGATCAGATATGCTATTACGCCACACAGAATTCCAACCAGAATACCACCTAAGATATCGGTCGGGTAATGCACATACAGGTATAGTCTGGAAAATGCGATCAGCACCGCAAGCACCAGTGCCGGATACCGGTATTTCTCTTTTGCAAAAAACAATGCAGTTACTGCTGCAAAGGACGCTGCCGTATGACCGGATGGGAATGAATAATCTGTCGGCTTCTTCACTAACAGGGAAATCGCTGTATTTACATCAAAGGGTCTTGTCCTTGCTACCGCATTCTTCAATATGCCATTACAAAGTATAACATCAAATACCAGTGCAAGTGCCATCAGGATTCCTGTCTTTCTGTGTTTCTTACTGATCAACAGCACGATCGTAAGTGCGATCCAGATGAACCCTGCATTTCCAAGTGTCGATACAAATGGCATCACTACATCAAGAAATGCATTTCTCATATGCTCCTGTATAAAATCCAAAATCGTTAATTCCATCTGATTCACCTTTTGTCCTCCTGCCTGTATGTAAATCGCAAACTATTTCTACCGGTCTGCTCTGTCGCTTCACTTATGCAAGTGATTTTGTATGTCTTTCAGATAAGTATCACTTATTTATTTTTCCCTGGAGAATCTTCACACCACGAACAATCATGAATACACCTACGATCAACAATGCCGCTGACATTACCGTTGGAAACAAAGAACCCATAACAATCGTGAGGCTGGCCGTCTGAATGAGCATAAAAATAAAGCTAAGCACACTAATGCCATTTACTAATATAAAGCCGGCTCCGACTACAATACATATGACTCCGGCATAAATATTCGCGCCTTTCCGAACTGCGGAACCAACCTTTCTTGCTTTCTCTCGCTGTGCAGGATCCATACCCATGCCATTCATCATCTGATCGAATTCAGGTGACATACCGCTTCCATATACTGTACCACCACTATTCACCTGACTGGTATAGACCTTGTCGCCTGCGCTTCCTGAAAATGGTGTACCCGGAGTTTTTTGCTGCCATTGCGAATCCTGCCCGGTATCTGTAGCCCATGGTGATGTTTTCTCGCTATTTTCTATTATTATGTCTGCCGGCTGACTGCCATACACACCATACGGGCTGTTGTATCCGGACTGACTGTTGTATCCGGACTGGTCGTTATATTCGCCGTCATAACTTCCATATTCCGGCGTCTGACATGGCTGATATCCACCGTCCATTTCCTGTCCACTAATTCTACCATCGACACCGCCGCTCCATTGAACCCCGCCGGATTTCTGGTCTGCATCACCACTGTCTCCTTTTATAAAGTTACGAATTCCCTGTATCAGAAGCAACACTCCTATGCCACCGAAAAACAAAAGGAAAAGTCTCATGAACCTAGTCCTTTTGCAAAAAGGCCCACAAAGCCAAAACTCATGAATACCAAAGTTCCCAGAATGCAACCCAGTAATTGTTTGACCCGATTGGATACACTTTCCATCGAATTAATAAATAATACAACACCTGTCAATGCAAATATTAATCCGAATCCAAGTACGATCCCCCATGTTAAGATTCCACCCTGATCATACAGGGTTGTTATGCCCCATACTCCGAGTGCAAGCATCATCACGCCAAAGCAAAAGAAAACAAATGCTCCTATTTTTGCTCCTTTTTGTTTCTGCATAAAACCACCTCCGTTTATAGAGTATCACATAACTGTGGTTTTTTGCACTTCTCCATGTATATTTTTTTGATTTTGTCACCAAAGCCCTTCGATGGAAATTCTTCCGATGATGCTTCTGTTCCTATAAAGCAAAAAAATCCCCCGCACTTGTCTCCTGTAGTTCTTCGGGCTACAGGCAAATGCGGGGAACCTTTTCTTTGTTTGTTGATTTATTCACTCTAATAAGTATGTTTCTTTGACTTTGGTGCTGCAGCTTCAACCTCCTGTGCATTATGATTAGCTGTTGCACATACCTTCTGAACTGCTTTCTTTTTCTTCAATGGATGCTTTGGATTTTTATCCATGATCTACACTCCCTTTCTTATATCTGTATACATATACATAAGGGGTCATGTTTTTTATTCGCACGGCTCGATATCAACACATTTTATTCGATGGCAATGAAGTTCTCCTTTTCGATTGCTTCCGGTGCTTTCTTTGGAAGGGTCAGACGAAGAATACCACTTTCATATTTTGCATGTATATCCTTCTGACTGATACCGTCACCAACATAGAAACTTCTGCTCATGCTGCCGGCATAACGTTCACGTCTGATATACTTACCGGTCTTCTTATCTTTCTCATCCTTATCCAGACCTTTTTCAGCGGAAATAGTGATGTAGCCGTCTTCCAGTTTGACATTTACTTCATCCTTCTTAAATCCAGGAAGGTCAATGTCTACTTCATAGCTGTCATCTGTTTCACGGACATCCGTCTTCATCATGTTCTTAGCATGTTTGCCATACAACGGGCTTTTCTCTGGAAACATTTCCTTTTCAAATTCCTTACCGAATGGGAAATCATCCATCCAATCATCAAATAAACTTTCTCCAAAAATACTAGGTCTTAACATAAGTCATTACTCCTTTCAATTTCAAACCAGTGTCGGAAATCTCAGCTCCTTATGGAACCTTGAGGCACTTAGACTTTTGTATGTTTAGCACTGTCAGAGAAACTGAAGTGTCGAATTTGTATGTTATAAGTTCCGGGATTCTTTCTTTTATCTTCTTTCTTAATCCCTTTCCTTATCTTTAGCTATGTTATAGCACCGTTTATTAGCACTGTCAAGAGGTGAGTGCTAATTTTGTGTGAAGATTTTGTGAACTATCCGATTTCCATTTCTACACTTAAAAGAAAAAGCCAGACCGGTGCTCACCGGCCTGGCTCTTCTTCTATATAATTATAGGTTATTTGTAATTTACTCTACATCCTGTAAAGCTGCAAAGTCTTCCTCACCGGTACGAACCTTAACAACCTTGTCAACGCTGTATACGAAGATCTTACCATCACCGATATGTCCGGTATACAGAGCCTTCTTAGCAGCTTCAATAACTGCACTGACAGGAATCTTGCTGACTACGACTTCTACCTTAACCTTTGGAAGAAGGGTTGCATCTAATTCAACACCACGGTACATCTCGCCGGCACCCTTCTGGATACCACAGCCCATAACCTGATTCATTGTCATACCTGTAACACCGAGGTCATTTAAAGCTTTCTTTAAGATCTCAAACCGTGCAAGCTTTGCAATGATAACTACCTTGTAGATACCGCTTGGGGATGCTGTAACAGGAGCTTCCGCAACCTTGACTGCTGCATTCTTTAATGTGTCAGAAGCCTTATCATAATCAGCTACACCAAGATCTGTATTTTCATTTACATCCATTGTCATTGTATTTGATACATCAACAATACTGAAGCCGGCATATGCAGATGGAAGACCATGCTCGCATGAATCCAGACCAACAATTTCCTCTTCCTCTGATACACGAAGGCCGAAGATCTTCTTAATAAGAAGGAATGCAATTGTAATCGTAACTGCTGTCCAGAGGATGGTTGCGCCCATACCTACGAACTGAATACCGAGCTGCTTGAAACCACCGCCATAGAATAAACCTTTGGCTGCGATCTGGTTTGCACCATATGTTACGCCATCACCAATACCTCTTGCAAATGCAGGAGCTGTATCGGTAGCGAAAAGACCAACTGCGATTGTTCCCCAGATACCATTTAAGCAGTGAACTGCAACAGCACCTACAGGATCATCAATATGTAATTTGTAATCTAAGAGCCATACACCGAATACAACCAGTACACCGGCAACAGCACCGATCACAATAGCACCGAAAGCATCACAGACATCACAAGGAGCTGTAATTGCTACCAGACCTGCAAGAGATGCATTCAGACACATTGAAACATCAGGCTTACCATATTTTACCCAGGTAATGATCATTGCTACAACTGTTGCAACAGCAGGAGCAATTGTTGTTGTTACAAATATTGAACCAAGTTCTGAAACGGTTGTTGCTGCTGCACCATTGAATCCATACCAGCCAAGCCAGAGGATAAATACACCGAGACAACCGATCGGAAGGTTATGTCCAGGAAATGCATTTACTTTTTCAACCTTACCATCCTTGCCCTTTACAAACTTACCGATACGGGGTCCTAGGATTGCTGCACCGATCAATGCACAGATACCACCAACCATATGAATACAGTTAGAACCGGCAAAATCATGGAAGCCCATCTGAGCTAACCAGCCGCCGCCCCATGTCCAGTGTGCCTCAATCGGATAAATAACTGCTGAGATAATTGCTGAATATACACAATAGGAAATGAATTTTGTACGTTCTGCCATCGCGCCGGATACAATTGTCGCTGTTGTTGCACAGAACACTAAATTAAATACGAAGTTGGACCAGTCAAAATTTGCATAATCAGTAAATATGTCAAATCCCGGTTTACCGATCAAACCAACCATGTCTTCACCAAGTAAGAGTCCAAAACCAAGAAGGATAAATACAACTGTACCAATACAGAAGTCCATCAGGTTTTTCATCAGAATGTTTCCGGCATTCTTTGCTCTGGTAAATCCTGTCTCTACCATCGCAAATCCTGCCTGCATCCAGAATACCAATGCCGCTCCGATCAGGAACCAGACACCGTACACTTCACCAGAAATTGCATCTAAAATTTCACTTGTCATAGTTCTTACCTCCTAAAACTCAAAAATGCGATACATGGAGACTTATCCTTAACAGACGCCCCATTGCATCGCATTTTACTTCATTTTTCCCCTCATCCGGTCCGCGCGTATAGCCGGATATCAGGCTTCTCTTTATCCTGTACCGGGATACCTATACCTCCCGATAAAAGAAAAAGGCACTACGAATATTTCGTAGCGCCTTTGCTATGTTCATGAGTATAGCACCGGGGATTACTCATGTCAACGATAAATTTATATTTTTTTTAGAGATTATGTAGGATTACAATACATGTGTTACAACTGAATATAAAAAAAGCAGAGATACTTC
>ERZ791624.743-NODE-743-length-20154-cov-2.693816_pt1 | contig 20154 bp, 18 predicted proteins | sample MGYA00510058_ERZ791624 | MGnify/ENA primary metagenome ERZ791624 (study PRJEB30046, sample SAMN00715158) | human gut metagenome | study: EMG produced TPA metagenomics assembly of the A metagenome-wide association study of gut microbiota in type 2... | reverse complement strand
GAGCCTTAATGGTTTCGTCAACAGGAACATTTGTATCTTGTAAAGACTACGATGATGACATTGACAACATCAACAAAGAGTTGACTGATATCAAGGCCACCATTGCTAGTCTGGATGCAGCGATTGAAGCCGGCAAATCCATCAGCTCATACACAGCGGTTGCCAATGGCTATGAACTGACCTTTACTGACGGCTCTAAAATTATCATCTCTAATGGTAAGGACGGTGCTCAGGGCGAACAAGGTTTGCAGGGTATACAAGGTCCCGCAGGTCCTGCAGGCTCTTCTATCGTTCCGAAGTTCAAAGTGGATGCCGATAGCTACTGGATGGTCAGTGTAGACGAAGGCGGTACTTATGAGTATGTATTGAATGAAGCCGGTGAAAAGATTAAGGCTACTGGTGCCAATGCCAGTGCCGATGATATTGCTGATGCAGTAGGTAATTTGATTTATGTGGATGAGGATGGCTACATTAATATTGGTGATTATAAGACTTCATTCAAGTACAATGCCACTATTCCGTCAATGATCTACAATGAAAAAGATCAGACCATGAAGGTAACTATTGATGGCAGGGAATATACATTGCTGATGGAAGGTTCTGCTTTCAATGGTTTGCAGACTATCGTTTATAGAAAGCAGGCAAAAGACGATATGAGTGATATCGTTTATGCCTATTTGCTGAAATATAAGGATAAAGACGGTAGTAGGGACAAAGATGTTTTATTTGCGTCTGTTCCGGCTAAAGCAGAATTCAAGGTATATCCTGAAACATTCTCTTTGTCCGACGCTGAATTCTATTTCTCTGATACCTACAAGACCAGAGCTGCTGTTCCCGCATTGAGCTATGTGGAAAAATCGGCTTCATTGGAAAATGGTATCTTGAGCGTTTCTATGCGTCCGCAGAATATGGTATCTGGCACAAACTATAAAACCTCATTGGACGTGAAGATGTATAATCAGTATGTTTCTGCATCTGACTATTTCAATGTACAGGTTGCCAATGTATATAGTGAAGATATCCATGCTTACCGTATCTTCCCGGGACAAGAAATTGATCCTCGTAAAATAACATCAACTGTAAAAACTGCTAATACTTGGGAGGTTGCTGATAAGTTTAACTATACAGAACAATTCAATTTGAATGATTCAGTCAATGCAGCTGTTGTTATTAATCAGAAAGTAATGCCTTTGGCAGAAACGAATATTGAATATACCCAGTCTTTCAAGTTGATTGATCAGGATATGGAGATAACGTTCGATGGCCAGACAATAAATACACGTCAGGGTATTTTTGAGGTTAAAGACGGTATCTTGGCTGTGAAAGAAGCTTATCAGTCTTCTGCTATCAATGAATATGCAGGTGTTGAGGTTACAACAACTGTAAAATCTCAGGTAGAAGGTGTGGATGACTATGTATTCAAGAATACGATTTTCGTGAAAGCTGTTCGTCCGGAAAAAGAAATTAACTACGGTACTGTAGATTTGATTCCTAATGAAGGTACACTGGCTTTGGACTATGCTACTAAGACTCAGATTGTTTCTTTGAATGTGCGTAAGTTTGAATCGGAAGTTGGTGGTCGTGACGTTGTGGCTGGTGATAATTACTCTTGGAAGAATTATTTATTGCCGTTGTATGCTTATAACGAAGAAACTAAGGCATATGAGCAAGTTTCTAAAACAAATGGAGTAGCAGAAATGGCTTCTAACATTGATTCAGATGAATTGACTATTGCTGACGGTGACATCTTGTTGTATTACAGAAATGGTGGAACCAATGCAGATAAAGACTCTCTGTTCTTGATGGTTGGAGCTAAGGCTAAGTTGCCGAAAACAACATTGTATGTTTCTCCTGAAGCTCAGGTTAGTGGACAGACTTATAAGTTTAGTGCTTGGAATGGTACATTTGGTAAGAACAAAATGCCTTATGCAGTATGGAACAACTATGATGCTAAGTATTTTGCTTTGACATTGACAGATGTTTCTGTAACTCGTAACTTCAGCGCAACAGTTAAGGAAGAATATAAAGCACAGACTATCATTGGTAAATGGAGTGCAGACAAGACAACTTATACATTGGAATCAAATGTATTCGATGACATGTACACTGTAATTCCGACTGATGCTACTCTTGCCTTTAACTTGGATGCTGAAAAGCAGAATGATTATGTGAAAGGTTTGATAACTGCGGGTACATTGACATTCGAAGGCAACACTGTTAAGTTCACTGCACCAGTAGATGCAGCCAAGGTTAAGGAATTGAAGATTGACCTGTATGATGGTACTGTAGCTAAAGATAACTTCTACAGAACTGATACATGGAAGGTTCAAAGCCCGTTGAAAGCATTCGCAGGAACAGCTAACTTGGGCAAGTTTTATGATGCAACTTTGGCTAAGAATACAGTAATTGATTTCGTAACTTATGCTAAGACTGTATTAGGTGCTGACAAGAAGACATCTGTATGGAACTCATTGGTTCTGAAAGACTATATTGACCAGGATGTTGTGAAGTACAATGTAAAAGATGGTAAATTCGATTTGCTTGCTGCTGAACAGTCATTGTATAGAACAGCTACTTCATCAACAGGACTTACCTTCTCTACAAAGACAGAAGGTTGGACAATTGAAAACGGTAAATTGAAATGTACAATCGACCCGACCGGTACAATCTACGAAAAGGTAGTTACTGTAACCGTCGCATACAAGCATGACTGGGGTACTACTTCATTCGACTTTACTATCGAAGTAATCAGAAATGCAAAACCTTGATAGGAGTTCCGTTTTAATTAGATAAAAAGGCGTGTGCCTTGTCATCTTGGCACACCCTCTTTACCATAAGACTATTTTCAAGCGAGGAAAGAAAATGCTTCCCATAATGGAGCGGTTTCTTTCCTCGCTTTTTTAGTGCCTTTGATACCATACAATGTAAAAACAAAGAAAAACAATTTATCATGGAACTAGAGGAATTGGAAATGATATCCAATAAGGTAAAATTCGGGATAGTAATCATTGGATTGTTGGGCGGTCTTTTTTTAGTCCTGCATTATGTGATTTATCCAAACTGGCTACCGGTGAAACCAGGTACTTGCTATGGAAGTCCATACTCGAAACCTTATTCTCTTCCTTGTCTGTCGCAGTTATACTAGGTGGCTTGCTGGTTTGGGCATCTCCCAAAAAGATGAAAATAGGTGAATTTAAAGTATTGCAGCCCTATCAAATCAATAATCATCACCGCGAATGCAGGACAAACACCCATGAATGGTGGTATGACGGGGGAAGCGGACGCTACACTCGAGACATCACTCTGCCTAGCTTAATGAATCTGTGTGAAGAACAGCATCGGACCATGCATGTCTGCATCTATATTCTTGATCCACGGGACGAGAATGTCTGCCGGATGTACGCGACATACAGTAATTTAGTGACTCCGGGTAATGTGGTTACCCAAGCGAATGTAAAATGCGATTTGCTGGCAACCATCATAGCAGCTTATTTTTACGGAAGAACCTTGAACATTGATGTCTATCTGAAAAATCACTTCTCCATATTCAAAAGGGAATTCTCAGATAATATGGTTCTTGTAACAAGGGAGGATCGGACGAAACCGGGTGTTGTATATTCAAAAGGCTCTGATTTTTACGATGCGTACAAGATGGAACTGGAGCAGGGGCGGAAACTTTATACTCACCTAGACCGTCAGGTAAGTTGGGGAGACGATTTGCAACGCTGTGAAGACATTAGTAAGCAACACATCAGGCAGCTGTTGGCCTTGCTGAACCTGTCGGTTAATATTACTGACATTGAACTAGACATGATACAGAAATTCGTCAGTTCCAAGACTTCACCCTATATAAGATAGTGCACTATGCCCGTTTTTTCCGACAGATTATGCCTGGTTCAGCCTTCAAGCGGATACCAGATCGTTTCTCATCAATACGCGTTGGCATTGACTTTCCCCTATTTGATCAGATTTTTGGAACTGGACAAGAAGTTCCGTCTTTCATTGTATGTAGAGGGAAGGACAGAGCAGTCTTTCTCTAGGCATTTGCAGGGAGAGCAACCTTACTTTGTGCTGATCACATCCAATACGGCAACTTTCCCCATGCCGTGAAATTAGCGCAGATAGCCAAGAGCGAGGGGTGTTATGTAATCCTTGGGGGAATTTTTGCCAGCATGAATGCAGAGAGAATATCAACGAATTATCCTTGTTTTGACAAAATTATCAAAGGGGCTCCTCTTGCCGGAATGTTTGACCAATTCCCTTTGGATAGGATCGTGGAAGGCAGAAGGCAGTATGTATTGATTTCGAAGTGGGCGATATTTGGGATTTACCTTTGTTTGATTGTTATCGGAACGATCCGGTATGTTATGAGATCACTTTCGGGTGCGTGTACAATTGTAATTTCTGTTCACTGCGCCGCATTTGGAATGCAGGAGTTTGTTCACACAGGTCTGTCGAGGTAGTCCGTTCCGATTTGAAGCGTCTTGCTAATCGGCAAATATTGAAAATCATAGACGATGATATTTTGCAGTCACCACATATCCTAGCAGCATGTGACTTCCGGTTATCTTTCAAGAAGGTGATAGCGGAAACAAGAATTGACCGGGTGAATGAACAGTCCATATCTGTCTTGAGAGAATTCGGGGTTACTCATCTGATTATGGGAGTGGAGAGCTTTGAAAATGAACACCTTGTATCTTCATTGAAAAGCCGTTCGGGCATTTGGACCGAAACCGTGTTTAAAGCAATGGATTTATGTGCCCGATATCATATAACAGCACGGCCGGTTTTACAGGTATTGTATCCGGGAATGTCTAAAAACTATTTGCAGAACATATTACCTTATATCAGGGACTGGACTCCAACAAACAATATTGAAGTCTTTTTTTCTTTCTTTACTCCTCATCCCGGATTGGATTCCGGCAAGGGGATAGCCTCCAACTTGTTGACGAACGACTTGGCGGACTTTGATCATTTACACCCGGTGTATATGCCTGACGGATATGATATAGATGATGTGAAAAAGATTCTGTCTGATTATAATCAATTGGTTGATGTCACGGAATCTGTTGAATTTAATCCTTATGTTTTCTCTTTTGGAAAGTATAAAAAAGAGTTTGATCTGTTTTTTAATTGAACGGAAACTCTTAGGGTATCAGAAACCGTTTGATGAGTAATGGAAGGACAGACTGTAACAGGATTGAATAATGAATTTATGTGATAACTTTTCGACTGTGATTTTGGATGATGTCAAGTGGAGGAGGCGATAAATAGTTAAATCTTTCTTTTAAGACGGGGAATTGCAGTATATTAATTACTTTTGTCCTGTATCATAACTTATTAAACCTCGGATAGATATGGGAACAGAAGGCATACAGGATAAATACATCAACCCTTATGCCGATTTCGGCTTCAAGCTGCTTTTCGGCACGGCAATGAACAAGGAACTTCTTATCAGTTTCCTGAACGCGCTTCTGTTCAAGGAAGAGACTGTGAAGGATGTCACCTATTTGAATGCGGAGCATCTGGATACGCAGGAGTATGACCGCCGTGCGGTGTTTGATGTATATTGCGAAAACGAGAAGGGCGAGAAATTCCTGGTGGAAATGCAGCGTGGTGAGCAGCAGTTCTTTAAAGACCGCAGTGTGTATTATGCTACTTTCCCTATCCGTGAACAGTCCCAACGGGGAAAATGGGATTATGAGTTGAAAGCTGTTTATATCATCGGCATCCTTAATTTCACTTTCAATGATACGGACGGGGACTATTTCCACCACGAAGTGAAGCTGGTGGACCTGTACACCCATAAGGTATTTTATGACAAGCTTACTTTTATCTATCTTGAAATGCCGAAGTTCAACAAGAAGGAGGATGAGTTGGAGAGCATGTTCGACAAATGGCTGTTCGTTCTGCGTAACCTGTCTTCCCTGTTCGAGCGTCCGCGTGCGTTGCAGAACCGTGTGTTCGACCGTCTTTTCGAGGCTGCCGAGATAGCTAAGTTCAATTCTAGGAATTAGGCGAGTATTGGGAAAGTTTGAAGAATTTCCGTGATTGGTACAGTGTGATGTCCACCCAGTTGAAAAAAGGGCGTGAGGAAGGTCTTAAAGAGGGTATTGAAAAAGGTCTTAAAGAAGGTCTTGAGCAAGGTCGTAAGGAAGAATGCTTCAAGAATGCAAAAAAAATGAAACAGGCCGGTATTGCATTTGATGTAATTGCACAGGTTACCGGTCTGCCTATAGGGGAAATAGCGTCTTTGTAAGTTGTTTACAGCACCAGTCCGTCCAGCATCTCGATATAAAGCCTTATTGCTTCCTCAATTTCCGAAACCATGATATATTCATCAGCCGTATGTGAACGGGAGGACTTTCCCGGACCGATTTTGACAGACGGGAACTTCATCAACGCCTGATCGGACAAAGTAGGAGAGCCGAAAGGTACACGTCCTAGTTTTACCGCGCGTTTCACAAAGGGATGCTCGGCACTGATATGAGATGAGTTCAAGCGGAAAGAACGGGCTTTCGCCTCGCTTTTTAGACGGGCACTTATTTCTTTGAATAGTTCTTCGTTAGAGTAACATTCATTACTGCGGATATCCACAACGAAAGTACAAGTATCGGGGATGACATTATGCTGCGTGCCGGCATTTATTTGTGTTACGCTCATTTTGACGGGGCCTAGCAGGGAGGATTCCTTCGGGAATTTATAATCACGGAACCACTGAATGTCTTCCAGTACTTTGTAAATAGCATTCACTCCTTCATTGCGTGCGGCATGTCCGGCTTTTCCGTATGCGGTAACATCCAGCACCATCAATCCCTTTTCGGCAATGGCAGGCTGCATTTCTGTCGGTTCACCCACTATGCCCAAAGTGATGGGAGGTAGTTGGGGCAATACGCTTTCTATTCCGTTTTTTCCGGAAACTTCTTCTTCACATGAGGCAAGAAAGATCAGATTGTATGCCTGCTCGGTTGTAGAGAGATGGCGGTACACCTGAAATAAGGATACTACACTGGCACCGGCGTCATTACTTCCCAAACCGTAAATCTTTCCGTTTTCGGCTTTCGGAGTGAAAGGATGTTTCCGCCATCCGTTTACCGGTTTTACGGTATCGATGTGGGAATTTAGTAAAATAGTCGGTTTGTTGAGGTCGAACATCGGACTGATACACCAAATGTTGTTGCCCGAACGACCGGTCATGATACCTGTTTCTTCAATATAGTTCTGCAGAAAGTCGGCGGCAGCTTCTTCTTCCCGGCTCAATGAGGGGATACCGATTAACGAATTCAGCAATGTGGTTGCTTCGGAAGTGTAATATTCTATATCAATCATCTTGATTTTAATAATTTAATGTGTTGCAAAGATACTATTTTTGCGTGGTAAACGGTGATGAAAAAAGTAGGTAATTAAGTTAGATATGCAACTAAAACTTTCGGCTGATTTCTTCTAACTCTTTGACTGGTTGGGAAAATTAATGCCTGTTTATAGAGGATAATTCCAAATTAAACGATAACTTTGCCGATGAATTAAAAATAAATCTTTGGAATGAGTAGTTCTTTCTTATCTGTCCTGATACAACGTCAGGCAGGGAAATATGGTGATCGTGTAGCGTTGCGTTACCGCGATTATAAAACAGAAACATGGATTCCGGTTTCTTGGAACCAGTTTGCCGCAACTGTAAAAACAGTTTCGAATGCATTGATAGAATTAGGTATAGGCATACAGGAAAATATAGCAGTTTTTTCTCAAAATAAACCGGAATGTCTGTATGTGGACTTTGGAGTTTTTGGGGTACGGGCTGTTACTGTACCATTTTATGCTACCAGTTCCGAGGCGCAGGTACATTATATGGTAGGTGATGCCGAAATACGTTATATCTTTGTAGGTGAACAGTTGCAATATGATGTGGCGTTCCGGGTTATGCAACTGGGAAGCCAACTGAAACAGATTATAATTTTCGACAGGGAGGTAAAACGTGATGAGCGGGACCGGACTTCCATTTATTTTGATGACTTTCTGAAATTGGGCGAGGCGCATCCGCATCAAGCTGAGGTAGACAAGCGTACTTCAGAGTCGGGCAATGGTGATCTTGCCAATATTCTTTATACCAGTGGAACAACCGGAGACAGCAAGGGGGTGATGTTGCATCATTCTTGCTATGAGGCGGCCATTCCGGCACACGATGAACGTTTCCCTCAATTGGGTGATCAGGATGTGATTATGAATTTCCTTCCTTTTACTCATGTGTTTGAGCGTGCATGGACTTGCTGGTGTCTTTCGATGGGGTGTACTTTGTCTATCAACTTGCGTCCTGCTGATATCCAGAAGACAATAAAGGAGATCCGTCCTACGGCTATGTGCAGTGTTCCCCGTTTCTGGGAGAAAGTGTATGCCGGCGTGCAAGAAAAAATCAATGAAACAACCGGATTGAAAAAGAAGTTGATGCTGGATGCTATTAAAGTGGGACGTGAACATAATTTGGAATATGTGTACAAAGGGCTGACTCCTCCACCTGTATTGCACATGAAATATAAATTTTATGAGAAAACGATCTATAGCTTGTTGAAAAAGACTATTGGCATTGAAAACGGGCGTTTCTTCCCTACTGCCGGTGCGGCTATTCCGCCGGCTGTACAGGAGTTTGTTTTGTCGGTGGGAATTAATATGGTAGCCGGTTATGGATTGACGGAATCTACTGCAACGGTTGCTTGTGAGAATGATAATGACCATGTGGTTGGTTCGGTGGGGCGTATCATGCCTCATGTGCAGGTCAGAATAGGGGAGAATAACGAAATAATGCTACGTGGTGAAGGAATCACTCATGGCTATTATAAAAAGGAAGCTGCTACGAAGGCGGCGTTTACTGAAGACGGATGGTTCCATACTGGTGATGCGGGTTATATAAAAGATGAGCATTTGTTCCTTACAGAGCGTATCAAGGACTTGTTTAAAACTTCAAACGGAAAGTATATCGCTCCTCAAGCCATTGAAGCCAAATTGGTGGTAGACCGTTATATCGATCAGATTTCTATTATTGCCGATGAACGTAAATTTGTTTCTGCTTTGATTATTCCTGAATATAAACTGGTGAAAGAGTATGCCGCAAAAAAAGGTATTCGCTATGAAAGTATGGAGGAACTGTTGCAGAAACCGGAAATTATCGATTTGTTTAAAGAGCGGATTGATACACTGCAGCAGCAGTTTGCACATTATGAACAGATCAAGAGGTTTACCTTGTTGCCCCATCCTTTCAGTATGGAACGTGGTGAGCTGACCAATACGTTGAAAATAAAACGTAATGTGCTGAACAAGAACTATGCTGCCGAAATAGAAAAGATGTACGAAGAATAATGGGAAAATGAATAGATTTCCACTATCTTTGCACCCTGAAATGCAAAAATTCTCAAGATGATAACAATAGAGCAACTGAAAGACGTAAAAGAACGTACTGCGGCACTTGAAAGATATCTGGACATAGAAAATAAACTGGTTCAGGTGGAAGAAGAACAACTGCGTACGCAGGCGCCCGGTTTTTGGGATGATGCCAAGAAAGCAGAAGCACAAATGAGGAAGGTGAAAGATCTGCAAAAATGGATCGACGGTTACCGTGAGGTAAAGACGATGGCAGATGAACTGGAATTGGCTTTTGACTTTTGTAAAGATGATTTGGTTACCGAAGAAGAAGTGGATGCAGCGTATCAAAAGGCTGTCACTGCGGTGGAGGCATTGGAACTGAAGAATATGCTTCGCCAGGAGGCCGACCAAATGGATTGTGTATTGAAAATTAATTGCGGTGCCGGTGGTACTGAAAGTCAGGATTGGGCTTCCATGCTGATGCGTATGTATATGCGTTGGGCGGAGACCAATGGCTATAAAGTGAGCGTGGCTAACCTTCAGGATGGGGATGAGGCCGGAATCAAGACGGTGACTATGAATATTGAGGGCAGTTTTGCATATGGTTATCTGAAAGGTGAGAATGGAGTCCACCGCTTGGTGCGCGTGTCTCCTTATAATGCTCAGGGGAAACGGATGACTTCTTTTGCTTCTGTGTTTGTAACGCCGTTGGTGGATGATAGTATTGAAGTGACAATTGAACCTGCCCGTATGTCTTGGGATACTTTCCGTTCGGGAGGGGCCGGCGGACAGAATGTGAACAAGGTGGAATCAGGAGTACGTCTGCGTTATCAATATAAAGATCCGTATACCGGTGAGGAAGAGGAAATCTTGATTGAGAATACTGAAACCCGTGACCAGCCGAAGAATAAGGAAAATGCGATGAGACAGTTGCGTTCAATTTTATATGATAAGGAATTGCAGCACCGCATGGAAGAACAGGCCAAGGTGGAGGCAGGCAAGAAGAAGATTGAATGGGGATCACAGATACGCAGTTATGTCTTTGATGACCGTCGTGTGAAGGATCATCGTACTAATTTTCAAACTTCGGATGTGAACGGAGTGATGGATGGAAAGATTGATGGCTTTATCAAGGCATACTTGATGGAGTTTTCCGGTTCGGAGAATTAGTAAATTCTTCGTAATTTATTTGTTTTCTTCTAGAAACTTTGTACTTTTGGGATATTCAAAAGAGATGGTTTAATCTTAAAAATGAAATACTTATGGGAAAGAATAAGAAAGCTGCTTATAGTAAGCGGGAAGAAGAGAAAGCAAATAGGATTGTAAAAGGTCTGTTCATCGGATTAATTGTATTAGCCCTTGTTATTATGGTAGGCTATGCCATGTATGGATAAAAACGGAAAATAAATAGTGAAGTCCTGCTGAGGTTATTCTCTGCGGGGCTTTTTTATATATTAAAACGCTATGGGACAAGAAATAGAACGAAAATTTTTAGTAAAGGACGACAGTTATAAACTAGAGGCTTATGCACATAGTCATATTGTGCAAGGTTATATCTGTAGTGCTCGTGGAAGAACTGTCCGGGTGCGTATTCGGGATAATAAAGGGTATCTTACTATCAAAGGGGCTTCCAATGACTCCGGTACAAGTCGTTATGAGTGGGAGAAGGAGATCAGTTTGCAAGAGGCCGAAGAGTTGATGAAACTGTGTGAGCCTGGGGTGATTGATAAAATCCGGTATTTGGTGAAAAGTGGAGAGCATATCTTTGAAGTGGATGAGTTTTATGGTGAGAATGAAGGCTTGACTGTAGCGGAAGTGGAATTGAATAGTGAGGACGAATTGTTCAAAAAGCCCCATTTCATCGAAAAAGAGGTAACGGGAGATATTCGTTATTATAATTCTTTTTTAATGAAGAATCCTTATACTCGCTGGTAGATAATATATAGGCTTCTTTAACGTCTGAAAATAAACTACTTGCTATCGTTTACCTACCTTTGCAACAAACACAAACTCATTATTGATATATGAAACACAACATTTTATGGGGCATTATCTTGCTTGTGGCAAGTTTGTCATTTACGGCGAAGGCGCAAAAGGCTGTCCAAGGCCAGTTCTCAGTCAAGGGAGTCTTATTAGATTCTTTGTCTAATGAAGGGGAACCGTATTCTACAATCCGTATTTCATTGAAGAACAATCCTGCAAAGCCGGTGAAACTGGCTGTGACAGGAGCGGACGGCAGGTTTGACGAACGGCTTGCCGTGCCGGGGACTTATCTCATTCATTTTACTTCTGTAGGAAAGTTTCCTGTACAGAAGGAGTTTTCGATATCGGCAAATCGTAGGAATGTTGATTTGGGTAAGATTCTGATAGCAGAAGCGACTGAAATGTTGAAAGGAGTGGAGGTGGTAGCGCAGAAACCTTTGGTAAAGGCGGAAATAGACAAAGTGACGTATAGTATAGAGGATGATCCGGATTCTAAAACCAATACGACTCTTGAAATGCTCCGTAAAGTTCCGCTGGTGACTGTAGATGGAGAGGATAAAATTCAAGTAAACGGTAGCAGTAAGTTTAAAGTGCATGTTAATGGCAAGCCGAATAACATGATGAGCAATAATCCTACCGAGGTATTGCGGAGTATGCCGGCCAATTCCATTAAATCTATAGAGGTTATCACCGAGCCTGGGGCTAAATATGACGCGGAAGGGGTGGCGGGCATCTTGAATATTATCACTATAGGAGCTGGAATGGAAGGATATACGGTGACATTGAATGGTGGTGCAAGCAATATGCGTGTGTATGGTGGCGGTTATGGTACGGTTCAGTCGGGCAAGTTCACTGTTACCGGTAATTATTCTTATAACTACCAGGGATCTCAAAAGGGATTTGAAGATTCATATCGTGAGGATTTCACGTCTCAGGAAAATAAATTTTTGGAGTCGCATCGAAGAAGCAAGAGCTATGGCAATTTTCAATTTGGCAGTCTGGAAGGAAGTTATGAGATTGACACTTTGAATCTGATTAGTTTTTCTATGAATCTGATGACTGGCAATTTTACGAATAAGAGGATTGGAAATACCCAGATGACGAATCATGCCGGTAATCCGGTTTACGGTTACGGTTCTTTGGGAAATAATGAATCGGGCTTTGGCGAAGTGGGGGGCAACATGGATTATCAGCATTCGTTTAAAAAGAAAGGGGAACTTCTTACTTTCTCTTATCGTTTTAGCCATTCCCCCAATAACAGTGAAGCGAATACGGATTATGAGGATACGTTGAATGTTCCTTATCTTTTGCAAAACCAATATTTTAAAAATGATGCCAGCACACAAGAGCATACGGCTCAATTGGACTATACCAATCCGATAAATTCGATACACAGCATTGAAACTGGTATAAAGTATATTTTTCGTAGAAGTAAAAGTGATGGTAAATATTATCTGGCCGATAAAACCGGAGAATATAAGTATGATCAGGATATGAGTACGCAATATGATCATAAGCAGGATATTCTGGCTGCTTATTTGGGCTATCAGCTGAAGTACAAAAAACTCGGTGGAAAGGCGGGAATTCGCTATGAGCATACATTTATGGATGCGGATTATAAAAATAAGGATGAGAAGTTTGATGCTCAGTTTGATGATTTGGTTCCATCCTTGATGTTCTCTTACCAATTGGCTCCTACTCAAAGTTTGAGGGCATCTTATAATATGCGTATCAGCCGGCCGGGTATTTGGTTTTTGAATCCGTTTACTGACACCAGCAACCCTACTGCGATCAGTTACGGTAATCCTGATTTGGAAAGTGAAAAGGCCCATTCGCTTAGTGTTACTTTCGGTAGTTTCTCGCAGAAATTTAATGTAAATGTCAGTGCTAATTATTCTTTTGTCAATAATGGTATAGAGCAATACTCTTTTATAAAAGATGGTGTGATGAATTCTACCTATGATAATATAGGAAAAAGTAAGAATATTAATTTGTCTTTGTTCTTGAACTGGAATATGTCTCCTAAAACCCGCTTTAATATCAATGGACGGGGAGCTTATGTGGATTATAGAAGTTCAGGGCTTGATTTAAAGAATCATGGCTGGGAAGGAAATGTCTTCGGAAGCTTCCAGCAGACTCTGCCTTGGGATCTGCGTCTGAGTCTGAACGGAGGGGGTGGTACTCCGCATATCTCTTTGCAAGGTAAAAGTTCCTCTTTCTATTATTATGCGATAGGGCTCAGTCGTTCTTTCTTGAAGGAAAAGAGGCTGACTATATCTCTTAACTCGTCCAATTTATTTAATAAATATATTACTTTTAAGAATAACATCAATACTCCTACTTTCTGCTCTTCTACTGCTACCAGAATTCCGATGCGTTATTATGGATTTAATATCAGTTGGCGTTTTGGGGAGTTGAAGGCTCAGGTAAAAAAAGCTGCGCGAAGCATTAATAATGATGATTTGAAAAGTGGAGGAGGTAATGCTGGAACCGGTGGAGGGATACCGGCTAATTAAAAGTTAAAACGAAACCACCTGTTAACTGTTAATTTAGGGGGTAAAAACTGTTATTTGATAGTTTATACCCCCTTTGTTGTTAGTTTTTCTGTCGTGACTTTTGCGAGAAGTCGTTAATATTGCAGCAGAAAGCAAAAACAGAAAATAACAATTTAAAAATAGATTAATATGAAGACAGTCGACTTTACACAGCATTTACTAAGTATACAAACCGAATTATTTCGCTTTGCATTTAAATTGACAGCTGACAGAGAAGAGGCTAATGATTTGTTGCAGGAAACTTCACTTAAAGCTTTGGACAACGAAGAGAAGTTTACTCCAGATACGAATTTTAAAGGATGGATGTACACCATCATGCGTAATATATTTATAAATAATTATCGTAAAACAGTGCGTGATCAGACTTTCGTCGATCAGACAGATAACTTGTTCCATTTGAATCTTCCACAGGACTCAGGATTCGATTCTACAGAAGGTGCTTATGATTTGAAAGAGATACATCGTATCGTGAATGCGTTGCCTAAAGATTACCGTGTGCCGTTTGCTATGTATGTATCAGGATTTAAATATAGGGAAATTGCCGAAAAACTGGGACTTCCGTTGGGAACAGTGAAAAGCCGTATCTTTTTCACTCGTCAGAGGTTGCAGAATGATCTGAAAGATTTCCGTTAAGTTGACTCTCTATCTTTATTATATAACTTTGACTTTTATCATCACGCCGACTGTTCGCGAAGAATCGTCGGCGTTTCTTTTTAGGATTTACGCCATATAAGGGGGCGAAGTAAGTAATATCCTATTAAGGCGGCTAGTCCGACTCCAATGCTGTTTGCCAGAAAATCCAGCCAGTCACCGCTGCGGGTATCTGTGCAATAAGCTTGCATCAGTTCGATACACCCGCTCATAGCTACAGGAGCTATGATGCCTCCCCATATTACATGATTCCAATTGATAGCCTTATGATTCCTCAGGTATTCTATCCATAAAATGAAACAGAGTCCTCCATACATGCATATATGCACTATTTTGTCTATGTAGGGGATTTCTTCCACATCTGTTTTAGGAGGAGTGAAAAAGGAAAGATAAAAGATGATAGCTACAATGATCAAGGATACCGGATATTTTCTAAAATAATATAGCATACTTTAATTTTTTTGTGATTCGTCGCAAAAGTACGATTAATTTTATACTTTTGCAGGCTAACCAGTGTTGATTTATAATAATTTGATAGTTTTTTATGCAAAAAAGCGAAAGAGTAAATTTCGGAAGTAAGATTGGGGCTGTTCTGGCGGCGGCAGGTTCGGCTGTAGGACTTGGTAATATATGGAGGTTTCCCTATGAAACGGGAAATCATGGAGGTGCGGCATTTATCTTAGTATACTTGGCGTGTGTTTTTATGTTGGGAATGCCTATTATGATTGCCGAATTCACAGTAGGTCGTCATTCAAAAGCAAGTACGGGACGTGCTTATAAGGTTTTGGCACCCGGAACTCATTGGAAGTGGTTGGGATATTTGGGGGTTTTGGCCGGTTTTCTTATTCTAGGATATTATTCGGTAGTGGCAGGATGGACTTTGGAATATATATTGGAAGCGGGAATGAATGGTTTTGCAGATAAGAAGCCGGAAGATTTTGTGGTTGCTTTCCAGAGTTTTTCGAAGGACCCTGTTCGTCCGCTTATCTGGCTGGTCATCTTTTTATTGGCCACCCATTTTGTTATAGTAAAGGGAGTGAAAGATGGAATAGAGAAATCTTCGAAGGTGCTGATGCCTGTTTTGTTTATACTGATAGTAGTTTTGGTGGGGTGCTCATTGTCGCTTCCCAATGCGGAAAAAGGTTTGGAGTTTCTGCTGAAGCCTGATTTCAGTAAAGTGAACGGAGATGTTTTCTTAGGGGCTATGGGGCAGGCGTTCTTTTCCTTGAGTTTGGGAATGGGATGTCTTTCAACCTATGCTTCTTATTTTGGGAAAGAAACCAAACTGGGAAATACGGCTCTGAGTGTCGGTGTGATTGATACTTTTGTGGCTGTCTTGGCCGGATTGATTATTTTTCCGGCGGCCTTTTCTGTAGGTATCCAGCCGGATGCGGGACCATCATTAATTTTTATTACATTGCCTAATGTTTTTCAGCAAGCTTTTAGCGGTGTGCCGATATTAGCTTATATTTTCTCGGTGATGTTCTATGTCTTGTTGGCTTTGGCTGCATTGACTTCTACTATTTCTCTACATGAAGTGGTGACGGCTTTTCTGCACGAGGAATTCAATTTAACTCGTGGCCGTGCTGCTAGATTGGTCACTTTCGGGTGCATTATAATTGGAATCATTTCTTCCTTGTCATTGGGAGTTATGCAGAAATATACGCTGTTTGATAAGGGATTCTTTGACTTACTTGATTTTGTCACTGCAAAAATAATGCTTCCTTTGGGTGGCTTGCTGGTATGTATCTTTGTAGGATGGTATTTGAAACGTTCCGTTTCTTATGAAGAATTGACCAATGGGGGAAAACTGAAAGCAGGTCTTTTCAATTTGTATATCTTCTTGTTGAGATACGTGGCACCTGTGGCTATCATTTTGATTTTTATCAATGAATTAGGGCTAATTTAGAATTGTAATGTGGAAAGACTTCTTCTATTTTTCGAAAAGCGAACGCAGAGCTATACTTTTTTTGTTGACTTTGCTTTTCATATTTATGTGTATATGGGTTCTGTTTCCAGTAAAGGAAGAGTCTTTGGAACAGGATCAAGAGGGGATAGAAGAAATAAAAAACTTTCTGGCCGGAGTACATGAGATGGAGGAGAAGGAATCTCTGCGATATTCCTATGATAAGCCTAAAAGAAGAGAGGTGGTATTGGCTGCTTTTGATCCAAATTCAGCCGATTCCATCGAATTTTTGCAACGTGGATTGCCTCCTTTTATTGCACATACTATTTTGCAATACCGGAGAGCCGGCGGTAAATTCAGGACAGCGGATGATTTCTCTCGTGTTTATGGCTTGTCGTCCGAGAAATTTAATATGTTAAAACCTTATATCCAGATATCAGAGGCTTTTCGGCGGAAACAGGATACATTGCACTTTATCAAAAAGGCGGAGAAAGATACGTTGGCGGTTTATAAATATCCGGAAGGAACTTTAGTCGATTTGAATGAAGCGGACACTACCGAGTTGAAAAAGATTCCGGGAATAGGCAGTGGCATTGCACGCATGATTGTGGCTTACCGGAAACGTTTGGGAGGTTTTTATGATATGGCTCAGTTGAAGGAAGTGAACTATGTAGATGAGGATATGTTGAGATGGTTTAAACTCGGAAATGCACCAATTCATCGGATAAATGCCAATAAGGCCGGGCTTGACAAACTTCGCTCTCATCCTTATATGAATTTTTATCAGGCAAAGGTAATTATAGAATATAGGAGGAAAAAGGGAAAATTAAAAAGTCTTTCCCAGTTATCCTTGTATGAGGAATTCACTGAGAAAGACTTGGAACGTTTGTCGCACTATCTTGCTTTCGATTAATTGTTGGGATAACCAGCAGCTTCTGCTATTTTTACCGGAATTTCGGTATTGTCAATGCGACCTTGGAATAGTTGGGCGCCGGCTCCGATAGCGAATACGGGTACATAACCTCCAGAGTGCCCACCACTGGTCCAACCTACCAGAGCGATGTCATCCAGAATTCTTTTGGCCTCAGCTGCCAAAGGTTCGTCTTGTTGATATTCACTTTTGGTCAAATCTATCTCTTTACCGCTAAATGATTCATCATATACTTTCTTCAGGGATGCTTCTTGCTTTTCATTCAATTGAATACTATCCCAAAATCCGAAATTATCCTTCAATGATTGCTTGATAACTTCCCAAGGTACTTGATTCTTGTATTTTTTTCTTAATTCGTTTACAATTTTAGTATATCCGCTTTCACTTACTTTTTGTGATTTTAAAGCTTGCAGGTTCAAAGTATACGGACCTTTTCCTAAAACGATTCCTCCGGTTTCGTGGTCGGCTGTTACTACAATCAGGGTTTCATCGGGATGTTGTTCATAGAATTCGTAAGCAACTTTTATGGCATTGTCCATATCCATCACTTCGTGGAATACGGTAGCGGCATCGTTGCTGTGGCAAGCCCAGTCTATTTTACCTCCTTCAACCATCAGGAAGAACCCTTTTGATAGATCTTTAGACAGGAAATTGATTCCGGCACGGGTGATTTCAGTTAAAGTCATATCGCCTTTTTTTCGATCGATAGCATAGGGGATAGCACTATTGTCTGTTGCTGTCGCAGGTTGTAAGAGAATCAGTTTGTCCGATTTTTTTGCTTTTTTCTGATAGTCCTTGTAGCCACGGGCTATGGTATATCCGGCTTTGTCCACCAGTGTGTACAGACTTTCTGAATTTGAACCGGCGGCTTTTTTGTTGGTGGGATCTAAAAAGTCTGATCCTGCATAGAAATCGAAGTTGGCATCAATCAAATCCAGACCCACGTTGTAATAGCTGCTTCTTTGTCCTTGGTGTGCGTAAAAAGCAGCCGGTGTGGCATGGTCTACGCTGACACTGGTACTGATACCTACACGGCAACCTTTATTTTTTGCCCAAGAAGCAACACTGTTAACTTTGGTTTCCAAATCCTTTTTCACACCTAATGCGCCATTTTTTGTTTTGTTTCCCGTAGCAAGTGCTGTTCCTGCAGCGGCCGAATCTGTCACTCCGTTGGTTGCCGAGAAAGTAGTGGCTATGGTTGCATAAGGAAATTGGGTGAATAATAACGGAGTCACACCAATTTTGCCTTCCAACTCTCCACGATACATCTCTGTTCCTAAAACTTGGTTAACACCCATTCCATCTCCGATGAAATAAAATACATACTTTGCTTGCTGTGCCTGTACAAAAAGAATGGACAGGAATACAAATACAGTAATAAACGATAGTTTTTTCATATTAATTGAGTTAATGACATTTTTTTCAGCCTAGCAAATATAGGGAAAAAAGACTTTTTATCGGTACTTCTTTCTTGAATAATTGAGATTTAATGGCCAAATACTTTTTTTGCAATAAGTTTGTAAATGAAATGTTTTTGGGGTGTAATATAAAAAATCTGTTTGGGAGTAGGGAAGCCCGTATTTTATACTATGCATCTGTTTGCTTTCGACATGGATATTGCATACAGATAATTGCTTTAATATTAGTGATTATTAATTATAAATCTTATATTTGTCTAATCTAGAGTCAGTAAATAAAGTATGGGAGAATTTATAAATGTATTAGTGTCAAAAGGGAAAAGCAATTTGATACCGGAAAAAGATAACCTGTATGGACAGTTTGTCGGTGAATGGGATTTTGAATGGGTTGATAACCAAGGTACAACAGGCGAAAGACATGTTCAGGGAGAGTGGATATTCGCTTGGGTGCTGGAAGGGACTGCAATTCAAGATGTGTTTATTTGCCCTTCGCGTAAGGCACGGATTAAAGATTATCAACCGGATGCAGCTTATGCGACTGCGGTACGTATGTATAATCCTAATACAGAGGCATGGGATATTTTATATACGGAATTAGGAGGGGCTACACAACTGGAAGGAAAAAGAGAAGGAAACAGGATTGTTCAGACGGAAATTAATGAGAAGAATATACAGTGGGTGTTTTCAGAAATTACAACGACTTCATTCCGTTGGCAACGTATGGTAAAACGTCTGGATGGTACTTGGGAAACTGAAGCTGAACTTTTTGCCGTTCGTCGATGATTAAGATGTATATTATATAAGTTTGAGAATATTGCAGCCTAAAATAGACTTGTTGTAGTAGAAGCTTAGAGGTGATTTGACGAGTTTATAAAGAAGGAATGTGTGAATGATAAACAACTTCAGAACCGCTTTCTTGCATTTAGCGGAGAAAATATTTTCAAACTAAATCCTGCTAGCTATACGCAGGAAAAGATGTGGGCAGGTATATGGAATCTTTGCGTAAGAATCTTTCTGCTTATACTCTTGATGATGTTCCCGAAGATGTTCGGGAACTCTATAAAGATGAATTCATCCAGCTTTATGCTTCAAGTATAAAGTGTTTTTTAATATGCATCAAATTGGGATTTATATCGGGAAGGAGTAGTTTTGCTCCAAGACTTAATCAAATATGGAGGCAGGTCAGAAGCGGATAAAGTTACAATTGAGCGGAAAGCTCGTATACCTCGTCATCCAGTCTATATTGCCGTATTTTGCGTTTTGTGAGAAAATAAAAAATCCTGATTCCGGAAATCAGGATTTTACTGTCTTTTTTTCTTCAAGGTGGTGCCACCAGGAATCGAACCGGGGACACAAGGA
>ERZ791624.741-NODE-741-length-20184-cov-2.257141_pt1 | contig 20184 bp, 19 predicted proteins | sample MGYA00510058_ERZ791624 | MGnify/ENA primary metagenome ERZ791624 (study PRJEB30046, sample SAMN00715158) | human gut metagenome | study: EMG produced TPA metagenomics assembly of the A metagenome-wide association study of gut microbiota in type 2... | reverse complement strand
GAAGACCCAAAAAGTAGAGAAGGATGTTAATAAGAACATAAACAGCTCTTTGTTAAGAGTGGAATAGAGTTTTATAAAACAAAAGATATAGGAACGGATGAAAATGTTAGATTTTAAGGTAAAAAGATTTGTTGGTATTATATTTCATTTGATTTTAGCTCAAATCTGTTTGGCTCAGACTGGTATCGCTAACCAAAATTTTGGAAAGGATACTTTGCAATTAAGGGAGGTTGTTGTTAGAGCAACCCGCCCTTTGGCAAAGTTGAACAGCGAAGGCTTTGTGACAGAAGTCAAAGGTACCGTTTTGGAAAAACTTGGTTTTGCAAAAGACGTTATGGGTATGTTGCCTGGTGTACTGAATAATAATGGTTCCATTGAAGTTTTTGGCAAGGGAAAACCAGTCTTCTATATCAATGGACATATTGTCCGCAATAATATAGAAGTTGAGCAATTGAAGGCTAACCAAATAGATAAGATAACAGTTATAACGAATCCAGGTTCACGTTATGCTTCAACCGTAGGTTCCATCATAAAGATAACAACCATTAAAAAGGTTGGGGATGGTTTCTCCTTTGATAACATCGCTACTATTGGTTATCGTAATTATCTGTATGGCAAAGACAATTTGGACTTGAACTATAGAATTGACAATTTGGATGTTTTTGGAACGTTGGGATTTGAGAAAGGCAAGGATACGAACTCTAGCAAAAATGTTCAGAATTCATGGCTCTCGTCACATCATCAGCAGAATACGACTATGAAATCGACACAGCACTCAAAGTTGATTGATGGTAAATGGGGATTTGATTTTTCCTCGTCTCCAAAACTCTCATTTGGCGCATTTTACCAAGTATCTTATGCTCCAACAAAGACCATTCGAGCATTATGTCATCATTATATTCTGATGATGTAATTGAAAGTGAGACTTCTGCATACAAGGATATCAAATTAAGAGATTTGGAACATTTGTTAGATGGATATTGCCATGGGGTTTGGGGAAAATGGAATTTGGAAATGACTTTTGATTTAATGTGGAAAAAAACACGTGAAAATCAAAATGTTATAGAGCAAACTGGCATCAATCAGGATTTCGGAATAAAGATGTTGGGCATGCTAGGTTAATGGCAACGGAATTATATGCGTCACACCCATTTCTTAAAGGTAATTTTAGCTTTGGAGTAGATTTCACCAATAGTAGCCGTGAGGAGAATTCAGAAAGTGAAAATAGCATTATGGCAGGCGAGAACAATAAAATACAGGAGCTGAACATGGCATATTACGTTGAAACTATGCAGCATCTAGGCAATGTAACATTCCGTATCGGTGGCAGGTATGAGCATGTGAACAGTGAATATTTTATAGGTGGCAGAAAAAATCACGAACAGTCACATGTTTATGATAAGTTTTTCCCGACAGCTTCATTGTCTCTGCCCATTGGAAAAACTATGGTGCAGCTGAGCTATTCTAAGCAATGCTATCGTCCATTGTACTCTCAGTTGAGCAACACGGTTCACTATGTTAACAAATATCTCTATCAAAGTGGAAATCCGTATTTGCAACCATCCTATAGCGCAATATCTCTTTGAATTTAAGGTATCGCTGGTTGGCATTAACTGCTAATTATAAAAAGGTGCAAAACCAAATAATAACATCATATACATATTATGATGATGCGAAGACTATTGCTTTGCTCAAAAAGGAAAATTCTAGAAACAGTCTGTCTAACTTACAGATAATGGCTTCTTTTATGCCCGGATTCCTTTGGAAATGCTATTATCCCGTATTGGCATGTGGTATTGTCTCGCAATTTTACAAGATTGATTATAGAGGGAATATAAAGCACGTGGACAATCCTTTGGTTGTAGTTAAGTTCAATAATATTTTCAAATTCCATAACAACTATATGGCGACAGTAAATTACAGTTGGCGTAGTGAGGGAAATAGTGAAATATTAAGATGGGGAGTATTGGACAGATAAATCTTTCTTTGGCTAAGGACTTATCTAAAAAATGGAATGTCAAGTTGTCTGCAAATGACATCTTTAATACTGCCCACAAAAATACTTTTACCATTTTCTGCGGAATGAATGATGTCTATATTGAAAAGGCTGCGTCTGTAAGGGCAGTGGAATGTATCGTAAGATATAAGTTTAATACAGTTAAAACAAAATATAAAGGTAAAGGGGCAGGGAAAAAGGAAATGGATAGATTGTAACTATTTAAACTCTATCCTTTCTGGGATATGCTTATCGATTGTTTGTCGTAGTTCATATACCCTTATAAATACAGCTTTATGCTTCAATTTAACAGGATTTTTTCCTCTGTTTCTTTGCCATTTCCATCTTTTTCCTTAAATTTGCAGCGGAAATTCTATAATAGATATATGTAATAGCAATAAGAAATGAAGAAGATGAAACAGAAAAAGATGAGAAAGATAGGCATCGCTTCGGCTCTGGGCTTGGTGGTGCTTGTGGTGCTGGGACTGTATGGCGCCAGCAACTATATGCTCAATTATTCGCTCAACTATCCGAAGGAGGAGAGAATGACAGCTGAGCATTGGAAGAATAGGATGAAGAATGAGTGCCCTTGGATGATAGGCTGGATGGACTCTGTGTATCAGCACCATTGCGTGAAGGATACCTTTGTCGTGATGCCGTCGGGCTACAAGGCCCATGCCATCTATCTCTATGCACCGAATACTACGGAAAAGACTGCCGTGGTGGTGCATGGCTATAAAGTGCGCTCCGAGGGAATGCTGCACATCGCCTATCTCTATCATCACGATATGGGGTATAATGTGCTCCTGCCAGATCTGTATGGACACGGTGAGAGCGAGGGCGATCATATCCAGATGGGATGGAAGGATAGATGGGATGTGATCAGATGGTCGGAAATCGCCAATGAGATTTTTAAAGTGAAGAGTGAAGAACAAAGATGAAAAATGAAGAACGAAGAGTGATGAATACCCGTCAGGTGATTCATGGTATTTCGATGGGTGCGGCAACCACGATGGCAGTATCGGGAGAGAAGACTCCCGATTACGTGAAGTGCTTTGTGGAGGATTGCGGCTATACCAGCGTGTGGGATGAGTTTTCCGCTCAGCTCAAAGACCAGTTTGGCTTGCCTGCCTTCCCGCTGATGAATATCACTTCTGCCCTTTGCCAGTATCGCTACGGCTGGTCGTTTGCCGAGGCGCAGCAGATAGAACAGGTTCGCAAGAGCACCAAACCGATGCTCTTTATCCATGGCGATAAGGATGCCTTCGTGCCCTACGCCATGCTGCATCCCCTTTACGAGGCAAAGACGAAGGGCAGAAAAGCTATCTTCATCGCCAAAGGCTCCGTTCATGCCATGGCATATCGCGACCATCACGAGGAATACACCCGCATCGTGAAAGACTTTGTATCGAAAGAGGAATAGGCTATTCTCCGATATGTTGTCCCACCACATATCCCGTGGTCCAGGCTGCCTGCAGATTGAAGCCGCCGGTGATGGCATCAATGTCGAGCACTTCGCCGGCAAAGAAGAGGTGAGGGCATACCTTGCTCTCCAGGGTATGCAGGTCGATGTTGCTGAGGCTGATACCGCCGCAGGTAACAAACTCCTCCTTGAAGGCTCCCTTGCCGTTCACCTGATAGAGGTCGTTGGTGAGGGTTTCTATCAGCAGGTTGCAGCCCTTCTTTCCCATTTCGCTCCATTTCTTTTCGGGTGCATATCCCATCTTCTGAATCAGGAAGAGCCAGAGGCGGGATGGCAGATTATAGGGGCGTATGTTTGCCAGCTGCTTCTGTGGGTTGGCGATGATGATGCCCTGGATGTTCTCTTCCACCAGCGAGCGGTTGCTCTCGTGTACCCAGTTTACGGAAATCCTGATCTGATAATTGTTCTCGTGCAGATAGCGGGCTGCATGGGATGAGAGCTTCAGCACGGCAGGACCGCTCATGCCCCAATGGGTGATGAGGAGCGGACCCTCTGCCTTCAGCTTGGTGCCCGGAATGCTGGTATATACAGGTTCTACCACCGTGCCCATCAGGTTCTTGAAAGCCTTGTCGGCGATGTTGAAGGTGAAGAGCGATGGGATAGGCTGCTCTATCACATGTCCCAGGTCAGAGAGATGCTTGAAGCTTTCCAGCTTCGGATGACCGCCCGTGGTGATGGCTACCCGGTGGAAGGCAATCTGCCTGATTTCGGAAACGGGATGAGAGGCAGAAGATGCACCCGATAGATTTCCCTTTTCTTTTGAAACCTTGAAATCCAGGAGCAGGCGCTCATCCTCCAGTTCGGTGATGGCGGTGAGCTGGTGGTTGCATTGTATCTTCACCCCCAGTCGCTTGGCGGTATTCACCAGACAGTCGATGATGCTGTGCGAATCCTGTGATTGCGGAAACACGCATTGGTCTTCCTGCGTAACCAGTGGCACGCCGTTCTCCTCAAACCAGTTGAAGGCATGCTGGTAGTCGAATCTCTTGAAGAGTCGCTTCATCAGTTTATGTCCTCGGGGGTACGCCTGTTTCAAGTCGGAAATCTCCTCAAAGGAATTGGTAAGATTACATCTTCCTCCTCCCGTGATTTCCACTTTGGCGAGAACCTTCGAATTCTTCTCGAATATAGTGATGTCGGCGTGAGGGAAGTTGCGCTTGGCCTCTATCGCCGCAAAGAATCCTGCGGCACCCCCACCAATAATTGCAATATGTAGTGATTGTGGCATATCGTATTTTTTGATGATTAGGATGCAAAGGTACTGCTTTTCTTTGATAAAAGAAGAAAAGTTCCCCTTTTTCTTTTGCAGATACGATAGATTTTTGTAACTTTGCGCAAAAATCATAGTATATCAAGTATCAAATAGTTTTATGGCAAAAAGAGAATATGTTGAGGCCAACAAGCGTTGGCTGGAGGAAAAGGCAAAGGAGGAGGGCGTTATGGCGCTGCCTCGTGGTATATATTATAAGGTGTTGAAGCAGGGCGCCCCGAAGGGCGCACAGCCTAGCCGACGCAGCATCGTGACTGCTCATTATACCGGTTGGACCATCAACGGCAAGAAGTTTGATTCCAGCCGTGGCGGTACGCCGTTCGCCATGCGATTGAGCGACCTGATAGATGGCTGGATTGTTGCCATGCAGCAGATGCACGTGGGCGACCAGTGGGAACTTTACATCCCAGCCGAGATGGGTTACGGCAAGTTCTCGCAGCCGGGCATCCCAGGCGGTTCTACCCTGATATTCGAAGTAGAACTGCTGGGAGTGGGATAACCCGGATACTTGAAATTATAAAGATCATTAAGATAAGAGAGTCTTGTCCGGCTATAGTCGGTTCAATTCATCTTCCGCACTGTTCATGCCGTTGTATCTTCCCTTGCGCTTGTTGAATTTCCAGGTTACGGTCAACTTGTAGCTCCATAGCTTGTAATCCTCAGTCTGGGAGAAGTCAACGGCATGCTCGTGGGTTCGCTCCTTGAAGAGCTGCTGATGGAAGAGGTCGTTGGCACTGAAGGCAACCTGTAATCTGCCGTCCATCCACGATCTGTTGGCACCAAGACTCCAGTTCTGAGTGGGGCTGAACTTCGTTTTGCCCACTTGTCCTCCGTTGTCAAAACTGTAGGAGAGCGACAGCTGATAGTCGTTTGGTAGCGTGAAGTAATTGTCAAACGATGCATTCCAAGTTGCTCCGTTGTAACTGATTAGCTCTCCATGATCATTTACGGAGAAGCGCTGGTAGGTGATGCTTGCATTTACATTTGGGCGCCAGCAGCCGAAGACGTGTCCCCAGTTGAGATATGCCATGTATTTCTGAATCTTGTTGAAGTTCATGAATGTACTCACGTATCTTACGGGCTTGTCTTCCGGCACTTCATGCACATACATGATGGAGTGGTCGGTACGGGTGTATCTCAACATTCCCATGAAATCTTTCCACTGTACCGAGTAGGTCAGACGATAGGTGTTGACAGGCTGCAGCTTCGGATTACTGATCTGATACTGAAAGCGCGAGGTATAGTAGATGTTCCCGCTTAGCTGACTGATAGAAGGTCGGGCGGTGGTAGTTCGGAAGCTGAGCGAGTGATGCCACGATGGTTCGTTGAGAGTGATACCGAACGATGGAAACCACTGGTCGTAATGGCGCTCCATATTGTCGGGAGATATCTCCGACAGATTGGTGTATCGGGATGTGAGATGCTCGTATCGGATGCCTGCCCACCAGCTCCATCTGCCAGCTTCACCCTGATATTGCAGGTAAGCAGCCGTCTTGGTATCGTGGTTTTTGTATTCCGTAGTTCCAAGCATATCGGCAGAACTTTCGGTTTTTCCCTTGCCTTCCATCAGGCTCCATTCGCCACCATAGTTGATGGAATGTTTATCAGAGATGAGTTGCTTGACTTCGATTCTTCCACTATAGATATCGTAGTTGGAATTAGAGCGGTTGAGGGTTTCCTGCATCTCGCTACCTTCTTTCTCCGTGATAGGCTGGCTGTCAGAATCCTTGTTCCTTGCATAGTCCAGATAAATCTGTGATGAGAAATGCTTCGACCATTTAGCCAGATGGAAGAGGTTGAAGTGGTGACTGCGCTGGTGTCCCCATTGCTGGCTCTCCGCATCAAAATACTTCATCTCGCCATCCGCATCAGAAAGCTTCATCTCTCTATTTGTATCTTCTCCTGCTGGGTTAGGATAGCGATAGTACTGCTGCTGTTTCTCGCTTCTACCGCCATTCAGCCAAAGCCCTTCCCATTGTATTCCCACTTCGTGTTGCTTGCTGAGCAACCAGTCGAAGTTGAGTTCCGTAGCGTTATAATTTGCTTTGTTCTTGCCATGGCGGTCGGCTCCGAAGAGATATTCGCCATCATTGGCTCTTACGAGCGCTTCCTGTGGCTGATGCACATTGTATCGGTTGTCTGTGTAGCCGTAAAATCCTGTGAGCGAAATCTTCTTCGTTACCCAACCCAGAGTCAATTCCTCGTGGTTGGTGTTCACCTCGCTCAATTTATCATACACCTGCATCTTGCCGAATATACCCTCGTCTGTTCTTCTCGTCAGGATTCTCAGTACGGCTCCCGTCGTTGCATCATATTTTGCACCAGGAGTGGTAATGAGTTCTATTTCATCTATCAGCTTCACATCGAGATGAGAGAGTTCGGCAGAGGTAGCCTTTTTGTCGTTGAGATAGATGGTGGGTGCTCCCAGTCCGTTTACCTCCAGGCTTCCGTCGGCGGTTTGTTTCATGCCGGGGATGTGTTTCAATACATCATCCAGCGTCGGTTCCTTTGCCAAAGGAGTGTTGCGGACACGGGTAACCAGGGCATCGTTTCTCATCTTGTACATCGGGCGATGACCTGTTACGGTTACGGCTTGAATCTCGGCCTCCTTATCAGCTTTTGTCTCAGCCTCCTTATCAGCATAGATCTCAGTCTCCTTATCAGCTTTGATCGAATCTTTTTCCGTCTGTACCGAGTCTGCGGAAACTCCAGATGTCGGGAATTTCCCATTTTGTGCAGTTGCACAGGTGGTGGTGGCTAGCATCGCCCATAAAACTGTTTCTTTCTTCATATTCTTCCTTGTTTTTTGTTTTCGTTTGCAAAGGAACTGCTTTTCGGGCTCAAAATCGCAAATAATCATTACTGAAACATTACGCTGGCAAAATAATCTTGCTTCACCTTAATTATATATAGTGAAATCTTCGTACCTTTGCATCGAAAAAAGAAAAATGATATGAATAGAAGAATCAAACAAGTCTGGCTGCTCGCCATCCTTTCCTCTTTCCTGCTGATAGGCTTGCAGACCTATTGGCTCTATAATAGCGTGACCTATTCGATGGGAGAGATGGGGAAGAAAAATGCCGAAAAGGCGGAACAGGCAATAGTCACTTATCAGACAAATATCGGAGAGGCGGTAAAAGAAAAATCACATATCGGTTATGTCGTCACGGCATATTTTTCAGACTACAAGCGTCCCGTTACAACGGTTTGCTCTCCGCTGGATACGGATACAATCATAGGTGGAGTGGTGTATAGCAAGCCGGGATTCAGCAACGTGATGCAGAAGAGAGATACTTTCGATTTGCGTGAAACGGATTCCAACAATTCTTTTGATTGTATGAATACTTTCATTACTTACCAGCTTACCTGCTTTGACAAGGCGCATTTTGACCGTTTCATCAGTAGGAAACTGGGCAATGATTTCATCGGGGCAGAGATGAAGACGGGAAAGCATCGTCTGTGGCAGACAAGAATCGTAGAGCCTCCTACCTTGTTTCATCACGTAATGCTGGTAGAAGTGCCTTTCAATCCTATCCAGTATCAGTCGATGCAGATGAGAATGCAGGTGCCGATGCTGCCCATCCTGAGGGGAATGATGTGGCAGATGATAGGAAGTCTCCTAGTTACCATCATGCTTCTCCTGAGCATAGCTTATCTCATCAAGGTGATGCTCCTGCAGAAGAAAGTGGATAAGATGCGAAGCGACTTCGTGCATACGATGATTCACGAGTTGAAGCGCCCCGTGCAGACACTGAAGATGTGTGTATCTGTATTCTCTGCTCAAAAGACAGATGAGAAGGATGAGAATGCTCTCATCATGGAGACGGTTAGAGAGGAGAGCGATAACCTGACCGCCTATCTCGCCAAACTCCGTGAAGTAATCAGGGCAGAGGAACATATCCCGCTCCAGATAACTTCTTTCGATATCCATGCCGCCTTGCAGAATCTGGTGGCAGTTTATCGAAAGAATAAGCAGAAGGAGGTGAATGTTTCGTTCGATTACCAGCGCACTTCCGACCGGATGATGGGAGATAGAGACCAGCTTCTGAATGTGGTCAGCAACCTGATGGAGAACTCGGTGAAGTATTCCGGCGATATTGTCAATATCCATGTTGCCTGCCGAGATACCGAGAAGGAGGAAGTCATGATTTCTGTATCAGATAATGGCATCGGCATTTCGTCCGATGAACAGCAGAGAGTCTGGACGAAGTTCTATCGCAGCAATGCTTACCCGGATATGATGCAGCCGGGCATCGGCTTGGGCTTGAGTTTTGTGGATATGATTGTGAAGGCCCATGGGGGCAGAAAAATGATGCAGAGCGAAGTGGGCAAGGGAACCAGGATTTCGATTGTCATCCCGCAGTTCTCCTGATGTATCCGGTTTAACGCTATAAACAACAGAAAAAATGATCAAGATATTATTTGCAGACGATGACTTGAAGTATTCCATGTTGCTGAAGAGTTTCCTGCAGCAGCATGGCTACGATGTGACTTATGCCGGCAATGGCAAGAAGGCATGGGAGCAGTTCCCGGAGGTGAAGCCCGACCTGGTATTGCTCGACATCAATATGCCGGAGATGGATGGCTATGAGGTGGCTGAGCGCATCAGAACCATCGACCCGAAGGTGCTTATCTTCTTCCTCACCGACCGTACGGAGAAGAACGATCGACTGAAAGGTTTCTCCCTGAAGGCAAACGATTATCTTGCCAAACCCTTCTATCCGGAAGAGTTGCTGGCAAGAATAGAGGAGCGGCTCTCCATGAATGAGAGTGAGACGATAGAAGAGGAGGTATATCATTTCGGAGAAACCACCTTCTGCTATAACAACAATGAACTTCGCACCCGTTCCTCTCGTGTGCTCATCACCAGCCGACAAGCCGACATCCTCCGTCTGCTGGCGAAGAATATCGGTAATGTAGTAAGCAAGGAGATGATACAGGAGGCGGTGTGGGGAACCGTGAGCTATGCCAACTCCCTGGCTGTGAATGTGCAGATGACGTATCTCCGTCATGCTCTTCAGCATGATGCGACCGTTAAGATTGAGTCGCTGAAGAAAAAGGGATACGTACTTACTCTCTTATCTGAAGTATAGCAAATACCTCTTTTATCCGAATTATAAAAAAGTTAATCCGAAACAGCGGCTATTTCTAGCCAGTCTGTCTCGGATCTTTTTTATTTGTGGATGAAGTGGTTTATTCCTCTGTTTTTGCCATCATCTTCTCATAGAGTCCATCCACGATGGAGTCGGCGAGCGAGATGTTGGGCACCATGATGTTTTCACACTTCAGGTATTCGCATGCCTTGAGGAAGATCTCAGCGGCAGGAATGATGACATCGGCACGGTCTTCCTTCAGGGAGAAAGAAATCTCTCGCTCCTCGATGCTCAGGGGCTGCATCATCGAATAGAGACGCTTCAGTTCGGCAAGCGTCAGGTTTTTGGAGTCCTGCTTGCTGTGGCGTGCCAGCTTGTTCAACTTGTTGATGTTGCCACCCGAACCGATGATCCTGATGTCGCCGTATTGCTCGGCATATCTCGTCAGGTTCTCCTTGAAGAGCTTTTCGGTTTCGGCAGTCACCTTGCCGCTCAGCATTCTCAGAGTACCCATGTTGTAGGAATAGCTTTCGGCGAGCACACCGTCATGGATGATACTCACCTCCGTGGAACCACCGCCCACATCAATGTAGGCAAAGCTGCCCTCGTTGGAGTCTGTTTTCTCTACCAGGTTGTTGTAGAGGAGCTGTGCCTCCTCCTGCCCCTTGATGATTTCGAGTTTGATGCCGGTTTGCTTCTCTATCTTCTTGAGCACCTTCTTGCCGTTCTCGGCATCGCGCATGGCTGAAGTGGCACAGGCGCGAAATGCCTCTACGTCATTGAGTTTCATGAATTGCTTGAAGCCCTTCATCATGTGGAGCATCATCTTCTCACGCTCCTTGGAAACCTTTCCCAGGGTGAATACATCCTTACCCAATCGCAATGGGATGCGGATGAACATGAGTTTTTTGATGCGGTCTTCCTCTCGGATTGCCTCGGGATCGAAGCGCTTGATGAGGAGTCGGGCTCCGTTTGAGCCGATATCAATGGATGCTAAATTCATCATTATTTATATGCTTTATTATTTATATGCCTTATAAAGTTCTTCCTGACTGCGGAATGGTTCGCCTTCCACAAACTCCTTGCCGCCCTTGCCATCTACCACTCTGCCGTTCATCGTATCTCTCATACCATAGGAGATGGTGCGGAGCAGGTCTGCCTGCATATCCTCGTCATATACCGGGGTGAGTACCTCGATGCGGTTGATGAGGTTTCTTGGCATCCAGTCGGCAGAACCGATGAAGTATCTTGGCTTGCCTCCGTTGGCAAAGATGAGGATACGGCTGTGCTCCAGATAGCGGTCGATGATGCCCACGCAGCGGATGTTGTCGCTGAGCTTGGCGATGCCTGGCACCAGCGAACAGTTGCCGCGGATCACGATGTCTATCTTCACGCCAGCCTTTGAAGCCTGATAGAGCTTGGTTACCATGTCGGTATCGGTGATGTGGTTGATCTTCATCTTCACCCAAGCCTCCTTGCCCTCGTTGGCATTCTTGATTTCTGTATCAAGCATGCGCAGGATGCGGCTCTTCATGGAGTTTGGAGAGACGAGAAGCTCGTTGAAGCGGAATGGTGAGAATGGACGGTCGATGAAATCGAATACCTTAGCCACCTCGTTTACCAGCTTAGTACGGGCTGTCATCATCAGATAGTCGGTATAGATCTTGGCATTGCCCTCGTGGAAGTTTCCGGTTCCCACACAGGCGATGTTGCCCTTCTTTGATTCGATATAGAGCAGCTTGGAGTGAATCTTCAGTCCTTCTACACCGAAGATTACGTTCACGCCCTCTTCCTGCATGCGCTTGCTCCATTTGATGTTGCTCTCCTCGTCGAAACGTGCCAGAAGTTCTACTACGGCTGTTACCTTCTTGCCGTTGCGGGCAGCGGTAATGAGTGCCTTCACTACCTTTGAATCCTTTGCCAGGCGATAGAGGGTGGTCTTGATTGCCTTCACCTCGGGTTTGATAGCTGCCTCACGGAGCACACGGATGTAGCCGTTGAAGCTATGGTAGGGTACATGGATAAAACGGTCTTTCTCACGAATCTGGTCGAGGATGCTCTCGTTGGAAAGGAACTCAGGCTTCATGATAGGAGCCCATTTTTCGTACTTCAGTTCCTTGTGGCCGCAATCAGGGAACGACATCAGATCCTTGTGGTTCTGGTATCTACCGCCAGCTAGTGAAGCATCCAACTCCTTGGTGTTCAATCGCTCACGGAGTTTCTTTTGGAGTTCCTTCGGCATCTCCTGATCGTAGATTACGCGCACGGCTTCACCCTTCTTACGGCTGTTTACACCCAGTGCAATCTTCTCCATGGTTCCGAAGTCGGCATCATTGTCCATCTCCATTTCGGCATCCTTGGTAAACTTGAAACTGAAAGCACGGTAGGTGCTCTCCTTGAAACCGAGGAATACCAGAGGTAGACAGTATCTGATGACATCGTCCAGATACATGATGTTGTCAAAACCCTCGTTTGCCGGCACCTTTACCCAGCGTCCGTAAACTCTATCTGGTACCTTTACTACGGCATATTTCTTCTTCTTGTCATCCTCAGCCTTTTCTACGGCAAGGTAAATGCGGTTGTCCTCCAGTGTGGAGAGGTCGTCTATCTCGTTGAGCCAGATAGGGTTGATAGAACCATTGAGCTTGTCGTAGAAGAACTGCGTAAGGAATTCCTTCTGCTCGTCGTTGAGCTGGTCTTCGTTGAGCAGGCGAACCTTGTGTACTTCAAGCTCTCGGAAAACCGTATCCACCGCCTCAGTGTATTCTTTCGAATAAGATTCATTGAGTTTATTAATTGTTTTAAGTGATTTCTTAATCTGCTGTTCGGTATCCTTGTCGAGCTTCTGGTTGAGCATGCGGTTGAGTGATGCCACGCGGACACGGAAGAACTCGTCAAGGTTATTGGAATAAATACCGAGAAAAGAGAGACGCTCCAACAATGGGACGTACTCTTTCTCTGCTTCCTGGAGAATGCGATGGTTGAAGTACATCCAACTGATATCGCGTTCTACGTATGCCTTTTTGAGTAATTCTTCTTTGGTCATAGTCGTTTGCTAATTATAGAGTTATTTAACTTTCTAATGTCTTTCCATACGCCCTGGGCTAGGGGCTTTTGGGCTTGCAGTCCGTTCTTGAACCACATTCGAAAGTTTGTGGGTTATTTTATTTTTGTAGACTCTTTCTTATTCTTTTTTTCAACTTTCTTTTCTGGAGCAGCTTCCTTCTTCTCTAAGTCAGCTTTCTTTTCAGAAGTCTTTTCTTTCTTCTCTGCGTTAGCTTTCTTTTCAGAAACTTTCTCGTCCTTCTTGTTCTTAGAAGGTTCTTTAGAGTCTTTGCCTGGTACTTCCAGAACGAGGAAATCTGTATCTCCGTCGATAAAATGAAGCTCTTTACGGAAGAACTTGCTGCTGCCTGCTGGAACGATGATGTCGTGCAACTGGTCGCAGTCATCGAAAGTATGACGGCTCAACTTTTCTGGAGTTCCTGCGAAAGTAATCTTCTTCAGTTTGTCGCATTCAGCGAAAGCGTATGCTTTGATAGCTTTCACGCTGGCTGGTATATAAATGTTATCCAATTCATCACAATCATAGAATGCATCATGTTCAATCTCCTTCACCGTACTAGGGATGATGACATGAGCCAATTGTTTCTTGCCACGGAAAGCCATCTCTCCGATAATCTCTACTCCCTCGGGAATCGTAAAACTGGCATCATGGTTCATGTAGTAAACCAAGCGCTTCTTGTCGGCGGTATAGACTGCCCCGCCGTCAAACTCAAAATTATCGCTGTCAATCTTCTGTAAGGCGAGGTTGAGAACCAAGTTTTCAAACTTACCGTCTTTCTTGGACTTCTTCTTGAGAATCTCCAAAATCGCTTTTTTATTTTCCTTCATATAATCATATATGTTAATTGTATTTCTTTTCGGTTGCAAAGGTACGGCGATATTTTTAAACTAGAGCGAAAAGATGGTTACATGTTTATGACGATGATGTTACATCGATATTACGGGCGTTACAATCATATTACACGCTTTGTAAACAGACAATGTAACACATTTGTAACACTTATGTTTTGTGAAAGAAACATTTTCTCCTTATCTTTGCAGCCGAAAAGAAATAGAAAGGCATCTTGTAGGATTTCAATTCATAACGGGATTGCTTTCTTGTTGGTAACAATCAATTATGCTATATATAATAAGGTAAAAATGAAGAAGAAAACGTATCTGTTGATGGCGCTCGCTATGGTGTCGATGGGAATGAATGCCCAAAACTCAGAAAAGAGTTCTCTTGGAAACAATGTGCCTGAATTCGTCAAGACAATGAAGATAGGTGGAACCATCCGTTCTAAGTATGAATACCAAACCGAAGAAGGGGAGGGACGATTTGAGGTGCGTACGGCCCGTATCAATGTAGCAGGAAATGTAACAAAGGAGGTTAGTTATAAGGCTGAGATTGATCTCTGTGATGAGGGTAAGATCAAGATGCTCGATGCTTATACCCGCATCAAGCCTTGGAAGACACTGCAGCTTACCATTGGTCAGGAGCGTGTGCCATTCACTATTGATGCTCACCGTTCTCCTCATCAGCAGTACTTCGCCAACCGCTCGTTCATCGCCAAGCAGGTGGGCAACGTGCGCGACGTGGGTGCCGAAATAGGATACACCTGGAATGTAGGTTTCCCAATTGTGGTGAATGCCGGTATCTTCAACGGTTCGGGTTTGACCAACCAGAAGGATTACTGGACCAAGGGCGTTAACTATTCAGCCAAGGCTCAGTTCCTCTTTCCGAATGTCAACCTGGTGTTGAGTACCCAGAAGATCAAGCCATCTGATGTTACGGTAACGATGTATGATGGCGGTATCACCTTCCACAAGGGTGGTTTCATTGCAGAGGTGGAGTATCTTTACAAGCATTACAGCAAGAATGCCTTTCACGATGTTCATGCTTTCGATGGTTTCGTTTGCTATGATATTCCGGTGGCTAATCCTAAAAGCATCATCAGGAAGGTTTCGCCTTTGGCAAGATATGATTTCATGAGCGACCACAGTGATGGTATCCGATATGGGGGTTCTGATACAGAGCCTGGTGCCTTGAAGATCAACGATTACAAGCGCCATCGTGTTACGGGCGGTGTAACCCTGAGCCTTGCCAAGCCATTCATCTCGGATATCCGTATCAACTACGAGAAGTATTTCTATCGTAAGGGTGGTATAGCTAAAGTTTCAGAAAAAGATAAGATTGTTGTGGAGTTCATGACAAAGTTCTAATAATAGTTTATAGTTAAGAGTTTATAGTTTATAGCAACAGTCATCTATAAACTATAAACTCTTAACTATAAACTCCTTACAGCATTCCCTTAGAACTAGGAAGCTCGAAGTGGTAGATGTCTCTCTTTACCGCCATTTTCAGCGAGCGGGCAAGTGCCTTGAAGATGCCTTCTATCTTATGATGCTCGTTCTCGCCCTCAGCCTTGATGTTGAGGTTCATCTTTGCCGCATCACTCAGACTCTTGAAGAAATGCTTGAACATCTCGGTTGGCATTTCGCCCACCTTCTCTCTGTGGAACTCGGCATCCCAAATCAGCCATGGACGACCACCGAAATCCAATGCTACCTGACAGAGACAATCATCCATTGGCAGACTGTAGCCGTATCTTTCTATTCCGCGCTTATCACCTAAAGCCTGCAGCAGGCATTCGCCCAGTGCAATACCCGTATCCTCAATGGTATGATGCTCATCCACATAGAGGTCGCCCTTGGTATGGATGGTGAGATCCATCATGCCGTGCTTGCCTATCTGTTCCAGCATGTGGTCGAAGAAACCGAGACCGGTAGAGATGTCGCATTTTCCTGAACCATCGAGATTTACCTTGATGTAGATATCCGTTTCCTTGGTGGTGCGCTTCACCTCTGCGATGCGGTCGCCGGCAAAGAGAATCTCGGCTATCTTGTCCCAGTCCATGCCGTCTTTTCCGAGAATCAGACTCTTGCAACCCAGGTTTTCTGCAAGCTGGGTATCGGTTTCACGGTCACCGATTACATAACTGTTTGCCATATCGTAGGCAGGGTTATCGATGTATTCGGTCAGCATGCCTGTTCCTGGCTTGCGCATTGGCGAGTTATCTTCAGGGAAGTGGCGGTCGATGTGCTGCTTGGCAAAGTGGATGCCTTCGCTCTCCAGGGTCTGGATGATGAAGTTGTGTACTGGCCAGAAGGTGTTCTCCGGGAAGGAGTCGGTGCCCAGTCCGTCCTGGTTGCTCACCATCACCAGCTCGTAGTCGGTGTGCTGGGCAATGAAGGCGAGGTTGCGGAACACGCCCTTGGTGAATACCAGCTTCTCGAAGCTGTCAATCTGTTCGTCCTCTGGTTCCTGAATCAGAGTTCCATCGCGGTCGATGAAGAGTAATCTTGTCTGTTTCATTTCTCTTATATATTATGTTAATACGATTAATATTTTTCTATCTCTGTAGTTGCCATTTTCTGGCTTTCCTTCATTCTCTGTTTCTCTTCGTCTTGCACCTTGTAAGAGCCGAATTGATAGGCAAGTGAAATGCCAAGCCAGCTCAGGGCATAGATGATGAGCAGGAAGGTGATGGTGAACACCAGAAAGAGGAGTGGGGTGAAATAACCCGGCACACCGAGCGGGTCGCCATCAAGTGCACCGAGCTGTGAATAGAACTGTGCGATGATGAGGATGATGGAAGGCAGGGCTGCGATAAAGGTAGCGATGCCTACGATAATCATGCCGAGAAAACTGGTCAGAAAGAAACCTCCGAAGTGGCGGAGAATGCGGAGGAGGGATTTTCCTATCTTGCGCTTTTCGCCCTTAGGACACAGTTGCTTTCTTGGCAGGAGATGCCAGAATGATACGATAGCCATCACGATAGTGGCTCCGTAAATGATGGTTTGCAGAATGAACGAAGCCATCGGATTCACGGCTCCCCAATCGTGAAGCGGTTTGTTGGGGAGGAGGAAATAGAGTACGATAGCCAGCAATACTGCAAATGGAACATGGGTAGTCCATGTCTGCTTTACGAGTGATCTGAAGTCACTTGTTATGGTATCGTATGATGCTCTCATGCAGGCAGTTATGCTGCGATGCTTAAATAATTCATTTACTTCCATAACTATCTTGTTTTAATTTCTAATTATCGCTTTTGTATTTTTTGACCTTTTTACCCTTTTACCTTTAAAAGTTTCTTCTGAATTCAGAGCAGGTAATGGCGGTAGCGATAGCCACATTCAGACTGTCGGCGGTAGCTCTACCTTCCGGAAAGTTAGGGATGAGCAGCTTGTGATTCACCTTCTTTGCCAGAGCAGGCGAGATGCCTTTTCCTTCGTTTCCCATCACGATAAGTCCATGGTTTTCGAGCTTTTGCTGATAGATGTTGTCGCCATCGAGCAGGGTTCCGTAAACGGGAACATCGGCTGGAAGTGATTCTACCAGTCCCAGCAGGTCGCCATATTCTACCTTTACTCTTGCTATGCTGCCCATCGTAGCCTGAACCACCTTCGGATTGTATACGTCGGCAGTATCCTGGCTGCAGTAGATATGGGTGATGCCAAACCAGTCGGCGATGCGGATGATGGTGCCCAGGTTGCCCGGGTCCTGAACGCCGTCGAGCGCCAGACTCAGTTCGCTGGTATTAATAGAGTAATCTCCTGATGTTGCCTGTTTGAATACGGCAAGCACCTGTTGCGGATGCTGCAGGAAACTTACCTTCTTCAGTTCTTCATCAGTAACCTCTATCACTTCGGTTTCAGCCCCGAAGTGTTTGCCCCGGAGCCATTCACCGGTAGCCACAATCAGGTCGGCAGGTTGCAGAGCGAGCAAATCGTCTACCACCTTGAAACCTTCTGCCACGAACTTTCCTTCTTTATTTCTGTTCTTCTTCAGTTCGAGCGAACGTATGTACTTTATTTTATTCTTGCTAATCATTTATTTTTTTGTCTATATGTGTGCAAAGGTAACATAAAATATAGACATTTCAAAATAAAAAGTGCTAAATATTTTGTATTTAATTTGTTTTGCATTATCTTTGCATATCAAAAACGATAGATATTTTGAAAAAAGAAACGATTTCATTACTTGCCTTGCCGCTGCTCATTGCATCTTGTTCTTCAAGCAAAATGGTGCCGGAAGGGGAGTATATATTAAATAAGGTGGAAGTGAAGAGCGACTCGGCAGGGTATAATGCCGGGGCGCTCAAGCAGTATGTGCGCCAGAAAGAGAAACCGAAACTCTTCTCGCTCTTCAAGAATCCTTTCAGCAAGAAGCCTGTCATCTACGATACTTTGCAGGCGCGGCTCTCCTGTCAGGATCTGCTTACCGCCATGCAGAACCAGGGCTTCATGCATGCCGGGGTATCGCTCTATACCACCCGGAAAGGAAAGAAACTGGATGCTACCTATCTGTTGCATCCCGGAGAACCTTTTATGATAGGTAAGGTGAAATATGAAGTGGAAGATGAACATATCCAGCAACTTCTGCATCTCGATAACCCCGATAATCAGCAGATTAAGCCGGGTATGAGATTTACGGTAGAAACATTGGATAATGAGCGCAGGCGTATCTCCAGCCTTCTGACCAATGATGGCTATTTCCGCTTTCATAAAGATTTTATCCAGTTTTCTGCCGATACGATTGCGGGACAGAAGGATATCGCCCTGACACTCCACCTGATGAAGTATAAGGCAAACAGTAATGCTCCTGAGGTTGATCATCCCCGATATGAAATCAGAAACATCAACTATCTGAGTAATGACAGCGACCGAATCCATCTGCGCCATCAGGTTTTGCTCAATGCCACTGCCCTCAGAGAAGGCCGTCCCTACAGTGCCGCCGCCTTGCAGCGCACCTATAACAACTTCGCCCGTTTGCAGGCGGTGAAGTATACCAACATCAGTTTCTCTGAAGTTCCTGACAGCAACCAGGTTACGGAGAACGGAATGGAGAGGGACAGCATCAGCCGGCAGATGGATTGCAATATCCAAATCAGTACCAACAAGCCCTCTACCATCGCCTTCCAGCCGGAAGGAACCAATACGGCGGGCGACTTGGGAGCTGCTGCTTCGCTCACTTATACCAACCGAAATCTCTTCAGAGGTAGTGAGCAGCTGAGCATAGAACTTCGTGGAGCCTACGAGGCTATTACCGGTCTGGAGGGGTATCAGGATCAGAACTATACTGAATATTCGGTTGAAGGCAAACTGGTTTTCCCTCGTTTCTTGGCGCCTTTCCTTTCAAGAAAATTCAGAAGAAGACAGACGGCAAACAGCGAGTTGTCGGCAAGTTGGAATCTTCAGAACCGTCCGGAGTTTCATCGCCGCGTATTCTCTACTGCCTGGCGTTATCGCTGGACAGAACCGCGTCATCATCTGGCCTGGCGTTTCGACCTGCTCGATCTCAACTATGTGTATATGCCATGGATATCCGAGACATTCAAGAGAGACTATCTCGATAATGCAGAAAACAGAAATGCCATCCTCCGCTACAATTACGAAGACCTGTTTATCATGAAGATGGGTTTCGGTTTGAGTTATAGCGATGGGGTAGATGCTGTGCGAGTGAATGTAGAGAGTTCGGGCAATCTGCTGAGCGGTGTTTCCAAGGCTTTTGGTTTCAAGGTGAACAGCCAGGGGCAGCGTACATTATTTAATATAGCTTATGCCCAGTATGCCAAGTTTGATGTAGATTATACCCATCTGATGCAGTTTGATAAGCGTAATGCTCTGGCGCTGCATGCGGGTATCGGTGTGGCTTATCCTTACGGCAACAGTACGGTGTTGCCTTTCGAAAAGCGTTATTTCTCGGGTGGTGCCAACTCGGTAAGAGGTTGGGGCGTAAGAGAATTAGGTCCGGGCAAGTTTAAGGGAACTGACGGCAGAATAGATTTCATCAACCAGACGGGTGATGTGAAGCTCGACTTGAATGCAGAATACCGCACTTCGCTCTTCTGGAAGTTTGAGGGTGCAGCGTTTATCGATGCCGGTAATATCTGGACACTTCGCAATTATCAGGATCAGCCTGGCGGCCAGTTCAAGATAGATGAATTCTACAAACAGATAGCTGTAGCCTATGGTTTAGGTCTCAGGTTGAATTTCGATTACTTCATCCTCCGTTTGGATATGGGTATGAAGGCGATCAATCCAGCCTACGGAACGAAGGAAGAGCATTGGGCGATTATCCACCCGAAACTAGACCGCGATTTCGCCTTCCATTTCGCAGTTGGTCTGCCGTTCTAAATGCAGCTAATAGTTTATAGTTAACTGAACTTTCGCATATCTGGAAGTTAAAGGAGTTAAGGAAGTTAAGGAGTTAAGACGTATGTCTTGCTGCTTA
>ERZ791624.737-NODE-737-length-20311-cov-1.814327_pt1 | contig 20311 bp, 18 predicted proteins | sample MGYA00510058_ERZ791624 | MGnify/ENA primary metagenome ERZ791624 (study PRJEB30046, sample SAMN00715158) | human gut metagenome | study: EMG produced TPA metagenomics assembly of the A metagenome-wide association study of gut microbiota in type 2... | reverse complement strand
GGATAAGCTGCCGGAATTCAAGCGCCGCTTCCGCGAATAGTTGCGCAAAAGCTGAGTCCGGAGGATTATCTGCCGCATCAGGCGATTGACTGTGTGCTGAGCGGCAGCAGCGAAATCAGCATCAGGGATTTGGAGCAGCTGGCACTGCTGGAGCCCTGCGGCTGCGAAAACCAGGCACCTGTATTTGCCTTTCGTCAGGCGCTGCTGCACAATCAGCGCGCTATGGGCAAGGAGCGCAATCATTTGCAGTTTGTGCTGGATAAGGGCTATAATTCCTATCGCGGCCTGATGTGGAACAATGCGGATTTACTGCCGTATATGTTTGAAAATATGGTGGCTGATGTTGCCTTTCAGCCGAAAATAAATGTCTGGAATAACGAAACGAGCGTGCAGCTGCAGGCCGTAAGCATTCATCAGCAGGTGACGCTGGGGGATATGCGTCAGGCTGCCGATGATAAATGGCGTCTGCTGCTGGGCTTGGCCAAGGTGCATAACAAGGTGCTTGCTTATACCGAAGATAAGCAGTCGCTGCCCGCCGAGGTGCTGCAGACTGCGGGGGATTATCTGGAGCTGGCTTCTTATGAGGAGGCTGCCGGGATGAGCAAGGAAAGGCTGCAGCAGGCCGAAGAAATAGTGCTGTTGGATTTGCCTGCTTATCCGCTGGCGGATATTATGCGCAGATTGCGGCAGCAGGGAGCAAAACATGTAACGCTGCTCTTTAATCAGCCGGATTTGCAGGAGCGCTTGCAGCGACTGGCTTTGACGCATCCGGACAGGGATGCGATGATGCAGGCCTATAAGCTGGTGATGAATGCACTTAAAATGCGGACAACTGTGAGCATCAAAGAGCTTTTGTCTGCTCATGCGGAACAAATAAGTGAACAAGCTGTAAAAATTATGGAAGAGCTTGGCTTTATCCGCTATAATAATGGTATAATAGAAAAAGCTGCTATTAAACGCTGCTCGTTGGAGGATGCACCCCTATATGTAACCCTGCAGCAGGAAAGAGAGCGTTTGGAGCACATTTATAAAGAAAATTACCGCCTGAGTCAGCACGAGCTGTTGCGCTGCTGATGAAGTGCAGATGGGAGTGGGGAGAATGCCCTCAACAAACGCAATAACTAATATTACTGATATAGATGAATTGTTTGCGCGTATAGAAGAATATCTTACGCCGGAGCAGGTAGCTTTTGTCCGTAAGGCCTATGAGCTGGCAGCCAAGGCACACGCTGCGCAGACACGTAAATCCGGTGAACCGTATATTATCCATCCGATTGGCGTTGTCAGCATCCTTGTGGGACTGCAGATGGACGATAAAACCTTGGCAGCAGCCTTTTTGCACGATGTGGTTGAGGATACGGATTATAAGCTGGACTATATCAAAGAGCAGTTCGGCACCGTGGTAGCAAACCTGGTAGACGGTGTTACCAAGCTGGGCAAAATCGAATATATTTCCAAGGAAGACCGCCAGATTGAAAACTACCGCAAAATGTTTTTGGCAATGGCGCGCGATATCCGCGTTGTACTGATTAAGCTGGCTGACCGTCTGCATAATATGCGCACGATGAAGTATATGCCGGTGCATAAGCAGCAGTCTATTTCCCGGGAAACATTGGAAATTTATGCGCCGTTGGCACATCGTCTTGGTATCTATACCATTAAATGGGAGCTGGAGGATCTGGCCTTCCGTTATATGGAGCCGGATATTTATTACGACCTGGTAGAGCAGGTAAAAATTAAACGCCGTGAGCGCGAGGATATGATTAACGAGGCTATGACAACGTTGAAGGATGCTGTCGAGAAGGCCGGTATCCGCTGCGAAATTCAGGGCAGACCGAAGAATTTTTACAGCATTCATAAGAAAATGCTGCGTGACCACAAGCAGCTGAGCGAGATTTATGATCTGCTGGCCATCCGTGTGTTGGTAGACACCGTGAAGGACTGCTATGGAACGCTGGGTATCGTACACAGTATGTGGCGTCCTATTCCGGGCCGCTTCAAGGACTATGTAGCGGTGCCGAAATCCAATATGTATCAGTCCTTGCATACGACTGTGCTTTCTAATGGCGGTCAGCCGCTGGAAATTCAAATCCGCACCTTTGAAATGCACCGCATCAGCGAATACGGTATCGCTGCGCACTGGCGCTATAAGGAAAGCGGCGGCAGCAAGCCTTCTGCCGGCGGTGACAAGGGCTTTGATGCCAAGCTGAGCTGGCTGCGTCAGCTGCTGGAATGGCACAAGGATATGAATGATTCGCGCGACTTTGTCAACACTGTCAAGATGGATATCTTTGCCGATGAGGTCTTTGTCTTTACGCCGCGCGGTGACGTTATCGACCTGCCTGTAGGCAGTGTGCCGATTGACTTCGCTTACCGCATCCATACGGATGTAGGCAACCGCTGCGTAGGTGCCAAGGTCAACGGACGCATTGTACCGCTTGACTACCAGCTGAAGAACGGCGATATCGTAGAGGTTATCACCTCCAAGCAGTCCAACGGACCGAGCCGTGACTGGATTAATGTTGTCGGCTCTTCCGATACGCGCAACAAAATCAAAAGCTGGTTCAAGAAGGAGCGCCGTGAGGAAAATATCGTCAAGGGCCGTGAAATGCTGGAGCGTGAGGTTAAACGCCTCGGCTACGAGCCTAAGGTGCTGATGTCTCCAGAAAAGCTGAAGGAAGCAGGCAGCAAAATCCGCATCGATACGGATGAAAATCTGCTGGCAACACTGGGCTACGGCGGTGTTACACTGAATACTGTTATGTCCAAGCTGGTAGAAATCTATAAAAAAGAGCAGAAGCTGGAAACCACCAAGGACCTGGCGCAGGTACTGGCAGAGCTGAAGCCGCGCAAGTCTAAGGCTAAGGCCAGCCACGGCATTCTCGTTAAGGGCGAGGAGGGCATCATGGTTAAGTTGGCGCGCTGCTGCAACCCGATTCCCGGCGACCCAGTTATCGGCTATATTACACGCGGCAGCGGTATTTCCGTACACCGTGCGGACTGCCCTAATATCCTGACCAATAATCCCGAGGAGCAGCGTCGCTTAATTGAGGTTGCCTGGGATGTAGGCATTGATGATGTCTATAAGGTTAACATCGTGATTACGTCCGTAGACAGAACCGGACTGATGAGCGATATTATGAATGTGACTAGCGAAACGAAGATTAATATTTTCTCGCTTGCATGTCATACAGATAAAAATAAAATTGCTACCATGCACATGGGACTTGATATCATGAGCCTGGAGCAGCTGGAATATTTTATGAACCGTATCCGCCGCATGAAGGGTGTTTATTCTGTTGAACGCCTGATTTCTACGGCGAACGGCAGCGGAGGCAAGAAGAAATGAGAGCAGTTGTGCAGCGTGTAGACCGCGCCAGTGTTACTGTAGATGAAAAGATTACCGGCGAGGTACAGAAGGGCCTTCTGGTGCTTTTGGGTGTGGCCGAGGGCGATACCGATAAGGATCTGGCCTATATTATCGACAAGGTGTGCGGCATGCGCATTTTTGAGGATGAGGCAGGCAAGATGAACCTGTCGGTGAAGGATGTAGGCGGTGCGATTCTGGCGGTTTCTCAGTTTCCCCTGTGCGGTGACTGCCGTCACGGCAAGCGTCCGTCCTTTACAGCTGCTGCAGCGCCCGATGTGGCTAACGCTTACTATGAGCGCTTTGTCGACGGCTGCCGCAAGGCAGGATTGCCAGTAGAAACAGGCATCTTTCGCGCGCATATGCTGGTAGAGCTGGTGAACAACGGTCCGGTAACTATTTTGCTGGACAGCACGAAGCTGTTATAATTATATTGTGCATAGATTTATCAACGGAGGTTGAAGAATGAAGATTTATCATGTTGAAGCAGGTATGCTTGCTACCAACTGTTATTATGCCGTAAACGAAGCTATCGGTGAAGGCGTTATTTTCGATCCGGGCGGAGATTACCCGACCATCAAGAGAATGATTGATCAGGCCAAAGCCAAGGTTGTCGCTATTGTGCTGACTCACGGCCACAGTGACCACATCGGTGCGCTGGCAGAGCTGCGCAAGGCTACAGGTGCGCCGGTGTATATCGGCGAGGATGATGCTGACTGCCTGACACAGCCGAACAGAAACCTTTCCTTCTTTATCGGTGAAGAATTGAAAAATGAGCCTGCGGATCACCTTGTACATGACGGGGATGTGCTGGAGCTGGCAGGCATGGAGTTTGAAGCCTTTGCTACGCCGGGACATACCAAAGGCGGCTTCTGTTATTACTACGCGCCGGGCAAGGTAGTTTTTGCCGGTGATACTATTTTCTGCGAATCTATCGGACGCACCGATTTGCCGGGAGGCAGCTATCGCGCACTCATCCAGTCCATCAAAACAAAGCTGATGGTGCTTGATGATGACGTTAAGCTGCTGCCGGGCCACGGACCTACTACTACCGTGGGCTGGGAGCGTCGCAGGAATCCTTTCCTGCAATAAAACATCATGCTGAAATATTGGCCTCAAATACGTAAAAGCACCTTCTTTAAGCTGGGTGTTGTTACGGCAATCTCTTATGTTTTATATTTAATGGCGGGCTTCCTGCTGCCGTTGCTGCTGGCAGTAGGCCTGGCCTTCGCACTTTATCCGCTGGTTAATGCTATCGCGCAGGTGCGCATGGCGCACGGCATGATTAAGCTGTCGCGCGTAGTGGCGATTATCCTGGCATTGCTGGCCTTTTGTATCTTTATTGTTATGATTATCGGCTTCATCATTCTGCCGCTCTTCGGGCAGATGAACGAGTTCCTGCAAAAGCTGCCTGCGCTGGCTGCCAAATCCAATATCCAGGATTTGGACAGCATGCTTAAGGACCCGTCTACCATTCCGCTCTTGCCGTCCGATTTCAATATGCTGGTCAACGGTCTGCTGAACTGGGCGATGGGCTTTGTAGGAACGGTTCTGCGTAATCTTGTGCAGTCCAGTCTGGGGATTGTGCAGAGCTTGATAGGTCTGATTATCGTGCCCTTCCTTGCCTTTTATTTTCTTAAGGACTGGCGTGAGCTGCGCTTGATGGTGATTAATCTGTTCAACTACGACGCGCAGGAGAAGGCGGCGGAGGTTGTGGACGAAATCGGCAGAACCATGAGCGCCTATGTGCGCGGTATGGGCAAGCTGAGCCTGATTTCCGGTTTCGTTATTACTATCGGTACGGCTTTTTTGGGTATTGACTTTCCGTTGGTGCTCGGCTTTTGGGCCATCCTTGCCGAAACGGTACCGGTAGTCGGCCCGCTGATGGGCGCTGTGCCTGCTGTATTTATTGCTTACGGTCAGGCGCCGGAGGCTGCCTTTCATGTAGCGCTTTTTTATCTGGTATATTATCAGCTGGATGCCAATTTTATTATGCCTAAGCTCATGGGACAAAAGATTGATTTGCATCCTGTAGTTTTGATTATCAGCCTGCTCATCGGTGCTAAGCTGTTCGGTATTCTCGGTATGGTTTTTGCCGTGCCGGTAGCAGCAATCTACAGAGTGCTGTACAAGCAGCTGTGGCATGCCGGTGAAGGACGGGAGAATTAAATGTTTTTTTGCTTACGTAATACATTGGAGCTGGATGTTACGCGGCCTGTGAGCGACATGGCCGCATTTTTTGACTATCAGCCAGCACCGTCAGCCGCGCTTACGCTGACGCTTGCGCGTGAGCACGGCTGCGTCAGCGCCTGCCTGCAAGGTGCGGAGCAAAGCTTTACAGCGAGCGAGCCTTGCAGCGAAACTGCGGCGAGCGGAGAGGTAACGCGTTGCGTGAAGCTTGTCGTGCTGAAGGTTTTTGCCGAGCTTACCGGTCTGCAGCCTAAGCTGCCGTGGGGCATTCTCACAGGCGTGCGCCCGACGAAGCTGGCGCATAAGCTATTGGACAGCGGTGTGGCAGCTGCAGCATTGCCGGAATATCTGAGCGAAAATTATTTGCTGCCAATGGCGCAGGGAAGCCTGCTTACGGATATTGCTCTGAAGCAGAAGCATATCCTCAGCGACAGTACGCGCCTTACGGATACCGGTATTTATATCGGCGTGCCGTATTGTCCTTCGCGCTGCAGCTATTGCTCGTTCCCGGCGGGAATTGTGCCGCAGAACGAAGAATCTCAGCAAAACTTTGTAAATATGATTGAACAAGACCTGCAAAATGTGGTACAATTAATAGGTATGCATAGCTTGCGTGTAAAATCACTTTATATCGGTGGTGGCACACCTACGAGCCTCAGTGATAAGGTATTTGCACGTCTGCTGCAGGCAGTGGAACGAAAACTGCTGCAAAGCAACTGCGAAGGCTTGCAGCATCTGCGCGAGTTCACGGTAGAGGCCGGTCGCCCGGACTGCTTCAGTGCGGCTAAATTGGCGGCGATGGAGGCGGCGGGAGTGAACCGCATCAGCGTCAATCCGCAGAGCTTCCATGATAAAACGCTGCAGCTGATAGGCAGGCGTCATAGCGTCAGGGATTTTTACAATGCCTATGAGCTTGTGCGCAAAAGCCGGATTCCTGTTGTGAATGTTGATCTGATTATCGGTCTGCCGCAGGAAACGGAGCAGGAGATAGCATATTCTCTGGAGCAGGCAGTGAAGCTGGCACCGGAGAATCTTACTGTGCATACGCTTACGCTGAAGCGCAGCGCACCGCTCTTTCAAAAGCAGGAGCAGGCAGTGCTGACTACGCAGGCAGCGGAAAAAATGGTGCAGCGGGCCGCTGAGATGGCTGCTGCGATAGGGTTAGAGCCTTACTATCTGTACCGCCAGCATTATATGTTGGGGCATCTGGCAAACATCGGTTATGCCAAGCCCGGTACGGAAAGTATCTATAATATCCAGATGATGGAGGAACGTCATCCGGTGATTGGTGTGGGACCTGCATCTGCCAGCAAGGTGCCTTTGCCTGACGGACACCATCTGCATAAACTGAATATGCCGAAAAATGTGGCAGTGTATGGGGCGCGCCTGCAGGAGCTGGCAGAGCGTCGCCGGGATTTGTTTAATATAGAAGGCACAGACCTGTAAAAAGGCGCAAGTGCCGTTAGGAGAGGATAGACTATGCTGACAACAGCACCCAGAGGTACGAAGGATATTATGCCTTCCGACGTTAACGCATGGCGTTATCTGGAAGAAACCATGCGCAAGATTTGCGCACAATATGGCTACAAAGAAATCAGAACTCCTGTGTTTGAGCATACAGAGCTGTTCCAACGCGGTATCGGTGATACCACCGACGTAGTTGAAAAGGAAATGTATACCTTTACCGACCGCGGTAACCGCAGTATTACCCTGCGTCCGGAAAACACCGCAGTGCTGTCCGCGCTTACGTTGAGCATAAGCTGAGCAAGGATGACGCTGCCACGAAGTTCTATTACATCGGACCTATGTTCCGTTATGACCGTCCGCAGGCAGGCCGTCTGCGTGAGTTCCACCAGTTCGGTGTGGAAGCTCTGGGCGTAACCGGTCCGAATGTCGATGCGGAAATCATTCTGCTGGCTGTGCAGGTACTGCAGAGTCTGGGACTGAAGGATTTGAAGCTGAAAATCAATTCCGTAGGCTGCCCCAAATGCCGTCCGCAGCACAGAGAAAAGCTGCAGGCTTTCTTTAAGCCTAACTTTGACGAGCTGTGCAAGGATTGCCAGGGCCGTTTCGACCGCAATCCGCTGCGTCTTTTGGACTGCAAAAATCCGCACTGCCATGAGCTGGGCGAGGGCGCACCGAGCCTGGAGGAATGCCTGTGCGATGAGTGCAAGGAACACTTTGAGGGCCTGAAGCAGCTGCTGACCGCTGCAGGTGTTGAATATGAGGTTGACCACAATCTTGTGCGTGGCCTTGATTATTATACAAAAACTGCTTTTGAAATCCAGTACGCTCCGCTGGGCGCACAAAGCGCTGTTTGCGGCGGCGGCCGTTACGACGGACTGGTACAGGAAATCAGCGGTGACGAAGCTCGCCCTGGCATCGGCTTTGCTATGGGTATGGAGCGCGTGCTGTTGGCTCTGGAGAAGCAGAATCTGCTGCCCGAATTTGATGAAAGCATTGACGCATATGTTGTCTGCCCCAAGCAGGAAAACTTTGCGCTGGCTTTCAAAACCGCCATCGAGCTGCGTCGCAACGGCTTTAAGGTTGAATACGACTTTAACGGCCGCAGCATGAAGTCCCAGATGAAGCAGGCCAACAAATTCCAAGCTAAGCAAGTGTTAATATTTGGCGAGGATGAGCTCAGCCGTAATGCCGTTACTGTGCGTAACATGGCAACAAGCGAGCAACATGAAATCGCTGTTAATGATATTATTAGTTATTTCAATACTTTATAAGTAGAGGTGCTAAAGATGATTAATGAAAAACGCAGCCATCATTGTGGTGTGCTGACCAAGGAGCAAGCCGGCGAACAGGTTGTACTGTGCGGCTGGGTTGCTAAACGACGTGACCACGGCGGATTGATTTTTATCGATTTGCGTGACCGCAGCGGTATCGTGCAGGTTGTTGCCGATCCCGAAAGCGCAGGCAGCAGCTTCAAAACTGCCGAAGACATCCGTAACGAATATGTTATCAAAGTAATTGGTAATGTACGTCTGCGTGATGAGGACACCATCAACGAAAACATTCCTACCGGTACTATCGAAGTACTGGCACATGATATCGAAGTGCTGAACGGTGCTAAAACTCCTCCGTTCTACATCAAAGACGGCATTGATACTGATGAAAACCTGCGTCTGAAATACCGTTATCTGGACCTGCGCCGTCCGGAAATGCAACGCAATCTGATTCTGCGTCATAAAGTTGCTAAGCTGATGCGCGACTATCTTGATGATAATCATTTTCTCGAGATTGAAACTCCGATGCTGTGCAAATCCACTCCGGAGGGTGCTCGTGACTACCTCGTTCCGAGCCGTGTAAACCCCGGCAAGTTCTATGCACTGCCGCAATCTCCGCAAATCTTCAAACAGCTGCTGATGGTAGCCGGTATGGAGCGTTACTTCCAAATCGCACGCTGCTTCCGTGATGAGGATCTGCGTGCCGATCGTCAGCCGGAATTTACCCAGTTGGACATGGAAATGTCCTTCATGGAAGTTGATGAAATCTTGGAGCTGATGGAAGGCTTAATCCACCACATCTTCAAGGGTGCTCTGGGCAAGGATATCCAGATTCCTTTCCAACGTCTGACCTGGGACGATGCTATGGATCGTTTCGGCAGCGATAAACCGGACCTGCGCTTCGGCATGGAGCTGAAAAATGTCAGCGAAGCTGTTCAAGGCTGCACCTTCCAGGTATTCAACAATGTTATCGCTAACGGCGGTCAGGTAAAATGCATTAACGTTAAGGGTTATGCAGATATTCCGCGTCGTCAGCTGGATGAGCTCGTTAAATTCTGCGGCATCTACGGTGCTAAGGGTATGGCTTGGCTGCAATTCCCGGCAGAAGGCGGCGTAAAATCCTCCATCGCTAAATTCTTCAGCGATGAAAACATCGAAGCAATCAAAAAAGCTGCTGAAGTTGAAGCAGGTGACCTGCTGCTCTTCGTTGCTGATAAACCATCCGTAGTTGCTGCTTCTCTGGGCGCACTGCGTATCGAAATGGCTAAACGCCGTGGTCTGATTGATCCGGATAAGCTGGCCTTCACCTGGGTTGTTGACTTCCCGATGTTCGAGTACAACGAGGAAGAAAAACGTTATGTTGCAATGCACCATCCGTTCACCTCACCGAAAGATTCCCCCCCCCCCCCCGCGGGGGGAGCCCCTGCCGCTGCTGCTGACCAACCCCGGCAAGGTATATGCTAAGGCTTATGATATGGTTCTGAACGGCACCGAAATCGGCGGCGGTTCCATCCGTATCCATCGCCGCGACGTACAGAAGAAGGTATTCGAAGCTATCGGCCTGTCCGATGAGGAAGCACAAGAGAAGTTTGGCTTCATGATGAACGCATTCGAATACGGTGCTCCGCCACACGGTGGTCTGGCATTCGGTCTGGATCGTCTGATCATGATTATGGCTCAGCGCGATTCTATCCGCGACGTAATTGCTTTCCCGAAAACTCAGAGCGCATCCGATTTGATGACTCAGGCTCCTAACGATGTTGATGAAAAACAGCTGCGTGAGCTGCACATCAAAACCAGCCTGCTGATGAAGAAGGACAAAGAAGACAAATAAGCACTTTAGACCGCTTCTGTCAAGAGGATAAAGCAAAATAAATATTCAAAAATTTTTAATGGAAGCGTTGAAAAACGCTTCCATTTTTGGTATTATATGTATGTCGATAGAAGTTAAAGACAATTGAAGAATAGTTGTTAATTATACCCCTGCGATGTTCGTTACATTGCTCCAAAGGTTTTGAGCCAACACTCTAACCTAGGGAGCCTGATACTCCTTCTTTCAAAAACATGCCTCCTTTGAGTGGACGTTTGCGATTGTTAGGGAAGGCACCCACCTGCACATGCAGGTTCAAAACACGGAGCTGGACGGCATTGTGGGGATTAATTTTTTTATGAGATAATTTTTGTCACAGAAAGATACAGGTAAAGAGCGATGGAAAATCTATTCAGTAATTTATTTGAAACTGAAAAGCGACAGACGAAGCCTTTGGCTGACCGCATGCGTCCCGAACGCCTCAGCGACTTTGTAGGGCAGGAGAACGCCGTGGGCACAGGCAGTCCGCTGCGCCGCATGATTGAGCGTGATGTGCTGCAGTCCGTACTTTTTTACGGACCTCCGGGAACAGGCAAAACGACGCTGGCGAAGGTCATCGCGCATGTCACCGGCGAAAAGTTCGAGGCCATCAACGCCGTTTCCAGCGGTGTCCCCGAGTTGCGCAAGCTCATCGCCAAGGCGCAGGAGGACAGACGCAACGGACGCGGACGTACCATCGTGTTTATCGACGAGATTCATCGCTTCAACAAGGCGCAGCAGGATGTGTTGCTTCCCTATGTGGAAAACGGCACGATAGTGCTCATCGGTGCTACTACCGAAAACCCTTTTTTTGAAATCAATTCGCCGTTGCTTTCGCGCATGAAGGTGGTGCGTCTGGAAAAGCTGCAGGCACCGCAGATTCAGCAGATTCTGGAGCGTGCAATTGCCGACTCGGATCGTGGTTTTGGCAACAGCTTTAAGGCTGAGCCTGAGGCGCTGAGGATTATTGCCGATTTTGCGGCAGGTGATGCCCGCAGTGCGCTGAACATCTTGGAGCAGGCAGAGTTCATGCTGCCGGAGGAGGGCGAGCGTGTGCTGACGGTGGCAACGCTGCGCAGCGTTATCGGTACGGCGCTGCAGCGTTACGATAAGAAGGGCGACCAGCATTACGATATCATCAGCGCCTTTATCAAGAGCATGCGCGGCGGTGATGCGGATGCAGCGCTGCATTATCTGGCGCGCATGATTGAGGGCGGCGAGGACGTGCGCTTTGTGGCGCGTCGCGTCGTTATCTGTGCTGCGGAGGATGTAGGCCTGGCGGACCCGCAGGCACTGGTAGTCGCTAACGCTGCGGCGCAGGCTGCCGACTTTGTCGGCTGGCCTGAGGCACAGATACCGTTGGCGGAGGCAGTGTGCTATATCGCCAACGCACCCAAGAGCAACACAGCCTATATGGGCATTGCCAAGGCGCGCGCGGATGTGCGCAGCCGTAACTGCGGCAGTGTGCCCAAGCATTTGCGTGATGCGCATTATTCCGGTGCCGCCAAGCTGGGGCACGGCATAGATTACAAATATCCGCACAACTTCCCTGGAGGCTGGGTGGAGCAGCAGTACCTGCCGGATGAGCTGATGGGAACGCGCTATTACATTCCCAGCGGTCACGGTCAGGACAAGGGGCGCAGATAAAAATAACACAATTAGAAATTTAAGCTATACAGCTAAATTTTGCAGAAATTATTTGTGTCGCAATCTAGCATTTTTTCTGTTAATAGTGTATACTATACCTATATTATAGACTATTGTATTAGACAGAAAGGGTGTGAAGATCATAGCTTTAAGCAACAGGCAGAAGCAAATTGCTGAAATTGTACGTCTGGACGGACCTATTACCGGCGAGCATATAGCCGAAAGGCTGAATGTAACCCGCGCTGCCTTACGCAGTGATCTGGCAATCCTTGTTATGGGCGGTATTCTTGATGCGAGACCGAAGGTTGGTTATTTTTATACCGGTAAAAATACTTTGGGTATGCTGATGGAAGAAATTTCTGCTATTACTGTGCAGGATCTGCAGTCGGTACCGGTAGCGATTAAACATGACAAGAGCGCCTACGAAGCAGTTGTTACCATGTTCCTTGAGGATGTCGGAACGGTGTTCGTGCTGGATGAGGAAGGCATGCTGAACGGCATTTTGTCGCGAAAGGATTTACTGAAGGCTGCTATCAATAATAATGATTTGCGTGATATTCCCGTGGTCATGGTAATGACGCCGATTTCCAAAATCATCGTAGCTACTCCGGATGAGCCTGCCGCTTCGGCAGCTCGCAGACTGATTGACAATGAAATCGACTGTCTGCCGGTAGTAAAAATCATTGATGAAAAGAAGCGCATGTATCAGGTTCTGGGACGTATTACAAAAACTAATTTTACTCGTCTGCTGGTAGATCTGGCTGAGGGTAAGGGGGGGAATTATCATAATAACGAAGCTTAATCCGGTTATTTATGCTGTATCTGACTCTATTGGTGAAACTGCGGAGTCCGTAGTTAAGGCAACCACCAGTCAGTTCGTAGAAGAAAAATTTGATGTTATCCGTGTTCCTTACGTAAAGGACAAGGAACAAATTGATAAAATTGTAGAAGAGGCTGCAGCAAATAATGCGGTTATCTGCTATACAATCGTATCGCCGGAGCTGCGCGAGCATATGGCGGACAAGGCTATGAGCAGTGATGTTGAGGTAGTCGATGTTTTGGGACCGATGCTGAAATCCATTGAAAAGTCTACCGGTCTGTTGCCGAAAAATCAGGCCGGTCTGATTCATTCTCTGGACCACGAATACTTCAAGCGTGTTGAGGCTGTGGAATTTGCTGTTAAATACGATGATGGCAAAAATCCTCTTGGCTTGCTGAAGGCGGACGTTGTTATTATCGGCGTTTCCCGTACCTCCAAAACTCCGCTGAGTATGTATCTGGCACACAAGCAGATTAAGGTTGCCAACGTGCCGCTGGTACCGGAGCTGGCTCCGCCTGAAGAGCTCTTCAAGGTGCCGCCGTATAAGATTATCGGCCTGTTGATTGACCCGTTCAAGCTGAACGAAATCCGCAGCGAGCGCCTGAAAACCATGGGCCTGTCCGATACTGCAACCTATGCCGATATGAAGCGTATTGATGACGAGCTGGCTTACGCTAAGGGCATTATGCGCCGTCTGCACTCCAGATTATCAACGTTTCCAACCGTGCGATTGAAGAAACCGCCGGCATTATCATGGAGTATGTGCGCAAGAACAAGGAACGCCATCACGAAAACTAAATCAGTGTAGCTCTGAGCTGCTGTTGCAGTGAGTCAGAAAGTAAACGGCCATTGGCAGCAAAGCGTCTGCCGGTGGCCGTTTTTGGATAAAGAGGGTTGAAGGAGGTTGCCTTAGTGCACAGATACGTTTTTCATATTCCCTGCGCTGTTTATGATAACGGTGCGTTAAAGTCTGCTCCGTGGCAGCAGGTGATAGATGAGTTTGCTGAGGTGCTGTATAAGCATACGGACGGCTTTTTCGTGCAGGATGCCGTGGGCTATTATAAAGGACGCAGTTATGCGGAAAAGCTGCTGGTGGCCTATACCGCTGCCGATATAACAGATGATTTTGTGCGCATTGCCCGCATTTTGCAGCAGGAATGCTATGCCTACGAGCGTGACGGTGAGCTTTTTATCGCCAAGTGATGCCTGCGCTGTAATCAAATTATGTTTTATGCAGCCTCGTAAGAGGGAATAGCTGTTGCAGGCAGTAGCACAAAGCTTTGCAAATATGCTATAATAATATATTATGATTTAGATTTAGAGGTGCAAAAAACTATGGCACGCTTTGCTGTAAAAACATTAGAATTTGACAAAGTAAAAAATATGCTGGCCTCCAAGGCCGCAACTTTTTTAGGCAAGCAAGCAATAATTTCCCTGCAGATTGAAAGTGAATTCAGTAAGGTTAAGCGCCTGCAGGAGGAAACTGCGGAAGCACTGCGCATTCTGGATGAAGGCAGACGTTTCCCCTTTGGCGGTGCGTTCAATATTACGGCCGATGTGAAGCGCGCGGAGCTTGGCAGCGTATTGGAGCCGGAGGAGCTGCAGCATATCCAGACAACGGTGCAGGCCTTTGCTTCGATGAAGGATTTCACTGCGGAAAATGCGGAAACAGCGCCTAATTTGGCTGAATATGGTGCGGAGCTGACGCAGTTCAGCCGTCTGGAAAAGCAGATTGGCAGTGCGATTGATGAGCATGGCGAAATCAAGGACAACGCTTCCCCGAAGCTCGGCGGTCTGCGTACTGCGATTCAAATTGCCAAAAACCGCGTGAAGGAAAAGCTCGACAGCATTCTGCATGACCCCAACAACCAGAAGTATTTCATGGATAATATCGTGACAATGCGCGGGGACCGTTACGTTATCCCTGTGAAGCAGGAATATAAGATGAACTTCCCCGGCATGTGCACGACCAGAGCGGTACGGGTGCAACGCTGTTTATCGAGCCGCTGGCTGTTGTCAACCTGAACAATGATATCAAGCGTTATGTTGCAGAGGAGCACGAGGAAATCGAGCGTATTCTGCGTCAGCTTACGCAGAACGTGGGCGCGGAGGCGAAGGCACTGCTGGCTTCGCTGGAAATTTTTACTACGCTGGACGTTATCTGCGCCCGAGCTTTGCTGGCGCAGGAGCAGCATGCGGTACGACCGATGCTGGTGCTGAGCGGCGGTGTGGAAATTGCGCAGGGACGTCACCCGCTGCTGCCGAAGGATACGGTAGTGCCTTTGGATGTACAGCTGGGCGATAAATTCACCATGCTGCTGATTACCGGCCCTAATACCGGCGGTAAAACGGTAGCACTAAAGGCTGTAGGCCTCTTTGCGCTGATGGCGCAGATCGGTCTGTTTATTCCCGCAAGCAGTGCCAAGCTGCCGGTGTTCCGCGCAGTTTATGCGGATATCGGCGATGAACAGAGCATTGAGCAGAGCCTTTCAACCTTCTCTGCGCATATGACGAATTTAATCAGTATCTTAAACGAGGTCAAGGCAGGAGATTTGGTGCTGATTGACGAAATCTGTGCCGGTACAGATCCGAACGAGGGCGCTGCGCTGGCTATGGCGATGTTGGAACACCTGCATGAGCATGGCGTGCTGACGATGGTAACAACCCACTACAGCGAGCTGAAAACCTTTGCCTACGGTCACGAGGGCATGGAAAACGCCAGCGTGGAGTTTGACCCTGTATCACTGCGTCCTACCTATCGCTTGCTGATGGGCGTTCCGGGCAGCAGTAATGCCTTCAACATCAGCCGCCGTCTGGGTTTGGCTGAGGATATTATCCAAAATGCCGGCGAGCTGCTGAACCAGGAGCATGTGCATATGGAAAATGTACTGCAGGAGCTGGACAGCGAACGTCGCCGTTATGAAAGCGGCAGCAAGGAGATTGAGGACCTGCGCCGCGAAAGCGAGCAGCTGCGTAACGCACTTGCTTATTCCAAGAGCGAGTTTGAGCGCCGCAAGAATGAAATGCTGCGCAAGGCGCGTGAGCAGGCAGACGAGATTTATCGCCGCAGCCGTCGTGAATCCGAAGCAGTGCTGAAGGAGCTGCGCTCTATGAAGGCTGACTTCGATACGAAGCGCCTGGAGCAGGCGGCAGAGGAAGCGCGCAAAAAGCTCAACAAAACGCTGAGCGAGGACGCACCGTTGCCGGAGGGCGCACCGTTATCTGCCAAGACGGCCAAGAAGGGTCTGAATGTCTTTGTTGTTTCCTTAGGGAAGAACGGCATTATCACCGATGTCAACGGCAACGATGTAACAGTACAGGTGGGTATCCTGAAAATGACTGTGCCGGCAAAAAAATGCCTGCTTACCAAGGCACAGCCTGCGCATACCGATGCTGCGCCTAAAAAGCGCAGGGCTTCAGCAAGAATGCTGCTGCCAATTACGCACACCAGATGTTCATTGCCAAATCAGGCAGTGCCAAACAGGAAATTGATTTGCGCGGGATGACGCTTGATGAAGCAATTCCCGTTGTAGATAAAGCTATTGATGATGCACTGATTGCCGGTATCGGCCAGCTGCGACTCATCCATGGCAAGGGAACCGGTGCCTTGCGCGCCGGACTGACAGCGTATCTGTCGACCAACAGCTTTGTCAAGAAGCTGGAGACGGCGGCGCTGGAGGCTGGTGGCAGCGGCGCTACGGTAATTGATTTGTAATTTTGAAAGGAGTAGTTAACTATGACTATGAGTATTGCTGCAAAACACGCTAAGGGTAAATCTGCCCAAGATAAAATTTTCGGTGCTAACGCTGCTGCAGTGGCAGCTGCTGCCAAATACGGCAAGGATGCCGTTACCAATGCTACCATCGGCGCTATTTTAGACGAGGATGAAAAGCTCGTCTGCCTGCCGACTGTAGAAGAGGTTTTCCGCGGTCTTTCCACCAACGAAATGATTGCTTACGCACCTATCAGCGGTCTGCCTGAATATCTGGACTGCGTACTGACTGCTGCCTTCGGCAATTCCCGTCCGGAAGGCTACATTTCCGCAGTAGCAACCGCAGGCGGCACCGGTGCTATCCACCATGCTATCTGGAACTACACCGATAATGGTGATACCGTGCTCTGCTCCGACTGGTACTGGGGTGCCTACAAGGTGCTGTGCCAAGATATGGGACGCAATTTTACCACCTATAAAATGCTGGACGAAAACAATAAGTTCAACCTGCCTGCTTTGAAGGAAAAGGTTGATGAGCTGCTTGCTAAGCAGGATAACCTGCTGTATTTGCTGAATACTCCGGCGCACAATCCTACCGGCTACAGCCTGAGCGGTGAGGATATGGACGGCGTGCTGACAATCTAAAGGAAGCTGCCGTACCGGGCAAAAATATCGTTTTCTTCCTGGACGTTGCTTATATCGATTATGCCGGCGAAAAAGAAGAAGTACGCAAAATCTTTAAAAAGCTTTCCGGTCTGCCTGCCAACATTCTTTGCATTGTCGGCTACAGCATGTCCAAAGGCTTCACTATGTACGGTCAGCGTACCGGCGCTATGATTGGCGTTTCCTCCGACAAGAGCGTTATTGACGAGTTCGCTGCTATCAACCAATACACCAGCCGTGCAACCTGGTCCAACATCAACCGTCCGGCAATGCGCACTCTGGCAACCATCTACAGCGATCCCGAGCTGCTGGCCAAGGTTTGCGCTGAACGTGATTACTATTATCAGATGATTAAGGCACGTGCCGACCTGTTCACTAAGGAAGCGGAAGAATGCGGTTTGCCGATGCTGCCGTATGTAGCAGGCTTCTTCCTGTCTATTCCTGCTAAAAACCCGGATGCAATCTGCGACAAGCTGCATGAGGACAACATTTTTGCAGTTCCTCTGGCTGCAGGTGTGCGTATCGCTGTCTGCGCCGTACCTCTGAAGAAAATCAAAGGCATGGCTGCTAAGGTCAACGCTGCAATGCAAGCCGTTGGCGAATAAAATGCTTAAGCTGCAGTTGTCCAATGGACAAATTATCGAAGTAGAGGAAGGCAGCACACTGCTGCCTTTAGCTCAAAAATTGAGCGATAAATATGCTTCTCCCATCGTTATGGGACTCTATAACGGTGAGGAATGTGACCTGCAGCGTCCGCTTACTGCCGACGGCACTGTTGATTTCGTGGAAGTCAACAATTCCGTAGGCATGCGTGTTTATGTGCGCACGCTGCTGTTTATGCTGATTGCGGCAACCAAAAAGCTTTATCCCGATGTACATCTGGAGGTGCGCAATTCCCTGGGAAGCGCGCTCTACTGCAAGGATAACAGCGAGCGTAAGCTCACCGCTGAGGATATTCGCAGCATTGAAGAATATATGCACCAAATGGCAGAACGCAAGGAGCCTATCAAGCTGCTGCGTCTGCCTAAATCTGAGGCTATTGATATGGCCTGCGCCATCTGCAGCGATGATAACCTGGCGCTGCTGGCTCAGGTGCCGGATGACACCGTGCTGACGATTAACATTCTGGAGGGTGTCCCCGGTTATCTCTTCGGCCCCATGTGCCCCGATGCCGGCTATGTGCCTTACTTTGAGCTGCTGCCATATGCTGACGGTGTGATTATCAATTATCCTGACGACGGCAACTGGCAGGTGCTGCCGCCATTTGTAGACCAGCCGCGCCTTAACGATGCCTATCAGGAAGCAGAAGAATGGTCTGCCATGATTCATTGCAATACTGTTGGCAAGCTCAATAAAATTATTGATTTAGGCTATGCCGAAAAGATTATTCAGGTAGCGGAAGCGCTGCATGAAAAGAAGCTGGCTAATATTGCCGATATTCTGGCAAGTCACCATGAGCTGAAGCTGGTGCTGATTGCAGGTCCGTCCTCTTCCGGCAAGACCTCTACGGCACAGCGTTTGAGCATCCAGATGGCAGTCAACGGCCTGCGTCCGATTGCCGTTTCCATGGATGACTATTATAAAAACCGTGTCGATTCGCCGCGTAAGGCTGACGGCAGCTATGACTTTGAATGCCTGGAGGCTATCGACCTGGAGCTGTTCAATGAGCATCTGCAGCGTCTGCTGGCAGGTGAAAAGGTCAAAATGCCCAAGTACAATTTCCGTACCGGCTGCCGTGAATATCGCGGCAATGAGCTGCAGCTGCAGGAAAATTCCGTGCTGGTTATCGAAGGCATCCACGGCCTGAACGAAAAGCTGACACCGTCCGTACCGGCGGAACATAAAATCAAAATTTACGTTAGTGCGCTGACGCCCATGTCTTTTGACGAGTACAACCGCATCCGTACTACCGATATGCGTCTGCTGCGCCGCATGGTGCGCGACAGCCAGTTCCGTTCGCATGATGCGGAAACTACGCTGAGGACCTGGTCCGACGTGCGTGAGGGTGAAGAAAAATACATTTTCCCGTACCAGAGCAGTGCCGATATCATTTTCAACACCACGCTGATTTACGAATTTGCTGTACTGAAAAAATATGCGGAGCCGCTACTGCGTGCTGTACCGCAGTCCGCAGGCATGGCCTATACTACTGCGCGCCGTCTGCTGAACATTTTAAGCTACGTTAAGCCGTTGGAGGATGAGGTTATTCCCAATAACTCTATCCTGCGCGAATTTATCGGCGGCAGTGTGTTCAAGGACGCACTGTAATTTTCACAACAAAATATTGTGGTAATTTGTCTGCTGCCCAAGCCGGAGCAGCAGACAGACGCAAATAAAAAAGCTGTTGTACGTTTGCTTACGTACAACAGCTTTTGTGTTAGCGGTAAAAAATTATTTGCGGAACATTTTGTCGAAGCGCTCCAGCAGACCGGCCTTGAAGCAGAGCACCAGGCCGCCGACAGCGCCGACTGCTGCCTGCAGAATCTGGTAGGGCAGCTTGATATAAGCGTAGTGCGGTGTGCTGTAAATAAAGGCACGTCCCAGAGAATAACCTACAACCATGATGACAGCGCCCAAAATTACGCCGAGAGCAGCACCCTTGAAGCTTACCTTGCCGCCGCGGTGTGCCAACAGGCAGATGACAACAGCCTGAATGCCGTGAGTAACCAGAGAAACGAACATCGGTGTCGGGTAGAAGAATAAATCGCCCAAGAAGGCACCAACGCCGCCGACGATGAAGGCAGCCTTGGGGTCGTCCAGCAGAATTGCTGCCGTGCAGATGATAATGTCATTGAGATATAAATGACCGCCAGGTACCGGCAGACCGAAGGAGCTCATCATAATGTTGAGCGCCATAAACAGTGCGGTGATGCAGATTGCCAGGGTGGCGTTACTTTTTTGTGCGTTATGTTCTATATGTTCCATATAAACATTCCCCTCTTTATAAGATGATAAAAACTATTATATCGCTGTTTGGTTATAATAATATTGCCAGAACAGAAAAATTATCTATGGTCAGATTAGCCGGGGAATTTCTTTCGCTAATTCTTCATAAAATTTTTGGTAGAATAAAGCAGGTATTTTTGGTATAATTATTGAATAGAGTATAGGAATAAGTAAAAAAATGGGAGGTCGCTATCGTGACAGAACTTAAGAAATTCAAACGTGTAGTTTTAAAGCTTAGTGGTGAAGCCCTGGCCGGTGAAAAAGGCTTTGGCATTGATCCGACAGTAGTATATGCCTTGGCCAAGCAAATCAAGGCTGTAGTTGAGACAGGGGTAGAGGTTGCTATCGTTAACGGCGGCGGGGACTTCTTGGGCGGGGC
>ERZ791624.734-NODE-734-length-20350-cov-1.829761_pt1 | contig 20350 bp, 23 predicted proteins | sample MGYA00510058_ERZ791624 | MGnify/ENA primary metagenome ERZ791624 (study PRJEB30046, sample SAMN00715158) | human gut metagenome | study: EMG produced TPA metagenomics assembly of the A metagenome-wide association study of gut microbiota in type 2... | reverse complement strand
GTAGAGGTATGTCCGGGAAGCACGGGAGCGGATTGCCGCGACATTGAAGGTGAAGGATCGGGAGATCTATTTTACTTCGGGCGGGACTGAGTCCAACAACTGGGCACTGATCGGTGGGGCTTTAGCGAACAAGCGGGCCGGGAAGCATATCATTACCACTGCAGTGGAGCATGCAGCGGTCCTGCAGCCGCTGTCTTTCCTTAAAGATATGGGATTCCGGATTACCTATCTTCCGGTCGATGAGCATGGACACATCAGTCTGGATGATCTGAAGGCGCAGTTAGATCAGGATACGATTCTGGTTTCCACAATGTATGTAAACAATGAAATCGGAGCGGTGGAACCGATTGCTGAAATCGGAGAGCTTGTAAAGGATTATAATGAGCAGATTCTGTTTCATGTAGATGCCATCCAGGCATATGGAAAGTACAGGATCTTTCCGGAAAAACTGCATATCGATATGCTGTCTGTCAGTGGACATAAGATTCACGGCCCGAAAGGCAGTGGATTTTTGTACATACACGAGAAGGCGAAGGTCAGACCGCTCATATATGGCGGCGGACAGCAGCGGGGGATGCGGTCCGGGACGGAGAATGTGCCTGGCTGCGCCGGCCTTGGCGTTGCAGCGATGGAGGCATACACAGATTTTGAACAGAAAGTTGATTCGATGAGAGCTTGTAAAAAACGTCTCATGAAGGGACTTTCTGGGGTTGAGGGCGCGCATATTATTTCACTGGAAGAAGAGGCTCCTCAGATTGTCAGCTGCTCCTTTGAAGGGGTTCGCTCGGAGGTCTTTCTCCACGCACTGGAGGAGAAGGGAGTCTATGTTTCGTCAGGTTCAGCCTGCTCATCGAACAAAAAGACACCTGTCAGTACTGTTCTTCAGGAGATCCATCTCAGCCCGCAGATGCAGGACTCAACGCTGCGGTTCAGCTTCTGTGACACAACATCGTTTGAGGAGATTGACTATGCCCTTTCCTGTATCAGGGAGCTGTATCCTGTTCTGAAACGGTATATGCGGAGATAAGCAGGTAATGGCGGAGAATTGACTCCGCCGGGCTTTCACCGGCTGTCATCGAGACAACAGAAAGAAAGGTTTTGTATTTTTATGTTCTATAAAACGTATCTAATCAAGTATGGTGAAATCGGCGTGAAGGGGAAGAACCGCGCTTCTTTTGAGGATGCACTGGTCAGCCAGATCAGGGCGGCATTAAGCCGGATCGGCGACAGCTTCCATGTCTGGAAGGAGCAGGGCCGGATCATCGTAGATGTTCTCGGGGCTGAAAAGGATACAGACTCGGAAGAGATTATCCGGGAGCTTCAGACTGTCTTCGGAATTGTCGGGATCTGTCCGGTTGTTAAAGCGCCTCTGGGGACGCCCGAGGAGATTGCACCACATGTCGTTTCCTTTCTTTCAGAACTGTACCACCTGAAGATTGATGACCGCTGGCGTGAAAAGCATGGCGAGCAGCTGGACGGATCGGCGGAGGGACTTTCGTTCAAGGTTCACTGCAGAAGGGCCAACAAACAGTATCCTGTTGCCTCTATGGACGTCAACGCCTATCTTGGGGAAAAGATTCTTGATGCATTTCCAGGACAGATTCGTGTTGATGTGCATGACCCGAAGGTGATGGTGTATGTTGAGCTTCGCGATGAGGTCTACATCTATTCGCAAGTACTTCCGGGTCCGGGCGGCATGCCTCTCGGGACGAATGGCTCTGCCATGCTTTGCCTGTCCGGTGGAATCGATTCCCCCGTCGCGGGATGGATGATTTCAAAGAGGGGCGTTACGATCAATGCGACTTATTTTCATGCACCGCCGTATACCAGTGAGCGGGCAAAGCAGAAGGTCGTGGATCTTGCGAGGATAATATCCAGATACACAGGTCCGATCAGGCTTCATATTGTGAATTTTACGGATATCCAGCTGGCGATCTATGAAAAGTGCCCGCACGATGAACTGACCATCATCATGAGAAGATACATGATGAGAATTGCAGAGCATTTCGCGAAGGAGGATGGCTGCCAGGCGCTGATTACGGGAGAAAGCCTCGGACAGGTTGCAAGTCAGACAATGCAGAGTCTTGTCTGCACAGATGATGTCTGCAGTATGCCGGTCTTCCGCCCATTGATCGGATTTGACAAGCAGGATATTATCGACCTTTCACTGCAGATCGGGACGTATGAGACCTCAATTGAACCATACGAGGACTGCTGTACGATCTTTGTGGCAAAGCATCCTGTTACGAAACCGAGACTGGATGTCATCAGGCGTTCGGAAATGAAGCTGGCGGATGGAATCGATGAGCTGATGAAAAAGGCTTTGGAGACGGCAGAAGTGATCGAAGTGAAAGCGTAATCCACGAGCTGAAGCTGGAAAAAAGTCTGAAAGACAAGGATGAAATAAAAAAGCCTCTGCATCTGCAGAGGCTGCGAAGGCAGGATGTGACGATCGAAAGTTAGAGAAGCAGGTATTCTCACTGAACCATATACGGCTTCAATACTTCAAGAATGCTGTCGAGATTGTCTTCGGCATGAATACTGAGATCGATCGGCTTTGAGAGATCCAGGCTGAAGATGCCCATGATTGATTTGGCATCGATGACATATCTGCCGGAAACCAGATCAAAGTCGTTATCGAACTTTGTAATATCATTCACAAAAGACTTGACTTTATCAATCGAATTCAGAGAGATCTTTACTGTTTTCATAATTCTGTATCCTCCCAATAAGCAATAGGCCATCTGTTTTGAAGGCACTGAATCTGACCATGTGGAATACAGAAGTAGTCTATCGTTTCCAAAATCAAAAGTCAATACAGCAGGAACCGGGTATATGAAACAATTTACAGGAAAAAGAGCAGCTCTCCATAATCTGGGATGCAAGGTCAATGCATATGAGACAGATTCAATGGCAGCGCTGCTGAAGGAAGCGGGTTTTGAGATTGTACCGTTCTCAGAGCCGGCAGATGTCTATGTGATCAATACGTGCTCTGTTACCAACATTGCAGACCGAAAAAGCCGGCAGATGATTCACCGGGCAAGAAAAATGAATCCCGGGGCAGTTGTGATTGCTGCAGGCTGTTACGTACAGACTGCAATTGATAAAACAGGTCCTCAGATTGATGCGGATATCATTCTCGGAACAGGACGAAAGCAGGATATTGTTCATGAAATCGAACGATTCGAAGAGCGAAGGGAGACAAAGTCCCGTGAAGAGGCGCCGGAAAGGCTGCCCGAAACGGGGAAGCAGTGCAGGACGAATCTGTCAGTTCAATCTGTGGTGGATGTCGCAGACCTGAGAAAGCTGGAAAAACCGGAGAAGCTGGCGCTCCCGAAAGTAGAGGGACATACCCGCGCATATATAAAAGTACAGGATGGCTGTGATATGTATTGCAGCTATTGCATTATTCCATATGCTCGCGGACATGTCCGCTCCAGAAGCATGGACGACATTGTCCAGGAGCTGACCCATCTGGCAGAGGAGGGAACCAGCGAGGTTGTCCTGACCGGCATCCATCTTTCTTCCTACGGAGTAGACTTTCCGGAATCCGACGGGAGCACCTGGCAGGAACGGTCAAGGCTGATTGAGCTGGTTGAGCGGGTCGCCGGAATTGCCGGGATTGAGAGAATACGGCTGGGGTCGCTCGAACCCACGATCATTACGGAGGAGACGGCAGCGCGGCTGTCGCAAATCGGAAAACTTTGTCCACATTTTCACCTTTCTCTGCAGAGTGGATCAGACACTGTATTGAATCGTATGAATCGACACTATACAACAAAGGAATACAGCCGCTGTGTGTCTGTTCTGAGAAAATACTTTGACAAGCCGGCACTGACGACGGATATCATCGTTGGCTTCCCACAGGAAACAGAGCAGGAATTTCTGGAAACGGTCGAATATCTCCGGAAGATTCAGCTCTATGAGACGCATGTTTTCCGTTATTGCGAAGAGCAGGGACGCGGGCAGACCGGATGGAAGGACAGATACCGGAGGTGGTCAAAGCAAGACGGGCACAGGTGCTTGAGGACTTGAACAGGAAGAATCAGATCTCATTTATCGCTGGAAAGGATGGCGCAAGAGCAGAAGTTCTTGTAGAAGAACGCTATGATGCAAGTGTACCGAATGCGGCGCAGCAGGAGACGAAGCTGTTGCGGGGTATGGAGGCGGCCGTGAAGCTGATTCCGGATCTGGAGAGTCCGGCTGACGGGAACATTGTCTGGTATGCGGGGTATTCAAAGGATTACATCCGGGTTGCTGTTCCGGCTACAGTCGATATCCGGGGCAGGATTATCCGAGGAAGTCTTGCTGTTGAAAGTTCAGCACTGTTAGTATAGAATAAGTTCAGCTTAGTATGATATCGGCACGCAGCGGCGTGCAAGGGCAGAAAGATATGGCAGATATTTACAGCACTCAGTACTTTAATGTTGACAATGACCCGGAGATGAAGGTCAAAAAGGTTCTTGAGCTTGTGTACAATGCGATGACAGAGAAGGGGTATAATCCGGTCAATCAGATTGTCGGATATATCATTTCCGGAGATCCAACGTACATTACCAGCCATAAGAATGCCCGCAGCATGATCATGAAGGTGGAGCGTGATGAGATTGTGGAGGAGCTGCTGAAGGAATATATCCGCAATCAGTCATGGAAAAGTGGTTCATGATGGCAGCGGCAGGGAGTGTCCGGGCACTGGGACTGGATTTCGGAGCAAAGACGGTGGGCGTTTCGGCCTCAGATGCGCTTGGCGTCACAGCCCAGGGGCTTGAGATTATTCGAAGGAAGAGTGAAAACAAGCTGCGTCAAACGCTTGCAAGAATTGATGAGCTGGCCAGGGAAAGAAGAGTGGAAGTCATTGTACTTGGCCTTCCGCGTACAATGGGCGGAAGGGTTTCCGAGCGGACGTACCGGACGCTGATATTTGGGGAGATGGTTCGGAAAAGGACAGATCTTCCTGTCGTATATTGGGACGAGCGGCTGACAACCGTCGCAGCTGACCGGACGATGCAGGCGACAGAGGTGGCGGAGCAGGACCGGAAGACGTACGTGGATGAAATTGCGGCGATGCTGATTCTGCAGGGTTATCTTGATTGCGTACATTCTTCCGGAAACGTTCCCGAAACAGATGCCGAAGCTCTGATTGCAGAATATGAGACAGAACATCCCGGGACTGTGGCATAAGCGGGAGAGAAGGACAGGGTACAGGGCATGGAAAAGATTTGTTTTACACCGCCTGACGGGAGTGAGGCGGTCTGGTTTTATGTACTGGAGCAGACCAGAATCGGTGGACACAATTATATTCTTGTGACAGATTCCGAGGAAGGAGATGGGGAAGCTTACATCATGAAGGACATCTCAAAGGATGGGGACGAAGAGGCATCCTATGAGTTTGTTGACAGCGATCAGGAGCTTTCTGCTGTCTCAGGTGTTTTTTCGGAAATGCTGGAGGACACAGACCTGGTCTGAGCGGCAAAAGGTACTTTTGACACTCAGATCACAGTATGAACAAGAACGAACAAGAACAATCAAGAACAAATAAGAACGAATAAGAACGAATAAGGAGGATTCATTGGGACACACAACCAGTAAGTTAAAGGTAATTCCGCTCGGCGGCCTCGAGGCCATCGGCATGAATATTACCGCGTTTGAGTATGAAGACAGCATCATTGTCGTGGATTGCGGCCTCGCATTTCCGGAGGATGACATGTACGGCATTGATCTGTGTATACCGGATATCACCTATCTGCTTGACAATGCAGCAAAGGTGAAGGGGTTCGTGTTCACGCACGGACATGAAGATCACATCGGAGCACTCCCGTATATCCTGAAGCAGCTGAATGTTCCAATCTATGCGACAAAGCTGACGATGGGGCTGATAGAGCTGAAACTGACAGAGCATGATCTGATCAGGACGACAAAGCGGAAGGTTGTCCATCCGGGCCAGTCGATTAACCTGGGAAAGTTCCGGGTGGAGTTCATCAAGACCAACCACTCGATTCAGGATGCAGTGGCACTTGCGATCACCTGCCCTGCCGGAACCGTCATCCATACAGGAGATTTCAAGGTGGATTTCACGCCTGTCTTTGGGGATGCGATTGATCTTCAGCGCCTTGGCGAGATCGGGAAAAAGGGTGTACTTGCTCTTATGTGCGATTCGACCAACGCGGAACGGCCGGGCTATACGCCGTCCGAGAGCACGATTGGAAAAGCGTTCGATCAGATATTTGGCGAGCATAAGAGACAGCGGCTGATTGTTGCGACTTTCGCATCCAATGTGGACAGGGTCCAGCAGATCATCAATACCGCCAACAAGTACGGCAGGAAGGTTGTCATCGAGGGACGCTCGATGGTGAATGTGATCTCTGTCGCGGAGGAGCTTGGGCGTATCACCATTCCTGAGAACACACTGATCACACTGGATGAGATGAAGAACTATCCGGATGACAGGATTGTTCTGATTACAACAGGCAGCCAGGGAGAGTCTATGGCGGCACTTTCCAGGATGGCAGCCGGTCTGCATAAGAAAGTGCAGATAAAGGCCGGAGATTTGATTGTCTTCTCTTCAAACCCGATTCCGGGTAATGAGAAGTCTGTCTCGAAGGTGATGAACGAGCTGTATGAGAAAGGCGCCGATGTGATCTTCCAGGATACGCATGTATCGGGGCATCCATGCCAGGAGGAGATCAAGCTGATCTATTCACTCGTAAGGCCTCAGTTCGCGATCCCGGTACATGGGGAAGTCCGCCACAGGGTTGCGCAGGCGAAGGTCGCCCGGCTTCTCGGATATGATTCGAAGCATATCATCATGATGCACAGTGGCGATGTTCTGGAGCTCTCTGACAACCATGCAAACATTGCAGGGCATGTCCAGAATGGCCCGATTCTTGTAGATGGACTGGGAGTCGGTGATGTAGGCAATATTGTCCTGAGGGACAGACAGCGGCTTGCGGAGGATGGCATCATCATGGTTGTGATGACACTAGGCTCAAGGAGCCGGGAAATCCTGGCAGGACCGGATATTGTTTCGCGGGGATTTGTCTATGTGCGGGAGTCTGAGGAACTGATGGACGAGGCTCAGGAGGTTGTAGAGGACGCTGTGGAGAAGTGCCTGAAGGGGAAGTCTTCCGACTGGGGCAGGATCAAGACAGCGGTCCGGGATGACCTGGGGGATTTCATCTGGAAGCGGACAAAACGCAATCCGATGATTCTTCCGATTATTGAGGAAGTCAGTGAGTGATGCAGTCAGACGAAGAAGTTCAGAAGTATACAGATGCACTCCTCGGCGCCATTAAGAACAGTCAGGCATATACAGACTATACCTCGGCGCTGGAGGAGATTCTGAAGTATCCGGACAGAAAACAGAAGGCTGACCGGTTCCGCCGGGAAAACTATATTGCCAGAAACTATTCGGGGGATGAGGCTGCCGGAATGCGTGATGAACTCTACCGGCAGCGCCAGCAGCTTCGCCTGGATCCGGTCTCGGATCGTTACCTGAATGCCGAGCTGGTCTTATGCAAACTCCTGAAGAACAGTGCGCTTCAGATTCTGAATGTGGCGGAGATTGATCTGTCAGGGATGGATGATATCCTCTGAAAAGCATGGGATGCGTATTTTCAGGTTGAGTGATGAACAAAATCATGATGGAGGTGGAAGCTTGCAGGAGCGGATCTCTGCATATCTTCATTCCCTGAGCTGCGGCCAGGGAGCCTATCTTGACAGCATACGACAAAAGGCGGAGGCCGGAGGCGTTCCAATCATCAGAATTGAGATGGAGAGCTTTCTGGCCTCATTTCTTGAGCTCGTGAAACCTGCGGCGATCCTTGAAGCCGGGACAGCGGTGGGCTATTCTTCCATGTTGATGGCAAAGCTGACCGAGATAAGCGAGTGCCGGATTGATACGGTGGAAAAAGATGACAGCCGTTTTCGCGAGGCATGTGACAATATCAGTGCTTCTCCATGGAAAAACCGGATTCATCCGATTCACGGGGATGTTCAGGATGTGTTTCATTCTCTTGTAACAGAGGGAAAGAAGTACGATTTTATCTTCATGGATGCGGCAAAAGGGCAGTATATACACTACCTGCCTGATGCAGCAGCGCTTCTTCGAACAGGCGGCGTTCTGGTATCCGACAATGTCCTGCAGGATATGACAATCCTGGACTCTCATTTTGCGCTTGAGCGCAGGGAACGGACGATCCATAAAAGGATGCGGGATTATCTCTATGAGCTGACGCACCATCCTGGACTGCTTACAACAGTTGTACCCATCGGGGATGGCGCGGCAGTGACGATCAGGAAAGAGGATTATGCATAATGAGAATAATATGCCGGAGCTTCTCGTTCCGGCATCCAGTCTTGAAGTTCTGAAAATTGCTGTTATCTATGGGGCTGATGCAGTCTATATCGGTGGGGAGGCGTTCTCACTCCGTGCAAAGGCGCATAACTTTTCAGACGCGGAAATGCGGGAAGGAATCCGTTTCGCTCACGAGCGAGGCGTGAAGGTCTATGTCACGGTGAATATTATCGCGCACAACGAAGACCTTCAGGCGCTGGATTCGTACCTCCTGGAGCTGCAGGATATAAAGCCTGATGCGCTGCTGGTCGCGGACCCCGGTGTGTTTATGAGATGCAGGAAGCTGTGCCCTCAGATTCCGATCCATATTTCCACCCAGGCAAATAATGTGAACTGGGAGACGTTTTTGTTCTGGCACAGCCTTGGCGCAGAACGCGTGGTCTGTGGAAGAGAATTATCTCTGGAGGAAATTCGGGAGATTCGTGAACACATTCCGGATGAACTGGAGATAGAAGCATTTGTGCATGGCGCCATGTGCATCTCTTATTCCGGGAGGTGTCTGTTATCCAATTTCCTGGCAGGCAGGGATGCAAACAGGGGAGAATGTTCCCACCCCTGCAGATGGAAATACGCGATTGTGGAGGAGACAAGACCGGGTCAGTACATGCCGGTATATGAGAATGAACGGGGAACTTACATCTTCAACTCGAAGGATCTCTGCATGGTTGAGCATATTCCGGACATGATTCATGCCGGAATTGACAGCCTGAAGATCGAAGGACGGATGAAAACAGCCCTTTATGTTGCGACGGTAGCACGTACTTACAGGAAGGCGCTGGATGATCTGAAGGCGGGCAGGGCTGTCTATGAATCAAACATGGACTGGTATCGGGAAGAGATACGGGACTGTACCTACAGGGACTTTACAACCGGTTTCTTTTACGGAAAACCAGGAACAGATGCTCAGGTGTATGGGAGCAATACCTATATTCGCAGCTTCATATATCTGGGATGGGTCAGGGAAATCCTGGAAATCGACCAGAAGCAATATGTTGTGATCGAGCAGAAAAACAAATTCTCTGTCGGCGACAGAGTTGAAATAATGAAACCGGATGGCAGGGATGTCAGTGTGACAGTCGAGGAAATCCGGGATGAGAATATGATGGAAATGGGGAGTGCACCGCACCCGTTGCAGAAGCTGTATGTCAGGCTGTCCGGTGACGCAGAGACGTATGATATTCTGAGAGTTCAGGAGAGTGATGGACTGCGGACATGAAAATTTCAGTGCTGCGGCTAGAAGAAAGGATTCAGCAGGAAGACGAATGCTGCCTGGGAAGGGCTGATTCCGCCGAAAAATGGACATCCGATCGGACAGAATCGATGAAGGTGGGGCGGGCATTGCTTCGGAGAGCAGCTTACAGGTTCCTGCTCCGCGAGATCATGACGGCCTTCCCCGGCCTTGAGAAGGAATATGGGGGATGCCGCTGCTGACAGATCGCGGACCGGCCGGAAGCGGTGATGAATCATCAGTCATCCCGTTCATGAAAGATGTGTTGGGAAAGCCTTATCTGCCCGGGCATCCGGAGATTCTGTTTAATCTCAGCCACAGCAGGAATGGCTATGCGGCTGTCGTTGTATCAGATTCCGCAGAGGCATCTGCCGTCGGAATCGACATCGAGGCGCGGTTTCCCTATCGGGAGCTGCTTGCACGTAAGATATGCAGTGAGTCTGAGAATCGTTTGCTCCTGGAGGCATCCTCGGCAGATGAAAAAAAACGACTGCTGAATCTGTTCTGGAGCCGTAAGGAGGCAATTCTCAAGTGCGAGGGGACAGGCATCCGTCAGGATCTTCGTCTTGTTGATACCCTCCGCTTTTCCAGAAACTGTGAGCTGCATGAAGAGATGAATGAGGCGTATACGCTTGTGACATGTGTAAAAATCATCCGGAAGACGGGAGAAGAGGGCAAGCGTCCGGATTTGTCATGACAGCGTAATAGAGCTGCGGGCGTACCGGTTCCGGGAGACTTCCTGAACAGCATTCCTTACCTGCAGGGCCAGAATTCCCTCCATGAGCTGTGACATTGTCAGACCTGTTTCTACAAGCAGCTGGTCAACCCCTTTTGCATCCAGTTCAAGCTTCTGGATAATCAGTTGTTCCACCTGTGTGAGGCCGGCGTATGTTGTGGAATGCCGGGAGCAGGCAGGATCATCGTTTGAATCCGAATGCCGATTCTCGTTCTCAGGAGGGTTGTATGTTACGCCGTTTCTCTGACAGACCTCCTCCAGAAACTGTTCCACGGATGTCAGGATGCCTGCCCCCTGTTCGATCAGATGATTGCAGCCATAGCTCAACTCATCACCGAATCTACCAGGAACTGCATAGACATCCTTTCCCTGATCAAGCGCCAGATCGACTGTGATCAGAGAACCGCTTTTCTTTCTCGCCTCTACAACAATGACGGCATCCGCCAGCCCGCAAATCAGCCGGTTCCGGATTGGAAAATGGCTGGGAAGCGGTGGGGTAGCCGGCCCGAATTCCGAAATGATTCCGCCGCTGTCTGGCAGGCTTCTGTACAGGCGGCTGTTCTCCGGCGGGTAACAGATATCTGCTCCGCTTCCCAGGACCGCGAAGCTTCTGCCGCCCTCCTCAATGCAGGCTCTCTGAGCCATGCCATCGATTCCGGCGGCCATTCCGCTGATTACCTGGACTTTGTATCTGGCAAGCTGAGCGCCCAGATATGCCGCCATCTTTGCCCCGTAGTGGCTGCATCTTCTTGCTCCGATGACTGCTACCGATAAAATGTCCGGATCCGGCAGATCCCCTTTATAGAACAGACCATGCGGACAATCCAAAAGCTCTCTCAGTTTTTGTGGAAAGTGACGGTCATCCCGCTGGCAGAACTTCAGCCCCTTCTGCTGGAGAAGATCTGCACTTTTCTTCAAACTGCAGGACTCTTTGTAGGAGATCAGTGAGCGAACCCATTTTTGCCGCAGCTTTTGAAATGGTGCCATGGCTGACAGGGGAGCTTCATATACTTCCCGGGGAGAGCCGAAATACCGGATTAAGGCAAGTATTTCATTCCTTGTCAGAATCGGGCATGAGCAGAGCCATTGCCAGTACAGATCGTCGCCTGGCTGAGAGCCGGCTTGCTGGCAGCCGCTTTTTTGATTGAAGCCGTTGTTAATATATGGTCTTTCATGCAAATGCGTTTTGTCTGTTGCTTCATATAGTGGAGACTCTTTGGATTGTTTCATGATGCATCCCTTTCCACCGAATAGTTATCGTTCCTGACATTCATATCATCTTTATAATGAGGAAACTGTCTGCTGCTCAGTTCCTCAGTGCATCATCCCAGTATCTTCTGTCAACTGCACGAAGTGAAACTGCTTCTGAGAGATGTCGGTGCAGAATCTGCTCTTCTTCGTCCAGATCTGCGATTGTCCTGGCAACCTTCAGAATCCGATTATAGGACCTGGCGGTCAATGACAGAGAATCGTAAACCTTCGCCATCCAGCGTTCCTCTTCCTTTGTCAGGCGGCAGAATCGTTTCACATCCACTCGGACAGTTCTGAGTTAAACTGGCAGGCTGAGTCCCGATACCGGGCTCTCTGGCGTTTGTGGGCTCTGTTTACCCGTTCCCTGATCTCTGCTGAGCTTTCTTCTTTTCTTACGCCTGTCAGTTCCTCAAAAGAGACTCTTCGTGCCTCCACACACAGGTCAATCCGGTCCAGGAGCGGCAGACTGATTCTTGATAAATACTGCTTCACTTCTGCATTGCTGCACCGGCAGACGGAACGATCCGGGAAATACCCGCACCGGCAGGGATTCATCGATGCAACCAGCATGAAACCGGCAGGAAAGGAATAACTGCCCGTTACCCGTGAAATCCGGATAACCCGGTCCTCCAGTGGCTGCCTGAGGGCTTCGATTGTAGCTTTGTCGAACTCCGGGAATTCGTCCAGATACAGAATTCCTCTGTGGGCCAGGCTGACCTCCCCCGGACCGGGAGGTGCCCCGCCTCCGCAAAGGGCAGGCTTTGTCACAGTATGGTGCGGTCCTCTGAACGGACGGACTGTTACGAGCCCTTCGGAAGGCAGTGTCCCGGCGATTGAATGGATCTTCGAGACTTCCAGTACCTCTTCATCCGTCATTTCAGGCATAATTGTTGTCAGACAATGAGCCGTCATGGTTTTACCCGCCCCAGGGGGTCCGATCATCAGCAGGTTATGAAAACCTGCAGCTGCTACCTCGGAAGCGCGTCTGAGAAGTTTTTGCCCTCTAATCTGCGAGAAATCACGGTTCTGTCCCTTTTTCTGCAGGTGCCGAACCTTTCGATCTCCGCCCGCCGTTCATAAAGACTGCCTGGCTTCAGCGCGCCCTGCATGGAAAGATTCATACCTGGCACTTCGGGGGGCCCTGCTGTTGCTGCAAGAAAACATACAACCTGAACCAGTGTCTCGGCTCCAAGCACCCGAACGCCTCGTATCATAGAACCTTCCGCAAGGTTGGCAGCAGGAACAATTACGGTTCCGCATCCACAGGACAAGGCACCTGACACAATCTCCAGGACACCTCGAACAGGATTGAGCCTTCCGTTCAGTCCAAGTTCCCCGACCAACAAGATCCCGCGCGCAGACTCCGGTTTCAATGTTCCGGCAGCAGTGAGCAGTGCAATTGCGATCGCCAGGTCAAAGTTGCTTCCCTGCTTATGGAGGGCAGCGGGTGCCAGATTGACGGTGATGTGGCGAACACCGATCGACAGACCGCTGTTTCGAAGTGCAGACCGGACGCGTTCCGCAGCCTCCTTCGTCTCCGAGGCCAGATACCCAACCATTGTAAAGGTAGGGAGTCCGTCTGCAACATCTGCCTCTACTGTCACTTTTCTGCTTTCCATGCCATTGATGGCTGCTGATAAGACAGTGCTGAACATGTAGGATTCTCCTGTTGAAGAAATGTTTTTCTGCACAGCCTGCTTCATACATTGGAAAAATCAGTATGCGATGGGAAACTGAAGAATAGGCGGCCGGACGTCTATGAAGCGCCTGCAGAATATCAGAGATAGGAAAAGAGACGATTGAAAAAGCGCCGCTATGAAGATGGGGACAGGGTAGCATCCTTCCCGGGGGCTGTCAAACAGATTTTTCCGTACAATTTTTGTGTATATTGTCTCACACATATCCGGGTACAGGTGCTGCAGCGTGACCGGTGCGGTACGGTATTGCTTGCATAAGGGGTGGCTATGGTGTATATTCTGAAAATGTTGTACAGCAATCTGCTCTGAATGGGATACATTATGGCGAAATATCTGGTAATTGTTGAGTCTCCAACAAAGGTTAAGACAATTAAGAAATTTCTGGGTAAGAATTATGAGATCATGGCTTCTACAGGTCATGTCCGCGATCTCCCGAAGAGTCAGCTCGGATTTGATCCGGAGCATGATTATGAGCCGAAATATATCACGATCCGTGGAAAAGGGGAAGTTCTGGCTGCGCTTCGCAAGGAAGCGAAAAAGGCAGACAAGGTTTTCCTTGCAACGGACCCTGACCGCGAGGGAGAAGCTATTTCCTGGCACTTGCAGGCAGCTCTGAATCTGGACCCGGAAAAGACGAATCGGATTACGTTCAATGAAATTACAAAGTCTGCTGTGAAGGACGCACTGAAGCATCCGAGGCAGATTGATATGAATATGGTGGATGCGCAGCAGACGCGCCGAATTTTGGACAGAATGGTCGGATATAGAATTTCACCGCTTCTGTGGGCGAAAATCAGAAGGGGTCTGTCGGCCGGGAGGGTACAGTCTGTCGCACTCCGGATTATTGCCAAGCGGGAAAACGAAATCAGTGAGTTTATCCCGCAGGAATTCTGGACACTGGGGGCTGAATTTGCGCTGCCCGGACTGAAAAGCACACTTGAAGCCCAGCTGGCTGGCAAAGAGGCGGGAGGAAAGTATTTCAGAATAAGTCTCGCAAGCGGGGAGCAGACCGCCGCAATCAGAGAGACACTGTCTGGTTTTTCATTCTGTGTCAGTGCCATTAAAAAGGGAGAGCGTACCAGAAAGGCGCCGCTTCCATTTACAACCAGTACACTTCAGCAGGAGGCCGCAAAATCTTTAAACTTTCCAACTCAGAAGACGATGCGCCTTGCGCAGCAGCTTTATGAGGGGGTTGATCTTGCCGGTTCTGGAACGGTCGGCCTGATTACGTATCTGAGAACGGATTCGACCCGTATCTCTGAGGAGGCCAACGACGCTGCGGCGGTTTATATCTCCAGTCATTATGGAGAAACATTTTTGTCTGAAGAACTAAGAAACCGCGTCAGCCATTCGAAGGAAGAGGCGGCAGGACAGAAGAATGTGGCAGGAAAGGTGCAGGAGCCTTCCAATAATGGCGTACATATTCAGGATGCTCATGAAGCCATCCGTCCCTCCGACATCAGCAGGACGCCGTCTGAAGTGAAAGAAGCGCTGACAAGGGATCAGTTCCGTCTGTATCAGCTGATCTGGAAACGGTTTGTAGGAAGCCGTATGGCGCCGGCAAAATATGAGACGCTTCAAATTCGGATTGCTTCAGATGAAGTGGCGGAAAGTGACGTTATGAGGAGCGGTGCACAGAAGCACGCTGGAGAGAATGAAGAAGAGCCGCAGGGCAGTGGCTTCTGCCGCTATATCTTTACGACGAGTTCCAGCCGGATCCTGTCGGAGGGCTATCTGTCTGTCTATACAGAGACAGAAGAAGAGAAGAAGGGACAGCCCGTTCTGACTGAAAAGCTATCAGAGGGAGAACAGCTGGAGCTGTCAGGGATGAAGGGGGAGCAGCATTTCACACAGCCACCTGCGCACTACACAGAAGCCTCTCTGGTTCATGCCCTGGAGGAACTTGGGATTGGGCGACCGTCCACATATGCCCCAACCATCACAACGCTCCTTGCGAGACATTATGTGACAAAGGAGAAAAGAAACCTTTATATTACAGAGCTCGGAACGGCAGTTGATGACATTCTCAGGAAGTCTTTTCCGGAGATTGATAATGTCCAGTTTACAGCCTACATGGAATCCATGCTTGACTCTGTCGCGGAGGGGAGAACAGACTGGAAAACAATTCTGCGTAATTTCTACCCGGATCTCGACAAGGAGGTTCAACATGCCGAGGAAACCTTGTCGAAGGTGAAAGTTGCCGATGAGGTGTCGGATGTCATCTGCGACAAGTGCGGCCGGCACATGGTTGTGAAATACGGGCCGCATGGAAAGTTCCTGGCATGCCCAGGGTTTCCAGAGTGCAGGAATACAAAGCCTTATTTTGAGAAAGCAGGGGTCCCCTGTCCGAAGTGTGGACAGGATGTGGTCATCAGACGCTCAAAGAAGGGCAGAATATTCTATGGCTGTTCGAACCCAGAGTGTGATTTTATCTCCTGGAACAAGCCTTCAACAATTAAGTGTCCGGAGTGTGGCAGCTATATGGTCGAGAAGGGAAACCGTCTGCTCTGCTCCAACCAGACATGTGGGTATATTCTTCCAAAGAAGACAGAAGATAAAGACAACAAATAATTATTACTTGAAAAACCAGATAATCTATTGTAATAATTAGAATTGTCTGTTAAAATCTCTTCGACAAGACGATGTGCACGGAAGCAGCGCTTCCCGTTCAGGAGGGAAATCATGAGTGTTGAGTTACTAGATAAAACAAGAAAGATCGGACAGCTGCTTCATAACAACACTCAAGCAAGGTTGTCTTCAATGATATCTGCGCGGTGCTGACGGACATTCTGGAATCGAATGTCCTTGTCATCAGTCGTAAGGGAAAGGTTCTGGGGGTCGGGCTCTCGGATCATATCGAGGAATTGAACCAGTTGATTGTTGATCATATTGGGGATTTCATAGACGAGATGCTGAATGAGCGCTTCCTGAACATTCTCTCGACGCAGGAGAATGTGAATCTTGAGACGCTGGGCTTTACAGGAGAGAATCTTCACAAGTTCCAGGCAATTGTCAACCCGATTGAGATTGCGGGAGAACGCCTTGGAACTGTTTTCATGTACCGGATCGACAAGCCATTTGAGATTGATGATATCATCCTCGCGGAATATGGGACAACCGTTGTCGGTCTGGAGATGATGCGCTCTTTGAATGAGGAAAGCGCAGAGGAAAACAGGAAGGTACAGATTGTCAAGTCTGCGATCAATACGCTGAGCTATTCAGAGCTGGAGGCGATCGTACATATTTTTGATGAGCTGGGAGGCTCAGAAGGAGTGCTGGTTGCGTCCAAGATTGCAGACAGAGTCGGCATTACGCGCTCTGTCATCGTGAATGCGCTCCGGAAGTTTGAGAGTGCAGGTGTTATTGAGTCAAAGTCTTCCGGCATGAAGGGAACCTATATTAAGGTACTGAACGATGCCGTGTATGATCAGCTCAAGGAGATCAAGAAAACGAAGAAACTGTAAAACTGAAAAGAGCAGCAGACGGACTCCGGAGAGACCTGCAGAATGCAGGGGTTCTCCGGAGTTTTTCTATGTGTAATTTAGAATAAAGATAATTAGAGAATATTTGAGAATAATAGAGAATATATGCAATATACCCTGAAATATCAAAAATGATGATACTTGCAATCTTCGCTGATTTTGTTATTATAGGCAATGTGATTTAGCACTCGAATATAGTGAGTGCTAGCAAAAATGATATCGAAGTAATGGAAACAAAAGAATGTGTCAGGAGGTATAGGTTATGAAACTCTATCCGTTGGGTGACAAAGTTGTCCTGAAGCAGCTTGAAGCTGAGGAGACTACAAAATCTGGAATCATTCTGGCAGCAAAGAGTCAGGAAAAGCCGCAGGAGGCAACCGTTCTTGCAGTCGGTGACGGGAAGGTCGATGGCAAGGAGATCGCGATGACGGTGAAGGAAGGCGACAAGGTTGTCTATTCCAAATACGCCGGCACCGAGGTCAAGCTTGGTGAAGAGGAGTATGTGATCTGCAAGATGTCCGATATTCTTGCAAAGGTTGAATAATAGACTGATCGCGGCTTGAAAGGACATTAAAGGAGGATTAAAACAATGGCAAAGGAATTGAAATATGGAGATGACGCCCGTGAGGGACTGAGAGTTGGCGTTGATAAGCTGGCTGATACTGTTCGTGTTACGCTCGCTCGGGCCGAAGGGAAGAAACGTTGTTCTGGACAAGGAATACGGCAGCCCGGTGATTACGAATGATGGTGTCACGATTGCGAAAGAGATCGAGCTGAAGGATCGCTTTGAGAATATGGGTGCTCAGCTGATCCGTGAGGTTGCTTCCAAGACGAACGATGTTGCAGGTGATGGCACGACCACAGCAACCGTTCTTGCTCAGGCAATGGTTCATGAAGGCATGAAGAACCTGGCTGCAGGGGCGAACCCGATCGTCATGAAGAAGGGTATGAAGAAGGCAACCGATGCGACCGTAAAGGCGATCAAGGAGATGAGCCAGAAGGTAAAGGGCAAGGAGCAGATTGCGAAGGTCGCTGCTGTTTCTTCCGGAGATGAGCAGGTTGGCGAGATGGTTGCTGACGCGATGGAAAAGGTTTCGAAGGATGGCGTCATCACCGTTGAGGAATCCAAGACCATGCAGACAGAGCTGGATCTGGTTGAAGGAATGGAGTTTGACAGAGGATATCTTTCCTCCTATTTCGCAACCGATACCGAGAAGATGGAAGCCAACCTGGACGATCCGTATATCATGATTACGGATAAAAAGATCAGCAATGTTCAGGATATTCTCCCGCTGCTCGAGCAGATCGTGCAGGCTGGCAAAAAGCTGCTCATTATTGCGGAGGATGTTGAAGGCGAGGCCCTTACAACCTTGATTCTGAACAAGCTGAGAGGAACCTTCTCAGTCGTTGCCGTCAAGGCGCCGGGATATGGCGACAGAAGAAAGGATATGCTGCAGGATATCGCAATCCTGACAGGCGGTACAGTTATTTCGGATGATCTTGGGATCGAACTCAAGAGCGCGACAATCGATATGCTTGGCAGAGCAAAGAGTGTGAAGGTCACGAAGGAAAACACTGTCATCGTCGATGGAGAAGGCGACAAGAACAAGATTCATGAGAGAGTAGACCAGATCAGAGCACAGATTGCAGAGACGAAGTCTTCCTTTGACAAGGAAAAGCTTCAGGAGCGTCTGGCGAAACTGGCCGGCGGCGTTGCAGTTGTCCGTGTCGGAGCGGCTACCGAGACAGAGATGAAGGATGCCAAATTCCGTATGGAGGATGCACTGAATGCAACCAGGGCGGCTGTTGAGGAAGGAATCGTTGTCGGCGGCGGTGCTGCACTGATTCATGCGGCGGCGAAGGCAGCAAAGAAACTGGAAGGACTGACAGGAGATGAGAAGACGGGTGCTCAGATTGTGCTGAAGGCTCTTGAGGCACCGTTGTTCTATATCGCAGAGAATGCTGGCCTCTCTGGTGCGGTTGTTGTCAATAAGGTCAAGGAGTCTGCTGATGGGATCGGCTTTGATGCATACAATGACAAGTATGTTGACATGATCGAGGCTGGTATCATCGATCCGGCAAAGGTGACACGTTCCGCTCTTCAGAATGCGGCGTCTGTCTCCTCTGAGCTTCTGACCACAGAGGCAGTTGTCGGAGATATCAAGGAACCGGCTCCGGCTGCACCGGCACAGCCGGCAGGCGGAATGTATTGATCGATCCGTTCAGATCAATTCACCGGCGGCTGACGAAAGGACGCCTCAGGCGGTATTACGGGCAGGGAATTTCCCTGCCCGTTTTCAAATCAGATAATTAGCACTCAACGATTGACAGTGCTAACAATCTGTGCTAGAACAAAAACGTAAAGTGATCTGAAGAATTACAATCCCTTACAGGAAAGGGGGCGGGAAGAATGAATATACAGAAATTTACGCAAAAATCCATTGATGCTGTCAATCAGCTTGAAAAGGTCGCTTCTGATTTTGGAAATCAGGAAATCGAGCAGGAACATCTGCTGTATGCACTGCTGCATCAGGATCAGTCTCTGATTGCGGAGCTGGTATCAAAGATGGGAATCGATGAGCGGCTGTTTGATCATGATCTGACACAGCTGATAGAGACGCGGCCGAAGGTTTCCGGCGGACAGGCATATATCGGGCAGTATCTGAATAAAGCACTTCTTGGCGCAGAAGATGAGGCAAAGAAGATGGGGGACAGCTATGTCGCTGTTGAACATCTGTTTCTCAGCATGCTTGACTTTGCATCACCGTCGATGAGAACATTTTTCCAGAAGGAGAATGTCACGCGGGAGAAATTCCTCCAGGCTTTGTCTACTGTACGTGGAAACCAGGTCGTCAATACGGATACTCCGGAAGATACATACGATGCTCTGGCAAAGTACGGGACGGAACTTGTCGCAAAGGCTAAGCAGCAGAAGATGGATCCGATCATCGGACGAGATGATGAGATTCGGAATGTCATTCGGATTCTCTCGAGAAAGACAAAGAACAACCCGGTTCTAATTGGTGAGCCTGGCGTAGGAAAGACAGCGGTTGTAGAAGGTCTGGCCGAGCGGATCGCAAGAGAGGATGTCCCGGATTCTCTGAAAAACAAGAAAATTTTTTCTCTTGATATGGGAGCGCTCGTGGCAGGCGCCAAGTACAGAGGCGAATTTGAGGAACGGTTGAAATCGGTACTGAACGAGGTGTCAAAGAGCGAGGGAGAGATTATTCTTTTCATCGATGAGCTGCATCTGATTGTCGGGGCAGGCAAGACCGACGGCGCTATGGATGCCGGAAACATGCTGAAACCAATGCTGGCAAGAGGCGAGCTCCACTCATCGGTGCGACAACGCTTGATGAGTATCGGAAGTACATCGAAAAGGATGCCGCACTGGCAAGACGATTCCAGCCTGTGATGGTGGATGAGCCGACCGTGGAGGATACGATCTCCATTTTGAGGGGACTCAAGGAGCGGTATGAAGTCTATCACCATGTGAAGATCACGGATGGTGCGCTCGTTGCGGCGGCAACGCTTTCGCACAGATATATCTCTGATCGGTTTCTTCCGGACAAGGCCATCGACTGGTCGATGAGGCCTGCGCCC
>ERZ791624.730-NODE-730-length-20432-cov-5.321294_pt1 | contig 20432 bp, 14 predicted proteins | sample MGYA00510058_ERZ791624 | MGnify/ENA primary metagenome ERZ791624 (study PRJEB30046, sample SAMN00715158) | human gut metagenome | study: EMG produced TPA metagenomics assembly of the A metagenome-wide association study of gut microbiota in type 2... | reverse complement strand
TGTTCTACGGTCCGGATTTCCAGTTCGTCAAAGCAGAAAATCAGGAGGAAGCCGCAGCGCAGATCCAGACGCTCTATTTGCAGGAATTGCAGGATACGTCCATTGGACAGCTTCAGATCATCTCGCCCTACCGGACGGATGGAGAAGCGTCCTCCAACGGCCTGAATGCGCTGATCCGCGAGACGGTCAATCCGCATATGGAAAAGATTCCGGAGTTTGCGTTCGGAGAACGTATTTTTCGTCTGCACGACCGTGTGATGCAGACCAAGAATAATTACAATCTGGAAGGTTATGATTCCGCGTGTAAGCAGAAATTCAAGGGTGTGTTCAACGGTGACATCGGGAGCATTTGCAAGATCCTACCCGATAAGCTGTGCGTGGATTTTGATGGGCGCATCGTGGAGTATTCCAAAACGCAGCTCGGTGATCTGGAACTGGCGTATGCCATTACGATCCACAAATCCATGGGTTCGGAGTATGAAACGGTCATCATTCCCATTTTGATGGCGCACCGCATTTTGCTGACGAAGAATCTGATCTATACTGCCGTGACACGCGCAAAAAAGCGTGTGATTCTGGTCGGGCAGAAGCGTGCGCTGTTTCTGGCGATCCACTCCGGCAGAACGGTCAAACGGAACACCTGCCTCGCCGAACGGATCTTAAAATACAATCAGGTATTCAGACAAAAGGCTCTGCCGCAGGGCGCGACAGAGCAGAAATTGAAAAAAGCCGGTTAAGTTGAGATGGATGTGCAGAATTTGCGCAGTCATCTCTTATTCTATTTATGGAAGGAGTTCTAAGAAATGAATGACAACAAATCCACTGTGATGAACAACGCCGCCGTGCAGCAGCTGCGCAAGGTGCCGGGCTTTGACCCGATGAAACTCCTGCGCAAAACGATCTCCGTCAAAACCGGGCATCCGGTCTGGAAGCTGGATCTCCGCTATAAGCGGCTCTGGTTCCGTCTGGCCTGCCCGAACGGGAGAATGCTCCTGAAGCCGCTGCGCATCAGCGACCAGCTGGCAATTATCGAAGCGCAGGTTTATTTCAGCAAGGACGATCCGGTTCCGGCCGCCAGCTTTACCTCCGAACAGCGCAGGGAGAATATCCCCGGCGGGGAATTTCTCCGTGCCGCGCAGGAGGACGCGCTCAACATGGCGCTGGAAAACGCCGGTTTCGGCATCCAGTTCTGCGACGTGAGCCGCGACTACGGCGGCGAGCTGTTTGGGTCGGAAGTGCCGATTCAGACGGAAGCCGCAGAAGCAGCTGCCGAGGAAATCGAAGTGCCCAGTACACCCATTGCGAAGGAAACTGCCGCAGAAACAGCGCCGACGATGGATATGGATTCTGCGCCCACTGAACAGCACGTTGCGGAAACAACCGCGTCTGATGTGCAGCAGGAGCAGTCAGTCAGTGCAGCACAGGAAGAAGCACCTGATCTTCATGTTCTGCTGCCCCATCAGGAAGAAGCCGCGGAAGAAGTTGCAGAACAGCCGCAGGCCGCGTCCTATACGGCAGATATGGATGTCAGCGAGATCACGCAGCGTATGACAGTGGACGAAGCCAAGGCCGTCGTGGTGCAGATTGGCACCTGCCGCGGCTGGACGCTCGAACAGGTCGCGCAGCGCCGCCCGGCGAGCCTCAAGTGGTACCTCTATGGCTGCGATCAGGCGGACAATATTCTCAAAGCCGCTGCATCTGTTCTGCTGGACAATCTGCAGCAGAAAGCCGGATGAAGCGTCAAGTTTGGATGAAAGGGTGTGGCCGTTATCAAAGCAGGTTCTTCGCAGTTTCCGTTCCACATTACAGACATTGCATCGCTGCTGCGGCTCAATATCCGCAGGCGCGGCCCGGATTTTCTGTATGTGGACTGCCCGCTTTGCGGCGATCATCGCGGCAAGCTCTATCTGAAAACGTCACGGGACGTATGGCACTGTAATTACTGTCAGGAGTCCGGTGGGATGCTGGCGCTCTATGCAAAGGTCTACGGCATCAGCAACGCGGACGCCTATCGGGAGATCTGCGAAGCGCTTCAAACCGGAGATTACGCGCCAGAGTACCAGAGCTACCAGAATCAGCAGCCGCAGGAAATCGCGCAGTCGGCCAGAGCACCCCGGCAGGCAATTCACCAAACACTTTCAATGCTGTTTTCCATGCTGTCGCTGACGCCGAAGCACCGTGCGCATCTGCGTGAGGTGCGTGGACTGACGGACGACCAGATCGAACGGTTCGGCTTCAAAAGCACCCCGCCGCCCTATCTCTGCAAGAGTCTGACAGCGCGGCTTTTGAAGCAGGGGTGCACCCTGCAGGGCGTCCCCGGCTTTTATCTGGCGGAGGACGGCAGATGGACAGTACGCTTTGGAACACGCACGGCTGGGATCTTGATCCCAGCCAGAAGCGCGGACGGACTGGTCTGCGGCGCACAGATCCGGCTGGATATCCCCATCCGGGAGGAAAACGCGCCCGCCGATAAGGAGGGCACGAAGTACCTCTGGCTGTCGTCGAGCAGCAAACCGATGGGGACATCCTCGGAAAGCCCCATCCACTTTGTTGGCGATCCGTGTTCCAGAGTGGTCTATGTGACGGAAGGACTTTTGAAAGCAGATATCTGCCATACACTGATGAACCGCACCTTTGCGGCAACCGCCGGGGCAAACAACGTGTCCAAGCTGGATGAACTGTTTGCGTTTCTCAAAAAGAACGGCACGGAGGAGATCATCGAGGCGCAGGACATGGACAAGTATCGAAATGTCTACGTCGAAAAGGGCGCGTCCAAGATCTATCTGATGGCACGAAAGCACGGCCTGCAATGCCGCCGGCTGACATGGAATCCCAACTATAAGGGGTTAGATGATTGGCAGCTTGCGCTCCGGAAGAACGCTGGGAAAGCACCGAAAACAATGACGTTCCGGGAGCGGTATCTGCATGGTGTGTGCGAGGTTTCCGAGATAGACGCCTGCGTGGAACGATGGCACAAGGCACAGCCGGATGGTGTGCCCTTGCAGGCGTATCTCGGCTTGTCGGATGAAGAATACCACGCTTTTTTGCAGCCCGGCGGCAACGCACAACTGGCAGAACTTTTGAACGCGCAGCGTAAGCAACTCGGCTGCCGCATTTATCAGCTGGAATTTACGGACACGGAGAAAACGAAACCGTTCGCGTTCTCCGGGATCGACGCGCTCCACAAGGCAGGCTTTCAGCAGCCACCCGCGAGCGAATACCGGCTGGTGCGTGATGAAGCGATATTTTGCCCAAAAGATGAGCCGGACTTGGCTGTGCTGGAGCGTGTATTTGACCACTATAACGGCAAGCTGCCCGCAGACTATCCGGGGCGCTGCGTTGCACCGTCCGATGTACTGGAGCTGTACGACGCGGAAAAGCGGCGGTATTACTATCGGGATAGGAAGCAGTTCGTGCCAGTGGCGTTTTCTCCGCTGCTGGCGCGGCCAATACAAAAATGAAGGGAGACAGCATATGAGAAAAATTACGGTTCTGGATTTCGCAAATCAGATCGGCGTTCTCAGCGACGAGGTTCCCGTAGTCGTGAAGACGGACAGGAAGGTCATCGGCCGCTTCCGCTGCTTATATGAGATACCGGAAACGGCCATGCCGGGGGTGCTCGAAGCGAAGATCGACCATGTCATTCTGCGTTCCGACGAGATCACGATTCAGGTCAAGCCGAAAGCGGTCAGCACAAAAATATAGACAGGAGTGTGTGCTATGGCAAACTATTGCTGTACGATTCGGACAAATTACTTCCATGTAAAAAATGAGTTGGAATTTCGTTCGCTTATGGAGCAGGTGTATGGCTCTGAGGATACGATTGAAGTATGGGAAAAGCGCGATGACGGAGGCAGCACGATGTTCGGCTTTGGCTGCTATGGCGGCATTGCGGGAATACGGGATACGGATGAGGATGACGATTTAGAGGAAACCGCATTTGACAGATTCCTTGAAAAACTGCAGCAGTGTGTTGCAGAGGATGATGCCGTCATTATCTTGGAGGCAGGAAACGAAAAGATGCGTTACGTCGTCGGTAGCGCGTTGATCGTTACCAACAAAGCATGTGAATACTTGGATATTGCAGAGCTTGCCGAAAAGCGGGCGGCGGAATTACTGACGATCCCGTCATGGAAAACCAAACTCATGTATTGAAGTATGCCGCAGAAAGAGAATATTGCGATGGAAAATCTAAGCGCATTCTGCCGCAGCCTTGGTGCGCACGTTCGCGAAGTACAGGACGGGGCCAGCTTTACGGCAATGCTCTGGGAGGACGCGGACAGCGTCAGTGAACGCGATGCCGCTGAGATCCAGAGGAAAATCAAACGAAAGACCGCAGAATATCCTCTTTGTGCAGCATCAACAGACAGGTCGCCCCAAACAATGCCGCCGATAGCATCGCCATCGTACAGAGAGGTATATTCTTCAGGATTGAATTCAAACTGGATCAGACCGTTGTCGCGGAATCCCTTAATAATCTCACAGTACTCACGGAACTCATCAGTATAGAAGTAAGAGGTAACTTCCTCGCCGGACTTAACACCTTCATAGTCCTGCAGACCGGGAATGCCAGTAATAACCAGAGGAGTGCTATAGCTGCCTACTAAGAAGTCGTAGAAGTCATAGAAAATGCACTGGCCTGCTTCGTTAGCAGCCAGCATGGGCTTACCAGCCTTTTCGGGATACTTAGCGTCTCTTGCTGCCTGTACTTCATAGAAGAAGGGAACCAGATCCTTCCAAGTGTAGTATGTGTCGGCAGGGAACTCAATACCCAGATCATTCAGCAGGGTGTCGTTGGTATAAATGCCCAACTGATTAGCCAGATCCTTAATGGAGCAGATGCCGTAAATACCACCCTGGTAAGAATAAGCGTCCCAAGCAGCTTCAGGCAATCTAGCCTTGGTACCGGGCAGGTAGGTGTCAATGTAGCTGGAGATGTCGATAAAAGCGTTCTTAGAAACATTGGTGGCAAAATCAATACCGGTACTGCCAACAAGCAAGCAGTCCATTTCATCACCAGACATAAAAGCGGGGTTAACAGTATCCTTATAAGTGCTCTGCTCGTAGATTCGGAAATCAACAGTGGTGTTAAGCTTTTCCTTCAGGTACTCATTAACAGCAGCCATAGTCTTGTCGAAACCTGCAAAAATAGCATTGGCATGTGTGTAGAAGATCAGTTCTACATGTTCACGCTCTTCAGAACCGGACTCAGGCTGTGCAGGGGGATTTGCGGAAACTTCCTCAGAAGGAGCTGCCGGTGTGTCTTCAGGCTGATCTTTTGCACCGCAAGCGATCATGCTAAAAAACATGCACAAAACGAGGAGAAATGCGAGGATTCTTACAAACGTTTTTTTCATACTTTCTTTCCTTTCTTTTACGTAAATTGTATCCGTCGCAAGAATGATTCTGCGACAACCTTTCAAATGTTCGCTGTGTTTCAGCTAACATTATGTTTATAGTAGCCTTTGATTTCTCTTTTGTCAAGAGCCGCAAATTGCGTCGAGCGAAGCGGCCATTATGCATATTTACTGCATAACTATTCATATATATGTTCTAAATTATTTCTTCCATCATATTGCGGATTTAAAGATCGTTGGCACGTCTTGTGTATGTATCTATATACAACAGAAGCATATCCAGCGTGGTTTTGTGCAGTCTTCACAATATAATGCATATTAATCTAGTCTTAATAGCCAAAGATTTAAGTTTACCTATCGTGAAAACGAATTGGTCTTAATGAATCACCTCAAAACAATTCGAAATATATTTGGACATTATAAAACGAATATAAAACGAATTATGTTGGATTTTTTTCTAGCAGGTCAAAACAAGACCGTAGAAGCAGAAGACATTTTGTTAACTATATAATGCATTTGAATAATTGCATTCTACTGAAATTTCTGCGTGTTTTATTATGATGCAAGGTGAGAATGATTGCACCGTGTGAATTTACTGCAGGGTAATATTTTAATCAACGATATTGTTATAGTAATTATATCAAATCCAGCATCACACGATATCAAATCCAGCATCACACGCTCTTAAATGTTAACTGGATAATGCTTACTTTTACCTCGACTTGCATTCAATATACATGCTATTAAAGCCTCACTTTAAACCGCATTTTCTAGTTAGCGACCTCTGCCTCCCAGTATTTTTTTGAAATTGCAGCTAAATGTTCACTTCAAGCCGTCGTTAGGTTTTTCTCTTATAATAGAACGTGTACTACAGTGTAATTATAAGGCTATAAATGACCGTCCACAAAAAAGCGGAGGATTCCACAAAAGAGATCCTCCGCTTTTTATGTGGATGTCATTCTGAAGATAACTTTTTAACTAAACAACACACATCAAACTCAATTTCAAAAACATTGCATTTCCCAAGATAATCAAACAAGATAGATTTAAGCCGCTTTTTGTACTACCATTTTATATAGATGACTATTTTAAGGGTGCAAAACGTATGTTGTGAGTCCTAACTCTAATTCCACAATTTATTTTCTCTTCAGCAGAGCGAATTGTATCCATAGCTCTACTTAAAGCCACCACCGTGCGTTTTCATTCGTAGCCTGTTCAATGTACACGGCTGCTATAGAGGCAAAACCGTGATTCAGGCTTGCGGTATCCTTTACATATTCCCACAGGGTTCCTGTAAGGTCTGCCATGTAAAGGAAGAAGTCCTTGCATTCCTGCAGCACCTGTGTCTTGTAGTTATATCGCAGCAAAAGCTCTAGACGCAAATAGTTGCCGACAATCGCATTGGAGGGATATACCTGCGGATAAACCTGCTCAACATCCCGTTTAGGCCCAAAGACTACGCGCATCTTTTCAAAGAGTTCCGCATCCGTTTCAGGCGATGCTACATCGAAGTAGAACGCATAGTACTGGCCCGTCTCGGTAGTATGACCGGTTCTCACAAGCTTCCCATCCTGATCCCGAATGGCATTCTCCTCAAAGAAGCTTCCGTTCCAGGCAAGATCTCGAATGGTTCTGCGCATTGTCTTTGCCTTCTCGGACAGCTCCGGAAGGTCATACAATTCTGCTGCTGCCTCCAACGCTGATGCCCATAGCATATTGGACGGATAATTGACCCCGGCAGTGTATTCCGGGTCGTTGCACTTACTACATTCGACATATACGCAACTTTCCAGATTTTCCAGAAGACCATAATCATTTTCGTATTTTTTGAAAAATTCTACTAGTCCCAGTACTTTTTCTTTGGATATCTCCCGCATCCGTTTATCACCGGTACGGTTGAAATAATTACGTAGCTCCAGAATATACCACATACTCCAATTAGGAATGTAAATTCCATCAAAGTGATCTGCTGGATAGCACATTGGTATCATACCCTCCGGCAGACATGGCGCTTGGTGGCAAAGGGCATAGTTTTCCAAAAAGCTCTTCTCAACAAGGTTATCGCCAGTGAGTAAAGCCTCAGTCCGTGCGGAAAAATAGCTGTCGCAAAGCCAGCCAGCACGCTCTCTGGAAGGGCAGTCTGTCAGCACATCCACCGCATTCTGAGCGAAGGTATTGATTGCTGCCCGGAAAATCCGATTGAGATCCGGATCACCAAAGTCATATTTATAGGCTGCTGTATCAGGATTCTCATAAACAATCATGGCAAAATTTTTAATATCAGCTTTTCCTGTTATTACAACCAACGATGCAAATCGCGCGCTATTTGCTTCAAAGTTCTGTAAATGATAATATCCAGCTGACAAAGTGTATTTAATGACGTTACTACATGAATCGCGAAAAGCTGGTACACATTTTCCTGTTGACGTATTTTCTATGACCTCATTGAAAACAATGTACAGCGTTGTATCGGTCTCTACCGTTATGTCCATGCTGAAAAAGCCCGTCAGTGTACGGCCAAAATCATAGGTTTTATAGGACATTGCGCCGATAATCTCATGTGTGCTCTCTTCAACCTCATGATAAACAAACTGGCTGACATCCCCGATGTCCTCCTCTAGCTCACAGGGGAGAAAACCTCTGTACGCAATGTTGTCGACCTCCGAATACGCACGGTCATGCCAGGGTTCCACGCTATGATCCAAGGAAATCCACCCGTGGGCAATTTCCAATGCGGGAAGCTTATCCAATTTCGGATAACTAACATACCGTGGCAGAAGCTTGTTCATCGCAACCGGTTCGATATCAACTGGATCCCACCCAGTAGTATCACCAGCAAAGAGTGCAGCTGGATTACGCTCCATGTGGTAAATCTCAGAAAAAGCACGTTGAAAACTAAAACGACGAACTTTTTGCACACGCTGGTGCAAATGATATGCGGTAAAATCATGTGATTGCGCAATAATATTCTCCCCACATTTTATTTGAGCCGCAAAGAAAGGCTGTTCAAAGACCGTATAGTAGGAATTGACATTGGCAGAATACACTTCTACAGCAATAACGATCTCCTTTCCTGCCCAATCAGCAAGAGCGTATCTATCTAACCGAGAGTATCCATGGGCAGCTCTCGCAGGGCCATAGCCAACAAAAGCACCATCGACAAACAACCGATATAGATTAGATGCAGCTAGTTCCAGATAAGTATCGGCATTCGGCTTTAATGTATAAAGGTAAGCCACATGCACATTCTTTTCGTGTGACATATTCTTTGCCCAAATTGATTTCATAACTAGATTCCTTTCTCATTTTTATTGATTTTAAGCCAATTCGACTGACCGTTTAATTATCACTGTTTAATATCGCCGCAAACAAATTCTCTGTGAAACATTGATGCTGGTATAATGTGTCCCCATCCTTTTTCTCCCACACTATCCTTCGCTGTAGCTATAATAAACTTTTCAGAAAACATACGATAGAATTCAATTCCTGGTAATTATTCATAGAAAAATAATTGTAAATATGATATACTAAATCAACATTAAGTAAAGTGATTACTTTAGCTAAACAAGACATATATGCAAGAAGGGGCGAGGAAGATGTACACAAAAAGCGAAGCGCAACCACATCAAAATATTGATACCACTTTTGCAAGCGGAAGAAACTTATATCTACACGAGGGTTTTTCTACAGCTGTTTATAGTTGTACTTTCTATGATTTTGAGTTAGTTACGCGTGGAAAATTTCTTTTATATGTTGATGGTGGTGTCATTGAAGTCCAAAGTGGTGACCTATATATTGTCCCTCCTCACACAGCAAGACGTAAAGTTGCTTTAGAAGAAGGATCTTCAACGAGTTATTTAGCTGTACAAATTCCCAAGCTGAAAAGATATATGGTTAATTTATCCCCTAAAGAAGCTTTATTCGTTTGCAGACCTTCTGAAAAGACTATAAAATACCTAGAAGATGCAATTGATTCTGCGGAACAATACCGTACTTATGAAGAACATAAAGGGGGAATTTCTATTTCCAATTATAGTAAAGGAAATACCTATTCCAGTCGAGTTCCTAATGAAGCAGAACTACGACAAATAGGTCTATTTTCATTGTTTATTTCTCAACTCCTGCACGATCATGGCGAACAGGCAAAATATGATACTGCTCAAACAAGTAAACATGAATATGTTAAAAAAGCGATGAGGTTCATTAAAGCTAACTTCAAAGACGATATTTCTGTGGATAGTGTGGCCCAAAATATCGGCCTCCATAGAAGCTATTTATATAGTCTGTTTCAGGAATATGCTGGTATTTCTGTTTGCGATTATATTATTCAAGTTAGAATTGAGGCAGCATGTGATTTTTTGCGGCATGATAATATTCCTATAAAAGTTGTTGCTTTATCCGTTGGTTATAGTCCAATTACATTTGCACGTACTTTTAAGAAATACATGGGAATCACTGCTAGTGAATATCAAAAATTGCATACAAAAGCACAGGTTGATGAATAGAACGTTCAGCTTAATTTTAAGATTAATTGATAAATAAAAAACACATGGAATTAGACTATAATCCAAAGCTGGTAGGTTCTTTCCCGCCACAGATAAGTAATATCAGATAAACAATATATTACGTCTGTAGATGAATTTCTTAATTTAATACAGCAAGTATTCTATGTATTTATCAGTACTGCTATCTACATGCGCATTGGTATTGGTATTGACCTATTATTATATCAATCATATGTGAATGTTATTCGGGTCGGGCGGAATTAGCAACCTAGAGACAGGCAGAAACAGCCAATCCTAGCCAAAAAGAAATCGCCAACAACCCAGATTGGTATGTTAGATATTTACAGAGTAGGTGTCTCGGAGAAATCCTGTTCCTCCGCCAGTTTGGCAAACTCAATAGAGGAAAAGTCCAAACGCAGAATCCGGCTGCTCTTTTCCACAGCCTCAAATACAGAATCATTCATCCCAGTTCACCTCCCTGTCAAAGTTGAACTTCTCAAAGGAAAGGCTGGGTTCCGGCTCGGGGAGCCGGGACATCTCCGTTCTTACCGGCATAGTGGGGAACTCTTCTGGCTGTTCCAATGCGGCATACTGGTCGGCACAATAGCGATCTCGTTTGCTCCATGTCACATCATGGGTGGTCAACTGCTGCTTCAAGAGTGCTCTGCTGTTTTTGACCCACAAGACCGTGGGGCTTCTGGTTGAAGTTATTTGCTTTGAGTCTTCTGAGCCTTGCCCGGGACACGCCGGTGCGGCGTTCCAACTCCGCCAGATTGATCTTTTCCAGGGAGAAATTATGTCCCTGCTCAGACTTCATTTCCTCTATGGCTTGTGATATAATATCTTCCAAGCCATTACTTTTGATTTCTTTCATGTAGCTCCTTTCCTGGGTTGTTGGCACTTTCCAGTATAAAGGATTTGAAAGAAAAAGTAATGGCTTTTTCTATTGAGCTGAGATTGGTCAATTTATCTGACCCCTAATTGGCGATTTCCGCCGGACCCGAACAGCGTATCACGGTAGGCCTGTGAAAAGGAGGTCTTCATTTATCCAAAATAGTTACCTGATTTGCAGGCGATAGCTCCTGGGAGACCTATCAAGAGCATCTTTAAAGATCCACTGTGAGTAGCCCATGCAGAACTTATCTTCTACCCCCCCAATCGCTAAATTGAGTACAAATATTAAGTATCCAAGGATTCCATTTGCGGGTCTGTCCCAAATTTTGTGTAAACACTGCCGGGCAGTGCACAATAGAGCCAAAATAATTTAAGGCGGGAGCGGCGCCAGCTGCTGCCGCCTTGTCTACAAAATAACAGCAGTCTGAGGGCATGTCAAGGGCGGAGGCCTTAGCCTCCGTTCATCTTGACACTTGACGTGACGATATGCAGCCGCTCAGTCCGGCATACGATCCGCGAAGAATACAGCCAGTTGCGCGTGGATCACGCTCCAGTCCTGCCGTCTGCCAGTCCATTTCTTCGTAATATCCATCATGGCAAGATACAGCATTTTCAGCAGGCTGTCATCCGTCGGAAACACAGATTTTGCCTTGGTCACTTTCCGAAGCTGACGGTTGAAGCCCTCGCTGGTGTTGGTCGTATAGATCAGGCGGCGAATCTCTTGGGGACCCTTGAAATAGGTGCTGAGATTCGGCCAGTTATCCCGCCAGGACTGAGAGATTTTGGGGTATTTCTTGTCCCAATGCTCGGAAAAGGTATCCAGAGTTTCCCAGAGCAGCGGCCTCATCCACTGCGGCGTAGACCGCCTTCAAGTCTGCCATGAGCGCCTTTATGTCCTTGTAGGATACATATTTGCTGGAATTCCGGAGCTGATGGATGATACAGTTCTGAACCTCTGTCTTGGGGAACACTGCTTCAATTGCATGGTTTCCGAAGAACAGCAACGCCTTGGACGGTCGCTGCCAATTCATCTGCTGCTTGCACTGGATGCGGTAAAGCAATTGCATCGTGCCTCGATACATGTGGAGACGGTATGTTTATTATCCGAACTTAATTCAAAGCAACATATCGAGATAACCCTGGATATGGACGAGCTGGATCTGACCGATGCGGAGAAGAAAGCCACCTACCAAGAGATCAAGGATTATGTGCTGGAGCACAGCGGTTTGAAAGTCAGCAGCTTGTACATCGCACAGGTAAAGCAGAAGTGCGGGATCATCGAGCGTGATAATTACAATAAGCCAAAGTCTGAGGACGCTAAACAGCCTGAGTGCCCGCTGGATAAAGAAAAAGCAATCAAGGAGGCACTCCAGCACTTCGGCATGATTTAAGAAGGGCGGAGAAAGGCGTATTTGATTTTTTTGTGAGTGCAGACCATCGCAGCGCGACGGAACTGCCTGCTTCTGAGCGCTGTTGCTCACGCGGACTATATCTTTATACCCGCAAGTGAATTGGTTTTCAAGGAAAAATCTCCGCAAGCTTAATTATTTTGACGAAAAAGAACGATTCCGGTCGTACGACTCGACATCGTTCTTTTTTTCTGTGGTTATATTCCATAGAGTAGCAATACTGGAATATCATTCGTCGCTCAAATTATTTGTTTCCAGACCTCAGCGTGTATGTGCGAAGAATTAATTCAGTTATTAACTATGTATGACATGGACATTTCTGAGTAGTTCCTCTTTTCCAATCTTCTCATTCCAGCTCCAAAACGGAATGCTGCCGTATTCGCCTATGCGTTTTTTGATGTCCTCGTCAAAGCTTCGCATAGAATATCCCCCTTCGAAACCTGAATTGCAGGCAAAGGGAGGATTTTGGTCTCCCTAAAAACACTGAATAGAAAAAGATCTCAAAGCAGTGTTTTTCTTGTCCCATCACCGCCCAAAAGCTTTACTTGTTCTGCTCGGAAGAGTGGCTGACGTCAGGATTGCTGCCCCCATTTAGCATCTGTACGCGGTATTGGAACGGTGTTATTCGCGTCATAGATTTGAATTGTTGGATAAACGAAATATCACAGCTGTAGTTGAGTTCCTTAGATATTCTGCTGATAGAATAATCGGTTGAAGTCAGAAGATATTTCGCATATTCAATACGGCTGTTTATCACATCTGCAATGGGAGTAATGTCGAACCGATTCTTGTATAAGCTCTGAAAATACGAAGCACTGATACTGATTTTGGCTGAAAGCTCTTGAACGGACCAGCGTTTTGCCGGATTATCATAGATCATGGCTCGTATTCTCTGCAGCTGTTCGTGATAATCGTTTGCTCCGCTTTCGGTTCTGTGGATATATTCGGCTAATTTGTAAAAAAACAGGTGCAAATAAGCGGAAATGCTTTGATTTTTACATTCATTGTTCGCCAAAAATTCGGTATTGATCGCTTTGAACAGTTCGGTGAAATATGTAACTTCATGAAGCTGATAAATTGTGTCCATGGCAATCCCAAGTTGTGCAAAAAGACCTGTTTCTTCCTCTTCGGGAACATAAGTCAGCCAGTCATGTATGAAGATTTCACTGTCTGCGCAGAAGTACTGCGGCGTACCGAGATTATAGATTATAATAGTATTTGGATCTGCGCAAATCCACTCTTCGTTAATTTTGAACCTTGTTTTGCTTTTTATCAAGAGCAGCAAATAATGACCTGTTTCACCTGGAAAATTCTTGATATAGTGCTCATCGTAGCAACGATTTACGCCAATCTGAGTAACTCGCATTTTTTCCTCCGACAATAGTATTTCTTAGTTATTTCGTATTATAAATTATTGTTTTTCTGTTGTCAAGTTGCTACACTATAATAAATAAGGAACCTGTAAAAAGACGGCATACAGATCTGTACACCTGATTATGTGCACATACGCAAGTTCCGTGAAAAACACTTTATTAAAAACGGGATAATACTTTACATTAGTTTAGATAAATATACTCGGGTTGCTGCTTTTTCCGTATGTCTGAAATGGAATGATTGATTCTGCGCAGAAAGGTGGTGTGAATAACACTTTGGTTAAGTAAGCGTGTGAACCCGATTTTGTATATTACAAATAAATGAGAGGAGCATATCCAATGTCAAAGAAAAGACTCACAAAAGCGATTTCGCTGCTGCTGACGTTTGCCATGCTGCTGACAATTGGCGCTGTCAATGTCAGAGCCGCCGACGCGCTCGCACTGGTCGAAAACGGCGTTGCTAATGCCCACATCATAGTGCCTTCTGATGCCAGTGATATCGAACAGTACGCAGCCGAAGAACTCCGGTACCATATGGAACTGGTCAGCGGTGTTGAGGTCCCCATTACTGTCACTAATATGGATGCGACCGATTTTTCTTCGGATTTTACCGAATCGCGCATCGATACTCCGTCGGCTGACTGGTATCCGGTCAAGCTGAACCTGAAGAATCCCACGGAAAATTCCCTCGTTCTGAAGGTTAACCAGACCAATGCAGCCGAGGGTATGCCTTCCCTTGTGATCCGCGGCACCGATGGTTACGGCGAGGGTGAGGTTTTCGTGAATGCCGGGGCGGTGGTTCAGGTCAGTGGCCTGGTGAAGGTGCCTGATCCAATCAATTTTGGCAAATTTACACTCGAGGCTGATGTAACCACCAGCATTACGGCACCACCCACCGTAATTGCCAGCGTTTCCATTGACTTGATCGGTACGGGCAACTATGTTACCAATGACGGAATGGAAGATGCGACCGGTCTGACCATGGGCAGCGCGGGCTCCATCGATTCCTCAGAAAGACACGGCGGAGAAGCCTCCCTGAAGATCAAAAACGGCGAAGTCATTGTTGAGAATGATCTGGAGCTGCAGTCCGGCAACCTCTATCGCCTCAGCTTTTGGGTGAAGACCGCCGGCGACGCCCAGCTCTACGCCGCTGTCAGCGATTTCGACAGCTCCGACGTTGCGCTGACGGTCCCCCGTTCCCTGTACAACTCCGCCGGCGCCGCAGGCACCTGGCAGTACCGTGAGTATCGTTTCAACGCCAACACCTCCGGTGACGATGCTTACGCCAGTTCCGTGCTAAGCTTTGTCGCTTCCGGTTCTGGAGATGCCTGGATTGACGATGTTGCGTTGATTGACTGCGGTCCGGCTGCAGAAAATCTTGTAAAGTGGAACAGCGACTTCGAGAGTGCCCCGGCCGCGGGCGAGCGTCCTTTTAATCCGTGGTACAATTGGTGGTCGACTGTGGACAGAGTTGCCGATCATTATACCGGCGAGTATGCTCTGCATATGAAGGCAGAGGGAGCAGGTTCGTCGAACGGTTACAATCGTGAAATCTCTACCACTGCTGGCACGGAGAATACGGTGAGCTTCTGGGCAAAAGCTGTTGATGGTGTGTCGACTACTTTCATTCTCACAAGCGACGCATTCGGTGAGGCGGCTTCCTTTGAGCTGACCGATGAATGGGCGCGTTACGAGCTCGATTTTGAAACAGCCGGTACGATGTATTTTGCTTACAACTATACCGGCGGTGGTGTGCTGATCGACCACTTCGCGATCGCAAACACCCAGGCTGCCGCTGATGTTATAGCTAACGATTCCAACACTGTGATCAGCGACGGCTGCGAGTCCGCTGAAAACTGGACCGCAGGCAATGCCCACGGTAGCTTTGTTATCGAGGGTGACGTAAATGCACCCGTTGAGGACTCCATGAAGATTACCGGTGCAGCAGAGCTTGCCTACGCCAACAGCGCGGCGATGACCTCCGGTAACCTCTATAAGCTGACGTTCCGCGCAAAGGCTTCTGCGACTGACAATGTAGTCTATGCAAAGGTTGCCGACTTCAACGCCGCTGGCGGCGCGCTCAGCACCCCCATGTCGCTGTACTCGAGGACTGCGCTGACTACCGAATGGGCAGAGTATGAGTATCGCTTCAATGCCAATACCTCCGGCGATGCTGCTTACGCAAGCTCCGTGCTGAGCTTTGTCACCAACGGCGACGGCGATGTCTGGATCGACGACGTGCTGCTGGTTGACTGCGGCGCGGCAGCCGGGAATCTGATTAGTGTGAACAGCGACTTTGAAGCTGCTCCGGGCAGCAATCCCGAGCGTCCTTACGCTCCGTGGGAGAATTGGTACTCGGTTGTGGACAGAGTTCCTGATCATTATACCGGCGAGTATTCTCTCCATATGACGGCAGATGGAAAGGGCTCAGCTTCCACGAACAGTTACGCTCAAGATATTCTTACAGCTGAAGGAACGGAGAATACGGTGAGCTTCTGGGCAAAAGCCGTCAATGACGCTCCGACTACTTTCGTTCTCAAAAACGCGGCGTTCAGTACATCCGGTGAGGTTTCCTTTGCGCTGACCGACGAATGGGAGCGTTACGAGCTCAATTATGAAGCAGCCGGCTCGACCTGGCTCAGATACTACTTTACCAACGGTGGTCTGCTGATCGACCACTTCGCGATCGCAAATACCCAGGCTGCCGCTGATGTTATAGCTAACGCTTCCAACACTGTGATCAGCGACGGCTGCGATTCCGCTGCCAACTGGACCTTGTACAGCGCTTCCATTGATACCGCTGACAAGCACAGCGGCGAATCTTCCCTTAAGCTCGTCGGCGGCGCAAAATCCACCCTTCTGAAAGAACTCGAGCTGGGCACCAATCGTTATCAGCTCAAGTTCTACGCCAAGGCCGACACTCCCACAGAAATCTATGCAAAGGTCAGCGATTACAATCCATACGGTCTCGGACTGGCAGTTCGTACATCTCTGAATGACAAGGTCAGCATCGGTACCGACTGGACAGAGTGCACGTTCGACTTTGATGCCAACACCGGCAATGATGTCGATTACGCCTACTCCGTCCTTGAGCTGGTCGGTACCTCCGGCACCATCCGGATCGACGACCTGACACTCACCAGTGGCGAAAGCGAACCTGTCCCCCCGCCGGTCCTGCCTGCACAGCCTGAGATTCCTGTTCCCGTTGCAGGCGGTATCAGAATCGTTGTTGCAACGCCCGAGAGCTACCCGGCACTTGCAACCATGTTCAAGGATGATATCGAATGGCTCTCCGACATCGGCAATCCCGGTGATACCGAGCGCTATGGTGACGACGGTTTCGCCATCCGTCAGGACGGCAATACCATCTACATCTTCGGCTGCACGCCCCGAGGCGTCCTCAACGGTGTCTATGACTTCATCGAAGAGAACATGGGAGTTCTCTGGATCCGCGCAGACGAGAACAACGGTCTGCTCTATGACAAAATGACCACCATCACTGCGTCCAGCGTGAACTACCGCGAGAAATCTCCCTTCCAGATTCGCGGCTGGCATCTGTGCGGTTTTGGGGAAGATGGAACTGAGCATTCCGATGAAAAAACCGAGATTATGATGTCCCGCAACAAGCTCAATGCCAAGTTTGCCGAGTTTATGAACCAGTATAAGTGGTCATGGCAGGCTTCCATCGGTCTGGAACCCGTCAACCTCGGTCATGTTCTCAAGCACTGGGTAGTCAACAGTCCTAGTTATGACCCCAACGAGACCGAATACTGGAACACCGATGAAAGCGGCGATCTCACGGTAGCAACGGCAAAGCAGGTCAATTTCTGGAGCAAAAAGACTGCCGATACAATTACTGAGGGCGTCAAAAAGTTCCTCGAAACCACCGATATCAACTACGTCGGTATCGGCATTGAGGATAGCGACATCTGTACACCCTCCAGCAACCAGCCGTTTGACTACGCGACCTATGAAACGATATCGGTAGCGGAAGCAGAAAGCCGCATTGCAGCAGGCAGCACTACGGTTGTCTATCCCGATGACCCGGCTTATCTTTCCACCGTCTATTACACATTCCTCAACTACATCGCCAAGCAGGTAGACAAAGTCTATCCGAACGTAACGATTGCGACCTTCGCCTACACATTTACCGAACGTCCCCCGCTGTGCGATCTCGAGGATAATATTCTTGTCGTATTTGCACCTGTCGATGAAGATGTGACCCAGCCCATCACTACAGACAAGATCGGTCCCAATAATCTTGTTCATCGGAATATTGAGGGCTGGAAGAAGATCACCAGAAATATGGCGTTCTACAACTACTACGGAAGTTTCACTCCCTCTGCATCCTATGAGCGTCCCATCGCGGATAGAATCCAGGCTGACCTGCAGTACTACTCCGAAAACGGCTTCGCCGGTCTGTTGCCGGAAGGCACTGCAGATTCCGGCTCAGGCAGCAATTCCTGGTCGATGAACGCGCTGACCTTCTGGCTCTACTCCAAGCTTGCATGGAATCCCGATGAGAACATCAATGCTCTGATTGTTGAATTCTGTGACAAGGCTTACGGTGATGCTTCCGAAGCCATGCAGGAATACTATGCTCTGGTCAAGCTGGGCTGGGATGAGGGCAAGGACGGCGTCAACGTGAAATGGTACCATCCTCTGGATGTATATATGTCCAATTTCGTTTTGAACAGCGGTTTGACAGATGACATGCAGGCGGCCCTCGACAAGGCATTTGAAATGGCCGAAGGTACTGCAAAGGAGCGTATCCGCTACATCAAGGCAAAGTTTGAAGAGAACATCCGGGAATCCACTTTCCAGGAAGAAGAAGCGGCAGCGATTCGCACGGAAGCCGGTAAGGATGCGGTTCTGGCTACGGTACAGCTGGATGATCCGTATGCGGATGATATTTGGGCAAACGCGCCTGTCCTGAAGCAGTTTATGGCCTCCGGCACCAAGAATCCCGTCGAGGGAGCCGATATTAAGGTTCGTCTGCTATGGGACGATGAATATCTCTATGTCGGATACGAGAACTTTGATACTTCCATCGATGATATCAAGGCTGCAACGAAATACAATGACAAGGGTTCATGGTGGGTAGGCGGCGACGATGACGTCGAGACCTTCATCTCCGCTGATCCGTCGTCTGGTACGTACTACGGCTACTTCGGCAATCCGCATAATCTCTCGTTCCGCTATTTTGGCACCGGTCCTGCACATGACTCCGATTACAATAAGCCGGAAAACTCTGCAGCACGCATTATCAATGTGGATGACACCGCCCTTGATCGTTGGGTTATTGTTCAGGCTATCTCCTTTGCTGATATCGGTATTACCGGTCCTGTCAATTCGGAAACCGAAGTATATGCTTACTTCTACCGGTATTATGACAGCTCGATGATTGGATGGAACGGCGCGTCCGTGTGGATGCCCTCCTACCTGCGCCAGATCGAGCTGCTGGGTGCAGAGATCGACGAGGCTGTCAGGAACGTTGAAGCACGCATCGACGCGATCGGCGAGGTGGTCACCAAGGACAGCAAGCCCGCCATTGACGCGGCCCGCGAGGCGTATGACGCGCTGACCGAAGAACAGCAGAAGCTCGTCGGCAATTATGACAAGCTGACCGATGCGGAAAAAGCCTACGACGCCCTGCTGAAGGACGAGGCTGCCGCCAAGAAGGTCGCAGATCTGATCGCCGCGATCGACGAGGTGGTCACCAAGGACAGCAAGGCCGGGATCGACGCGGCCCGCAATGCCTATGACGCACTGACCGACGCACAGAAGGAACTCGTCGGCAACTACAAGAAGCTGGCCGATGCCGAAAGGGCTTATCAGAAGCTTCTGGACGCGGACAAGGCCGCTGCCAAGGCGGTCGAGGATCTGATCGACGCGATCGGACCCGTCACGCTGGGCAGCAAGCCTGCCATCGACGCGGCCCGCAAGGCGTATGACGCACTGACCGAGGAACAGCAGAAGCTCGTCGGCAATTACAAGAAGCTGACCGATGCGGAAGCGGCCTACGCAGCGCTGCTGTGGCCGGTCATCCCGGTCACGCCGAAGCCGTCCAAGCCCAATGCTGCGGACAACACGCCCAAATTCCCGTTCGCCGACGTTCCGTCCGCGAGCTGGTACTACGATAGCGTCCGAGCGGCCTGGGAGAACGGCCTGATCGACGGCGTTACCGCCAACGAATTCAGGCCAGATAATCAGCTGACCGTGGCGCAGGCCATCAAGCTGGCGGCAGCCCTGCACCAGATGCAGAAGACCGGCAGCGTGACCCTGACCAACGGCGCACCGAACTGGTATGACAGCTACGTCGCGTATGCCGTCGACAACGGGATCATCGAGAAGGACTACCTGAACTATACCAGGGCGCAGATGGACGCTCCGGCGACCCGCGGTGAGTTTGTCCACATCTTCAGCGGCGCTCTGGTCGACGCGGCGGCCATCAACACTGTTGCCGACAACAAGATCCCCGATGTGAAGACGACTGACAAATACGGTGCAGAGATCTATAAATTCTACCGCGCCGGTATCACCATCGGCTCCGACGCGCTGGGTACCTTCCATCCGGCCAGCAGCATCAAGCGCAGCGAGGTCGCAGCAATTGTGCTCCGCATGTTTGATACCGCTGCCCGCAAGGGGATCACCCTGAAATAAGCGCATTCCATTCCTGCAAAATACCCCAATCAGAGAGTCGGACCGGCATTGCCGGCCCGACTCCTTGCGTGATTTCAGAAATACGGAGATTCCGGGGAACCACGAAGCATTTCCGCGTTCGGGGCGGACAAAGCTGTTCGCCCATGCAGAAGGCCGCTGCGATACGGACGCGGAACGCAAAAACGGGGGCCGCCCGTTGGCGGCCCCCCGGGGGGGGGGGGGGAGGCGGGT
>ERZ791624.728-NODE-728-length-20495-cov-1.894863_pt1 | contig 20495 bp, 16 predicted proteins | sample MGYA00510058_ERZ791624 | MGnify/ENA primary metagenome ERZ791624 (study PRJEB30046, sample SAMN00715158) | human gut metagenome | study: EMG produced TPA metagenomics assembly of the A metagenome-wide association study of gut microbiota in type 2... | reverse complement strand
CTCCTCCCCCGAAGGAGGGGAATGGGAATACTATCGACTAGGAGGCAAGCATCCAAAAGAGGTAGGGACGGAGGACGATGCAAAGTGTGAGCGGAGGACTATCGCGGAGCTATCACGAAGCGTGGGCGAAGCTATCGCGAAGCGTGGGCAAAGCCAATGTGCAACGTGGGCAAAGCCAGTGCAAAGCGTGAGTTAAACAGGTGTGATCCCCCTCCTCACGTCCGTTGACAGCCGGGGTTAATGTCCCCACTTCTTCCGCACATCGTCCCACACTGCGGCTGCATCCGGACGCAGCGGTGCATCGTCCGGGATAAGGTGTCCCAGGTACATCCTCCGACCGTTTGAAAGAGTTTCAAAACGATTGTCGGCTGTGCTTCCCGCCTTCTGAAGTACCGACAATAACGTTTCACGCAACATCCGGCAGGTAGTAGACCCCGGTGCGACATAGTTGGAAAAATAACGTCGGACATCCTCAAGAAACAGCAATTCACCTCCTTTTCCGTAGAGCAGAATATGCTGTTTGAAAAGTTCGATAACCTGCTGCTGATGCTCGAGAAACAGCTTCCCCAGTCCCGAGTGCTGACCTGCCAACTCCATGTACGACCGGGAAGCGGCAAGCTGATCCACCAACTTCTCCCACGGAAGTACTCGCTGCAACGGAATCTCTCCGGCTTCGTCCACCGAAACAATCTTCATCCCGCCAACAGCCTTTTTACTCGCAGCAACCGCTTTTCGACCTTCAACAGATGCCTTGTACCTCTCAGCAGCCACTTTCTTACCCTCAGCAGCCACCTTCCCACTCGTAGCAGCAGCAACAGCAGCATCTCCCGGCACCTCGCCCGCTGTATTGCTGCTGTGTTCACAACAGGAACAATACTCTTGTTCTCTTCTCCTCTCTTCTCTTGGGTTTCATTCGGTTTTCCGCCTTTGCCGGCGGGCGTTTCAGCGCGTTTTTTAGTCTTTCTCGGACGACCGCCTTTTTTGCCGTTTTCGGCATTTATCCGCCATTTTTCCTCCAATGTTTTCATCACCCTGTCCAGATAAGGAGCGCGAAACATTTGGCGTTCCTCATCCACCTCAAAAAGATCGAACTCGCGGAGTATCCTCCCTATCAAATCCACATCCACATCATAGCGTTTGGCCAAGGCCTTCAACGGCAGCGGTCTGCATGACGCTTCGTAATTGTCCTTCGTGCGCAAATGCAACAGCAACATCACATAAACTCCGAGAGCGTTTGCCGCTCCCAACTCCAACATCATACCGGCAATATTGTCGTCATTCAACAAATTTACCTCCAAATTAAAATACTGATCTTTCTTCATTATCGTAGTTATTTACCTATATTTCAGCTTCTAACAGAAACGGAGGCAAAGGTGAATATTTTTTTTTATTCCGTATGTCGCATAAACGCAACACAACATATCTTTTTTTATCAGAACTTTGCACCATTAATTCTAATTATTTATACAGACAATGAAACAAAAACGTAACTACACGCTAACGGAGCAAGAAGAGAACAAAATAGTAAATCAGATTTATAACAAAAAAATTTTGTTAATAAAGAAATTACTTGAGACGTGCCATTTGACCGTCATGGACTTATGTGTACATCTTAATATCGACACATCTACTTTCCACCGTTGGTTCCAACCGAATCCCTGTATCATCAGTGCCCTCAAATACACACAAGTCTGTGTCTTCTTTGGACAATATATAAAAGAGAAAAAAATCCCTCTTACGAAAGAAATTATCAAGCTGATAGAAGAAACAGAACCGTTCAGCATTTTTTTATTGTCCGTTTCATAGCAATTTTGGCATGAAAAAAGAGAGAGTTATCATATCTTTTCATACCTTTGTAGCACAGCAAAGCGAATCAATATCAAAAGAGAAAAACATGAATGACAGTGAAGATACAAGCGGTTCGTCGATAACAGCGCTCATCGTCTTTAGAGAAAACGGAGATGCGGGCAATCTGTTCGTACCTGTATTGTGTGATGCTATCCGAATGACAGGTGTTGACGTGCGATGTTCCACAAAGGAATTCTGGGAGTCGGACAAGACCTATGACATCATCCATTTCCAATGGCCCGAAGAAGTGGTGGGCCGGATGTGCGACGACCCCGGCATCGTCCGCCGGCTGGAAGAACGAATCGCGTTCTTCCGTTCGCGAGGGACACATTTTGTCTATACCCGCCACAATGTGCGTCCCCATTACGCCAACGAAGTTATCGGCCGGGCATACGACATCATCGAATCGCAAAGTGACGTTGTGGTGCACATGGGGCGTTTCAGTCTGGAGGAGTTCGTCGGCAAACATCCCGACAGCCGGAATGCCGTCATCCTGCATCACATCTATCAGTATACTTACCAAGAGGACATCAGCGTAGAGCGTGCACGGCAATACCTGCAACTTCCACAAGAAGCATTTATCGTCACTGCTTTCGGGGAATTCCGAAACTGCGAAGAGATACGTATGGTGTTGGGATCCTTCCGTTCGTGGAACGAAAAACAAAAGTTACTGTTAGCCCCCCGCCTCTACCCTTTCTCACGGCACAACCATTACGGCGGAAATTTCCTCAAGCGGTGGGCCTCAAAAACCGGATACTACCTGCTCATGTCCTTGCTCAACCGCGTGATGAAGCTACGCGCCGGTGCCAATGACGAACTAATCGACAATTGCGACCTGCCTTACTACATGGCCGCTTCAAATGTCATATTCATTCAACGAAAAGGACAACTCAACTCAGCCAATATCCCGCTTGCCTTCCTCTTTCATAAAGTCGTTATCGGGCCGGATTCCGGGAATATCGGCGAATTATTGAGAAATACGGGTAATCCGGTTTTCCGTTCCGATAAAAAACAGGACATAATCCGAGCACTGAAAGAGGCACGACATCTGTCTGCCCGGGGAAAAGGGGAAGCGAACTACGCGTATGCGATAGGAAACATGGGTATAAACAAAGTTGGGAAACAATACGCCGAACTCTACGAAGAATTGGCAGACAGGCATCAATTCAACTGATTGAGACAAAGAGTTGAGCCCACTATTAACAGTAAAGAATAAAAAAATCCAAATGATAAAGATATGCTTCTATTGTGACTCTATATTCAGTGTTGGAGGAGTACAGCGTATTTTGGCAGTGATAGCCGGAGCAATCTCTGCCAAACACGAAGTGACGATACTGACCCTGGACAAACCGGAACAAGAAGATCTCAATATGTATGAACTGGGACAAAGGAATATTCGTTTCCGCTACATCAGCCTCCCCCCTATCGGAAAATGGGAATATTTGCCCTGCAAAACATACAGCTATTTATACAAAAAAAGAATCATACCACAAATCCCTATCACCTCACAATGGTATGGATATAGCTCATTCCCACACACACAACGGAAAGTTCTCATCGGTGAATTAAACAATGAGAACTACGACATAATCGTTGGAGTGCACGCTTTTCTGTCACTCCAACTGGCCAGTATCCGCCACCGGCTGAAAGCCCGCCGGGTAGTAGGCTGGATGCACACCTCTTTTAACGCTTTCTTTAACACTCCGGGGTTCTATCTATATGAGCAGAAAAATCAGTTCCGACATGAAATGACGAAACTGGACGGAATCATCGTGCTCACCAATTACGACCGCGGACTGTACGAACGAGAGCTGAACCTCTTTCCTATCGCCATATACAACCCCCTTTCGTTGACACCGGAGGGAGAAGGAAGTCCGGCATACAAACGTTTCCTCTCGGTAGGAAGAATGTCACATCTGACAAAAGGTTTTGACATCCTTATTGAAGCGTTTGCTATCTTTGCACGTGACAACAAGGAATGGACACTGGAAATTGTCGGTGAAGGCCCTGAGAAACCTGCATTACTGAAACAAATAGCCCGCCACAAGCTGGAAAACAGGGTAACAATTTCTCCCTTCACCCGACAAATACAAAAACATTACGCCTCGGCAAGCGTATATATACTGAGTTCACGGTGGGAAGGATTCGGGCTCGTCCTGGCAGAAGCCATGAGCCACAGCCTTCCTGTCATAGCCTCCGACCTTCCCTTTGTAAAAGAACTCCTCAAGGAGAAAGACAACCACTTCATGTTTTCAAACGGAAACATAGAAGAACTGGCGGAAGCCATGACTAAAATAACAGAACTTCCCTCGGAACGGTTAATCCAAATGGGAAAAGTATCATTAGAGATAGCCGAATCAATAAAACTGCCCGCCATTATCAAACAGTGGGAAAGTTATCTGGAGTACCTAATTAAAGAAAAAACAAAGTGACGAACAATATTAAACAGCAACTTTTTTCGGGAGTATTCTATACAGCCATAGCCAAATACAGCGGAATCATTATCTCACTGGTTGTGGCCGGTATTCTGGCACGACTGCTTTCGCCGGATGATTTCGGAATAGTGGCCATTGCTACGGTCATCATTTCTTTTTTCGCCATTTTCACAGATATGGGACTGTCTCCCGCCATTATACAGAACAAGACTCTCACCCAAGACGACCTGACCAACATCTACTCGTTGTTCACGTTTTGGACAGGCATAGCGGTCGCTCTGCTCTTTTTTATAGCCTCATGGCCCATTTCCGCCTATTACGACAGCCCTATATTACGCACTCTTTGCCAGTTGTTATCTATCAACCTGTTCTTTGCATCGGTCAATATCGTGCCGGGAGCCTTGTTTTACAAAAACAAGGAGTTCAAATTCATTGCTATCCGCAGCTTTGTCATTCAAATCACCGCCGGCACCGGAGCTGTCATTGCCGCATTGAGCGGAGCGGGACTGTATGCTTTACTCATCACCCCGATCGTGTCGAGCATATTGATTTATATTATCTCATTCCACCGCTATCCCCAACATCTACGCATGACGTTAGGGCTATCATCCATTCGGAAGATCTTCTCTTATTCCGTCTACCAGTTTCTATTCAATGTCATCTGTTATTTCAGCAGGAATTTAGACAAACTGCTGATCGGCAAACATATGGGAATGTCCGACCTCGGATATTACGAGAAGTCCTACCGCCTCATGATGCTTCCCTTGCAGAATATCACACAAGTGGTCACTCCGGTGATGCACCCTATCTTCAGTGATTTTCAGGATGACAAGATGAAACTGGCAACGTCCTACGAACGGATCATCCGCTTCCTCGCCTTCATCGGACTGCCGCTCAGCGTGTTGCTCTTTTTCACTGCGGAAGAAGTGACACTCATTATTTTCGGTAATCAGTGGTTACCCTCCGTAGCTGTATTCCGGATACTGGCGCTTTCGGTAGGAATTCAGATCATATTGTCCTCATCGGGTTCTATCTTTCAGGCAGCAGGTGACACACGGAGCCTTTTCATCTGCGGCCTGTTCTCGTCTACTCTCAATGTGGCGGGAATAGTGCTCGGAATTTTCTACTTCGGCACACTTACAGCAATAGCGGGTTGTATCGTAACGACGTTCACTATCAACTTCGTGCAATGTTATTGGCAGATGTACCGGGTGACTTTCCGGCGGAACCTCCGGCCGTTCGTACGTCAGCTTATTTCTCCGCTTGCTGTAAGCGGATTAATGGTGTTGGCCCTCATTCCCGTGCAGTACGCAATGGAGGGAATGAATATTTTTGTGACAATTATTGCTAAAGGTATTATTAGTTTTATTATCTTTGGAGGATATATACAGGCTACGCACGAATTTGACATTATCGGAAAAGTGCGCGGCATGACGAGAAAAGGGAAATAAAAAGACAGAATAAACAATATACAGAGACTTTAAAAACGAATGAAAGCCTTGTTCCTTATCTTCCATGGCTTCGATAAAGCAAATGGAATTAGTAAGAAAATACATTATCAGGTAAAAGCTCTCAAAGAATGTGGAGTGGATGCCCGCTTGTGTTATTATGACATCACTCCTCATTGCGAACGCCGTTTGATGATAGACAACGAAGTCATTGCCGATTTCGGGACAGGAACCACAGCGAAAGTGTGGAAACGCATCTACTACGCCCCCATTATCAAATATGCACGCCGCGAAAAAATAGAATTTGTCTACATCCGGTCGGCCCACAACGCCAACCCTTTCACGCTGCGGCTGGTGAAACATCTGAAAAGTATCGGCGCAAAGGTTGTCATGGAAATACCGACCTACCCGTATGACCAGGAATACATCACCCGGTCTATGAAACTCAGTCTGGCCGTCGACCGTTGCTTCCGCCATTCGTTGGCCAAGATCCTAGACGGTATCGTCACTTTCTCTAATGCCGGCAGGATCTTCGGAGGGAAAACGATACGCATCTCCAACGGAATAGATTTTGACGCTATCCCGCTGAAGCAGAACCGGAACAACACTTCACATGAACTGCACTTAATCGGCGTGGCAGAAGTGCACTACTGGCATGGGTTCGACCGACTGGTTAACGGACTGGCCGAATACTACCGGACAAATCCGGATTACAAAGTCTATTTTCACATCGTAGGACCTCTGACCGGCGAACGCGAACAGGGAGAAATCCTGCCTGTCATCCGCGACAATCATCTGGAGCCTTACGTGATTCTGCACGGACCTCTCCACAGCGAAGAACTGGACGCACAATTTGAAAAAGCAGATTTTGCCATTGGCAGTTTAGGGCGTCACCGGAGTGGCATAGCTCATATTAAAACGCTGAAAAACCGCGAATATGCCGCACGTGGATTAGCGTTCACCTATTCGGAAAATGATGATGATTTCGACTCCGCACCGTATGTATGGAAAGCTCCCGCAGACGAATCACCAGTTGACATCATGGGACTGGTCGAATTTCAACGTGCGCTGACCATGACGCCGCTTGAGATCAGAGAATCCGTCTATCCGCTATCATGGAAGGCACAAATGCAAAAAGTTATCAAAGAAGCCGGATTCGGATCACTAGAATAGTATTCCCCAATAAATAACAAACAATGGTTGATGAATAAAAAAATTAAAATAGTCTATTGCCTTCCTTCGCTTTATATACCGGGGGGAATGGAACGGGTACTTACCATAAAAGCCAACTATTTTGCCGAGAAACTAGGATATGACATATACATCATCCTGACAGACGGCAAAGGGCTGGAACCTTTTTACGCCTTATCGCCTAAAGTACATTTGATTCATCTGGATATTAATTTCAACGAGCTATGGAACAAACCTCTGTACAAGAAGTTATTCATCTATGCCTGCAAACAGCGTTTATACAAAAAACGCCTCACGAAGTGTTTGTTTGAAATACGGCCGGACATCACCGTATCCATGCTCAGAAGGGAAATTAACTTTATAAACTCTATCCACGACGGCAGCGTGAAAATAGGAGAAATCCATGTCAACAAGTCGAATTTCAGAGATCTTGCAGAAGCCAAAAATACCGGATTCATCAAAAGCAGACTTTCCAGACTTTGGATGAAGCAGTTGGATCGGCAAGTAAAACAATTGTCTAAGTTTATTATCCTGACGGAAGAGGACCGGAAGAATTTCTCATCTTATCTGGATAATACCACCGTCATCTACAACCCGCTGCCTTTCTATCCGGAGCAAACGTCGGACTGCACGGCTAAGGAGGTTATTGCAGTAGGGAGATATGCGTACCAAAAAGGATTCGACTTATTAATAGAAACATGGAGAATCGTAGCCCAAAAGCATCCTGATTGGAATTTAAGAATATATGGCGGAGGAGACAGGAGCGATTTTCTTGCCCTAAAAGACAAATATCACTTGGATACGCTTTATCTTGAGGAGCAAACACCCGACATTATCCGGAACTATTGCCGGAGTTCTATCTTTGTGCTTTCCTCGCGCTATGAGGGATTCGGAATGGTCATTACCGAAGCGATGTCGTGCGGTGTTCCCCCTGTTTCTTTCACTTGCCCGTGCGGGCCACGCGACATTATTGACGACGGTAAGAATGGCTTGCTGGTAGAAAACGGAAATATAGAAATGCTGGCAGAAAAGATATGTTACTTGATAGAGAATGACGAAATACGCCGGAAAATGGGACAACAAGCCCGAATTGACGTGGAACGTTTCAAGATAGAGCAGATTGCCGAACAATGGAAACAGTTGTTTGAAAGCCTCACTTTAAAGAATTGATTATGAAATGGTATTCGAAATATTTGCAGGTTTACGAGCAGCCATTTGCTTCGGCACCGCCGGAGGTGGTCGGTTTTGTGAAGAAAAAGTTGCGGAAGTTATCCGAAAACAAGCAACCGCTGGCTTCGGTTGTTCTCATTTGCCATAACGAGGAAACGCGTTTGTTGAGTTGTTTGTGGTCGCTTTGCGACAATGAATGTGATTTCCCGATAGAAATCTTAGCGGTCAACAACAACTCCACAGACCGCACGGAAGCGGTGATGCAACAGCTGGGAGTGACTTATTTCAATGAAACCAAGAAGGGCCCCGGACACGCCCGCCAATGCGGACTTAATCAGGCTAAAGGAAAGTATCATATCTGCATCGATACTGATACGATATATCCTTCCCGTTATATAAAGACGCACGTAAAGCAACTGATGAAGCCGGGAGTGGCTTGCACGTTCAGCCTGTGGAGTTTTATTCCCGATGAACGCCATTCCGCCACGGGACTGTGGTGGTACGAAGCATTGAGGGATCTTCATTTGCGTATTCAGTCGATACAGCGTCCGGAACTTTGTGTACGGGGAATGACATTCGGGTTTAACACCGAGCTGGGCAGAAAATTCGGTTTCCGGACAGATATTATCCGGGGCGAGGACGGGTCACTGGCTTTGGCAATGAAGCCTTATGGAAAATTGGTCTTTATCCATTCCGGAAAAGCCAGGGTCATGACAGGATATGGCACTCTAAATAACGACGGTTCGCTCTTTAATAGTTTCAAAACGAGACTAGTCAAAGCGTTCAAAGGAGCAGGCAGTATGTTTACCAGGAAAAATGAATATAAAGACGAAGATAATAATCTGATAAAAAACAAATAAAACAAATGCTATTATGATAACGCGTACTCCTTACGATAGAGATAACCTGAAAATAGGCAAGAAAGACAAGGTGTTGGAAGTGGGGCCGGGACACAGCCCTACGTTTCGTTCAAACGTGCTTGTGGACTTATTTGTAGACTCTAACTACCATAGATGCGGGAATCTGAAGATTTATCCACATCAGCAGTTTATTAATGCGAATGGAGAAGCTCTCCCCTTTAAAGATAAAGAATTTGATTATGTTATTTGTAACCAGGTACTTGAGCACGCGGAAAATCCTGCCGAGTTCATCCGCGAACAATGCAGAGTTGCCAAAAGGGGGTATATGGAAACGCCCAGTCTGCTGGGAGAATTTCTTTTCCCCAAGAAATCACATAAATGGATTATTCTCCACCTGGACAACAAACTGATTCTTTTTGAGAAGTCGAGAATGCCGGGAAACTATGAAAATAATTATGGTGAATTATTTCTCAATTATCTTCCTTATCAATCACTGACCTATAAATTGTTATGGCTCACCGAAGGAGACTTGATGCTGAACCGGTGTGAATGGAAAGATGATATAGAATTTATTATCAACCCGACCGATGAGAAGTATACTGCTTTCTTCACCCAACCGTGGAGCCGACAAATGGTAGAACAGATGTATCCACGCAGAAGTGCAATAAAAGAGATACAAAAGATATGGAATGCTTTCTTTTATATCATAAAAAACAAGGTTAAATATAAGATTCATGGACATACTCCAATCAGTTTGGAAGAATATATGAGGCTTAAAGAAGAAAATAAGTAATATACTGTCTCTATGGCTCTTCTTCTAATTTTAAGTGGTAAAGTGAATTAGTAAAACCCCGGAAAAGAAGGAGGAACTGAAAAAACGAATCAAATAAACGGTTGGCAAAAGGCGAATATAAACGATACGAAAAACAAATAATAATATAGTTATGAACGGAAGTCTTACTCTTTGTCTCGAAGTTATTTTCTGGTTTGCCCTGTTCGTCGTGTTCTACACGTATCTGGGCTACGGAATCGTGCTCTATATTCTCGTCAAACTGAAAGAGCTTTTCGTGAAACCGGTGAAATACTCATTACCTGCATCGAACGATGAATTGCCGGAAGTGACACTGTTCATCACTGCTTTCAACGAGGAAGATGTAGTGGACGAGAAAATGGAGAATAGCCTGGACCTGGATTATCCGGCGGATAAGTTGCGCATTGTTTGGGTGACGGACGGCAGTGATGACGGAACGAACGAGCGTTTGCAAACTCGCTGGGCAGGAAAGGCAACGGTGCACTTCCAACCGCTACGGCAAGGCAAGACGGCTGCCATGACACGCGGCATGACACTGGTTGACACCCCGTTGGTGGTCTTTACGGATGCGAACACAATGGTGAACCGGGAGGCAATCCGGGAGATTGTGCTTGCTTTCCGGAATCCGAAAGTGGGCTGCGTGGCAGGTGAAAAACGGATTGCCGTGCAAGCGAAGGACGGGGCGGCAGCCGGTGGCGAAGGTATTTACTGGAAATATGAATCAACGTTGAAGGCGCTTGATGCACGGTTGTATTCGGCGGTGGGAGCTGCGGGAGAGCTGTTTGCCGTGCGGCGGGAATTGTTTGAGACAATGGAGCCGGACACGTTGCTTGATGATTTCATCCTTTCACTGCGTATCACGATGAAGGGGTATATCATTGCTTATTGTACGAATGCTTACGCCATTGAAAACGGTTCGGCCGATATGCGCGAGGAGGAAAAACGGAAGGTGCGTATCGCTGCCGGAGGATTGCAGTCAATCCGCAGGCTTCGCCCATTGCTGAACCCTTTCCGCTACGGGGTACTTAGTTTTCAGTACACGTCGCACCGGGTGTTGAGGTGGTCTGTCACGCCTTTTCTATTGTTCGCACTTCTCCCGCTGAATGTTGCGATTTTGCTGACGGGCGGCTCGCCTGTGTTCTACGGCGTCCTGTTCGTGTTACAGGTGTTTTTCTACGGACTGGGATACTGGGGATATTATCTGTCTACCAGACAGATAAAGAATAAATTGCTGTTTATCCCCTATTACTTCCTCTTTATGAATATAAATGTCTTGAGAGGAATCCGCTATCTGAAGAAGAAAAGAGGGAGCGGGACTTGGGAAAAAGCGAAGCGGGCAGAAAAATAAAAACAAATAATCAAATCTTTTGTTATCTTTGTAAGATGCAATAGTCTTAATCATCTAATCGAATGGACATGAACAGAACATTACATGATACAAATAACGCGCAAAGGATATTGAAACTGACAGCCGATACAATGTTGTTGGTCGACAAGAATGGTGTTTGCATAGACATTGATCCTCATTGTGACCTATGGTTCTTACAGGATGAGATACTTCTAGGAAAAAACATATTTGAACTCCTGCCCGAATATACGCGGGAAAGGGTTGTTCCTGTCTTCCAATCGGTACTTGAAGGGAAAAAGAGCGTCAGTAAAAACTTCAAACTGGTACTAAAGGAAGATGTTTATTATTTTAAATGTATCATGCATCCTTATGATGACATGGTGCTCTGCCAGTATCGCGACATCACCCAAAGAAGCAACGTGAAACGCCAACTGGAACAAGCGAACCGAACGCTGCGAGAGATACAGAAAGTGGCGCAAATCGGTCAGTGGGTGTACAATACGAATGAAAACGTTTTTCATTATCTGGGACATACCGGCGTGTTGTGCGAAGAAACGGTACGAAGCATTTCTTTCGAGAAATACAGGGAGTATATCGTTGAAGAAGACCGGCAGACGTTTATCAACTGGAAACTTAGAAATCTGGAGAGGTTCAATACGGACAGTATCAGCTACCGCGTACAGGTGAACGGAGAGATATATTATATGCGTATCCAGGCTTATCTGCGTGAGGAACTCCCGGACGGCAGCCTTACGATCGAGGGATATATCCAGAATATCACCGATATCCAGCGCCGCAGAAACGATATCAATACGCTGACGCACGCTATCAACAACGCCAAGGAGAGTATCTTTGCCGCCAGAGAGGACGGTACGATCATCTTTGCCAACCGGCGTTTTCTCCACAATCACGGGATTTGCGAGAATGTGGATATCTGTAAACTGAAAATTTATGATATTGCCGCAGATATGCCTACGCAGAAAGCGTGGAACGAACGTTGTAAGGACATCATGCACGGCGGAAGCAGCAATTTTATCGCTCATCATCCTTCGAAAATCAACAGGGATATTCTGGCATACGAAGGCACAATGTATAATGTGACCAATGATTCCGGAGAAGAAAGTTACTGGTCGTTTGCACATGATATTTCCGAACGAATCCGGTATGAGGCGCAAATCAAGCGACTCAACTTGATTATGGATACTACTATCAATAATCTGCCTGCGGGAATTGTGGTGAAGGAGATCAATAATGATTTCCGGTATCTCTACCGTAACCGTGAGTCGTACAACCGTGATCTCTGCGTCGGTGAGTCGATCGGAAAGAATGACTTTGACTATTATCCGCCCATAGTGGCCGATAAAAAGAGACAGGAGGATATACAAGTGGCAACCACCGGAAAGGGATTGCATTGGACGACCGAGGGGAGGGATAAAAACGGTAACCGGATTATCCTCGACAAACGGAAAATCCGGGTGGACGGGGATGAATTGTCCTCTCCTATCATCGTCAGCATCGAATGGGATATCACGGAACTGGAGATGATCAAACGTGAACTTCAATCGTCAAAAGAGAAAGCGGAAATGTCCGACAAGCTAAAATCGGCTTTCCTCGCCAACATGAGTCACGAGATTCGTACTCCTTTGAACGCCATTGTCGGCTTCTCGCAACTTATCGCCGAAAGTAATGATGAGGAGGAAAGGAAGACGTATTATGGTATCGTTGAGTCTAATAATGGTCGCCTGCTGGATCTTATCAACGAGATTCTTGATCTTTCGAAAATTGAATCGGGAATTATCGAATTTACCATAGGACCTACAAGCCTGCACAACTTATGCAGGGAAGTACACGACGCTCATATTTTCCGTATGCCGGTAGGCGTGAGCCTCGTTCACGAGCCTTCGGACGAAAGTCTGATGATTGAAACGGACAAGAATCGGGTGTTCCAGGTGATTTCTAATTTGATTGGCAATGCCGCCAAATTCACGAAAGAAGGGAGCATTAGTTATGGATACAAACGGGTCGGCGACCAAATCGTTTTTCATGTGACCGACACGGGCACAGGCATCGAACCGGAAAAGGTGGGACGTGTGTTCGAACGTTTTGCCAAGCTGAATAATCATGCGCAGGGCACGGGATTGGGATTGTCTATCTGTAAGTCGATCGTTGAACGACTGGGTGGAAAGATTACCGTCAACTCTGAATTTGGAGTAGGAACGACGTTTAATTTTACGTTGCCTTATAATATTATAAAGAAGGTTACGGACACAACAGAAGGTATGCAATCTTCACTGTCTTCGCAGTCCTCACAACTTTCGCAGTCTTCTCAACCTTCTGACCTGACTGAACAACCCTCCAATGAAACACCACAGGAACAAATTCCTGAGAAACAAGCCTGCATCTTGATTGCCGAAGACACGGACAGTAACTATGATTTGCTGAATGCTATCCTTGGCAAGAATTATCGGTTGGTTCATGCACACGACGGTATGGAAGCCGTCATAATGTATGATGAAGTGAAACCTGACCTCATCTTAATTGATATCAAAATGCCGAATCTGGACGGACTGGAAGCTACGAAAATCATTCGCGAACTGTCTGCCACCGTTCCTATTGTTGTTCAAAGTGCATACGCTTATCCGCAAGACCAGAAAGCTGCCAAAGAAGCGGGATGTAGTGATTTCATATCCAAGCCGATCGTGCAGTCGGAATTGAAAAAAATGCTCAATAAATGGCTGTCTCCAGAATTAAATAATAAAATACAAGAGTGATATAAACATAACCAAGGAAAGATGAAAGCCTTTTATAGACTATTTTACTACATCTCTATTCTTTTATCGTGTATCCTGGCGGGTGTCACAATAGCAGGAGCATTTAACGGTACTGCTTCACCGGACAGTTTCAAGTTTATGCCTTTTATCGGTTTGGGACTACCGATACTTTTGTTGGTCAATCTGGCGTCTGCTGTTTATTGGACGATTCGTTGGCGATGCTGGGTTTTCATTCCGCTAATTGCCATATTCAGTAATTGGGGTTACATCAACTGTGTTCTCCAATTCCCGCTTCTCGATCCGGCTTCCAAACCGACAGTCAAAGTTAACGCATATACTCCCGGAGTGTTGACCGTAGCCACTTACAACGTTGACGGGTTCAACCGCGAACACACCGGGTATTCATGTAAGGAGATCGCTGCACAGATGAGAAATCTGAAAGCGGACATTCTCTGTTTTCAAGAGTTCGGTATTGATGATGAGTTTGGCGTCGACAGTCTATGTACTGCGTTGTCTGACTGGCCTTATCATTATATTCCTTCTTCTCCCGAAGGACAACATCTTTTACAACTTGCCGTTTTCAGCCGTTATTCTATCAAAAAGGAGCATCTGATTATTTATCCCAACTCCGGTAATTGTAGTCTCTGGTGTGATATTGAAGTCAACGGTCGTATGATCCGTCTGTTTAATAATCACCTGCAAACTACGGAAGTGAGCCGCAATAAGCGCAAACTGGAAAAAGAACTTCGCCAAGACAACTCTCAAAGAGCCAAACGTGCCGCCCTTACGCTCGCCGACGGCCTGCATGAGAACTTCCGGAAACGTGCAGTACAAGCTAATCTTATCAATCAACTGGTGTCTGCCTCCCCCTATCCTACTCTTGTCTGCGGTGACTTCAACTCACTCCCTTCTTCTTACGTTTACCACACCGTGAAAGGTGATAAATTGCAAGACGGCTTTCAGACCGGCGGACACGGATATATGTATACTTTCAAATATTTTAAGCACCTGTTGAGAATTGACTATATTCTTCACTCGCCCGAACTGAAAGGTTTGGATTATTTCTCACCGGACTGGGAATATAGTGATCATAATCCGGTGGTGATGAGGATGAAGCTATAAAAGGTGTTCTTTGTAATGGGACTCAACTAGATATTCAGCAATAAAAACAAAAAAGCAACTAAATCGTTATGAATTAGTTGCTTTTAATTTTCAGTTATACTATATTGTCTTAATTGAAAATATAACGTACACTAAACTGTACTGAATAAGTAGATTTAAAACTTTGGAAATCACGATAAGTGCTTGTCAATGTCTCACCTGCATTCTTATTCATAGTAAATTCTCCGTTTTTATATTGCAACAAGCTCGAATTGATTACCTGCTTATAAAGTCCCCAACTGTTGTTCAATAAGTTAGGAAGGTTTTTAATATCAACTCCTACTTGCAGCAAGTTACGCTTTCCACCAACATTCAAATAGAAATCTTGATTCAATTTAAAATCAACTTGATGATGCCATGGCATAACAGCTCCACCTCTCTCGGCATACTTACCTTTGCGATTCTTCAGGTATTTATCTTGGTTAATATAATTCCAGAAATCATCTCTTTGCTCCTTAGCCGGATAAGAAGCAGCATCACTAAACTTCCAGCTATCTAATTCTTCACGTGTTGCAGGAATATACAATAAACTATTAGCGCCTGCATCACCAACAACATTACTAGAGAAAGTATACGAGTAGCGGCTATATCCCCATGACCCGGAATATCCCATCTGCATTCCTTCATACAACAAAGAAACGCTAGTAGCAAAATGCTTTCCATATTCCTTTTTATAACCGATTGTAGCCAAGATACGATCAGGAGCTACATAGGTACCATAACCCAATTCATGTTCATTGATACCATTTACCGAATAAGTATTAGTCTTATAGGCAGAAGTTACTTGGTCACCAATACCATCACTATATGAACGAGATTTTGAATGTGTATAAGCAAATGATAAATCTAAACCAAAATCAAAGTTCTTACGCAATTGCGCTGAAATAGAATAGTAATAAGCACCCTTTTTCCAGTTCTCTAAAAGATAAACATTCCGACCGCTGTTATATATCTTATAAGTATCACGAACATCATTGGGAGAAAGAGTCAATTTTGCCTCTTGCAATTCATAACCGCGGTTAGTTATCACAACCGGATTATAATCACGGCTATAAATTCCTTCCAAAGTAAAGTTAACATCTCCCGGCAATCTCATATCAAGAGCTAATGAGGTCTTCCAAGTAGAAGGCATCTTCAAATCTTTATCAATAATTGTCGGATCTTTAGGAAGCTCTACTTTTGAATGCGTCTGACCACCATACAAGTCCTTCAAAATCTCATCACGATTTGCATGGAAATGAGGTTTATATTGGGCAGTAGCAGCATCCGTATAATAATAGGTAGTTTGTCCCACGCCTGAATTTCCGACAGCAGAAATCAACCAAACGAAAGGCATACGTCCAACAAACAAACCTGTACCACCACGAAGTACATACTTACGATCTCCTGTTATATCCCAATTAAAACCAACACGTGGAGATACTGATACTTTCGCACCCGGAAGTTGGTCTGTTGAATAATGCTGACCTCCAAAATCTAATTTGGCAAATTCTTCATTATAATTATTCTTTAAAGAAGGGTAAGTCGGTAGTTCAAAACGAAGTCCACCTGTTACTTTAAAGTTTTCTGAAACAGAAACCTCATCTTGCAAATATAAAGAATATTGTTGGAATTTCAATTCTGCAAGGAATTGAGACATATCAGGTGAATTTGAATGGGTTATAGCAAAGGCCTTCGGAGTCTCATCATTTACAAAATCACTCCAACTTGAATAAACATAGTAACCAGCACCTCCCAGCATATAACCATTAATAGCCTTTGTATGCTCATATTGGAAACCGGCCATGAACTTATTAATACCTACGTTCCAGTTAAACTCATCTGTAATGGTGAATACTTTTGTCTGACGCAGATTACCCGCAGTAAAAAGGTCTGCACCAAAATTGGCATATACAGCACCATCCTGCAAAATATCAACTGTTGGGAAAAGAGGACCATCAAACGAACGAGGCTCATCTTGATAAGAATATGCAAAACGTAGCATATTATTCATTGCTCCTTGAGCCATACGAGAGTTCCATTCACCTGCAACAGAAGTAAAATCACGCACTTGATAATAGTTGGAATTCGAAAAGCTAAGCGCATATTTAGAAGTACGTCCCTGTCCAGGAGCAATGGTACCAACAGGTTTACCATCTATGACTTCAGTGGATGTTCCTCCCGGATAAAGAGCTGATGTAGATAATGGACTGACTGAACTGGTAGGGAAGTTAGAATCTTTGGTATGTGTCTTGGTAAAACGGAAACTAACTTTATTGTTTTGATTAGCATTCCAGTCAACACGTGCCATAACACGATAAGCAGGGGTATCCGTTGAATAGTCATTATACTTTCCCGGATCAAAATTATATTTGTTTAGTAAGAAACCACGCATATCATCCATGTCACTTTGGAGAGGGCGATGTATATTACCACCACTATAGCTTTCTCCAAGTGCAGTACGAGGACGATAGTTTGATCCCGCTGTTACATTATCTTCATATTCTCCATTTACAAAGAAGAATAATTTATCTTTTATAATCGGACCACCGAAGCTTGCACCATAAGTATAATATTGAGCTTTGGAACGTAAAAGTTCATAATCATCAACTTTACTTCCTTTTAGATTCTCATTATTAAAATACATATAAGCAGTTCCACGAAATTGGTTATCTCCCGAACGAGTTACTGCATTAATTGCACCTCCTGTAAAACCGCTCTGACGAACATCAAACGGGGTTACAGCTACTGTAACCTGTTCCAAAGCATCCAAAGAAATTGGAGAGCCGTTAGCCGGAAGATTACCTCCCAACCCGAATGTATTGTTGAAAGCAGCACCGTCAACTGTCACAAATGATTGGCGATAATTGCCACCACCGACTGCAAAACCATTACCAACATCAGCACCTTGTGGAGAAAGACGCATAATATCGCTAATACTACGGGAAATAGTTGGGGTGTTACTAATCATATCACGATTAGCATTCATAATAGCACCTGCCCTATCAGACTTCATGTTACTTTCTTTAGAAGCAGTCACCACCACTTCGTCCAACAGTTCAGAACTCTCTTTTAAAGAAACATTTAAAACATAATTCTCTCCTAATAAAAGATTGATTCCTTTGTAAATAGCTGTCTGATAACCGACATAAGAAATTTCTACCTTGTATGGTCCACCAGTACGCATACCTTGCAAATTGAATTGACCACTAACATTAGTCACAGTTCCATACCGAGTTCCTGAAGGCTCGTGAATGGCAACAATAGTTGCTCCGATAATCGGTTCATCTTGTGCTGTCACTTTACCACTCATAGTGGCTGTGGTAACCTGTGCACTCATTGTGACTGTCATTAGCAACATTACTAGCACCAAAAAAGACCGCGTTCTTTTTAACATAATGTAATTGATTAGTTTATACTAATTGTTTGCTTTTAAAAACTGTGCACAAATATAATTAATATTATTTAGACTTACGTTACAATTATACTACAAAATTTTAAGAGAGATAAACGTTTTATTGCGTTATAAAACAAGAAAGGCTCTACATAACTTGCAGAGCCTTTTATTTTGAAACAGAAAGCATTAGAAATGCTTCAATCTATTATTTTACACTAGTCGGTCATTAACTTTCTATAACGAACACGCTTCGGTTCTTCATTCCCTAAACGCTTCAATTTATTTTCTTCGTACTCCGAATAGGAACCTTCAAAGTAAAACACATTGGAGTCTCCTTCAAAAGCCAGAATGTGTGTACAAATACGATCGAGGAACCAACGGTCGTGTGAAATGACAACTGCACAACCTGCAAAGTCTTCCAGACCTTCTTCCAAAGCACGCAGTGTATTTACGTCGATATCATTGGTAGGCTCATCGAGCAACAACACGTTACCTTCTTCTTTCAAAGCCATTGCTAGGTGCAAACGATTTCTCTCACCACCGGAGAGCACACCACAAAGTTTTTCCTGATCGGCTCCGGAGAAATTGAAACGAGAAAGATAAGCACGTGCATTAATATCACGTCCGCCCATACGAAGCAAATCATTACCACCGGAAATTACCTGATAAACACTCTTGTTCGGGTCAATGTCTTTATGCTGCTGGTCGACATAGGCTACTTTTACAGTCTCTCCTACTTCAAATTCACCCTTATCTACGGTTTCCAGTCCCATAATCAAACGGAAAAGTGTAGTTTTTCCTGCACCATTCGGACCGATTACGCCGACAATGCCATTCGGGGGAAGCACAAAATTCAAATCGTCAAACAGCAGTTTATCACCGTATGCTTTAGCCACATGTTTAGCTTCGATAACTCTATTACCTAAACGAGGGCCATTCGGAATAAAGATTTCCAGTTTTTCCTCCTTCTCTTTCACGTCTTCATTCAACAACTTGTCGTATGAATTAAGGCGGGCTTTCCCTTTTGCCTGACGAGCTTTCGGAGCCATACGAACCCATTCCAACTCGCGCTCCAGCGTCTTACGACGTTTGCTCGCAGTTTTTTCCTCCATTTCCATGCGTTTCGTCTTCTGTTCCAGCCAGGAAGAGTAGTTTCCTTTCCATGGAATACCTTCACCACGATCTAGTTCGAGAATCCAGCCGGCAACGTGGTCAAGGAAGTAACGGTCGTGGGTTACGGCAATAACAGTCCCTTCATATTGTTGAAGATGTTGTTCCAACCAATCGATAGATTCTGCATCCAAATGGTTGGTAGGCTCGTCCAGCAACAACACATCCGGTTTCTGCAACAGCAAACGACAAAGAGCTACCCGTCGACGTTCACCTCCGGAAAGATTTGCCACAGACTGATTTTCAGGCGGACAACGAAGTGCGTCCATTGCACGTTCCAGTTTACTATCCAGATTCCATGCATCTGTTGCATCAATAATATCTTGCAATTCGCCTTGACGAGTAAAAAGAGCATCCATTTTATCCTGGTCTTCGTAATACTCCGGCAAACCGAATTTTTGATTGATTTCTTCGTATTCTGTCAGTGCGTCAACAATGGGTTGCACACCTTCCATTACTACTTCTTTTACTGTCTTCGTGTTGTCAAGATAGGGTTCCTGCGCCAAATAACCTACGGAATACCCCGGAGAGAAGACCACTTCTCCCTGATAGGATTTCTCTAAACCTGCGATAATCTTCATTAACGTTGACTTACCGGAACCATTCAGACCAATAATACCGATTTTCGCTCCATAAAAGAATGACAGGTAAATGTCTTTCAACACATTTTTATTTGGAGTGAATGCTTTGCTCACCCCTACCATTGAGAAGATAATTTTTTTATCGTCAGCAGCCATATATTAATAATGTATATTGTTGATAATGGCACAAAGATAAGAAAAATGTTTGAAATCCTTTGGAGTTATAAAAAAATGTTCTACCTTTGCACCCGCATTTCGAAAGAAAGTAACAAGGATTGATTCGCTAGCTCAGCAGGTAGAGCACAACACTTTTAATGTTGGGGTC
>ERZ791624.727-NODE-727-length-20564-cov-1.764932_pt1 | contig 20564 bp, 19 predicted proteins | sample MGYA00510058_ERZ791624 | MGnify/ENA primary metagenome ERZ791624 (study PRJEB30046, sample SAMN00715158) | human gut metagenome | study: EMG produced TPA metagenomics assembly of the A metagenome-wide association study of gut microbiota in type 2... | reverse complement strand
CGAGCCTCTCGTAAAACGGCCTTGCCTGGACCTGCGCGGAAAGGACGAGTCTGCTCACACGGTGGCGGCGCAGCCAGTTTTCACATCGCTTGTATGTTTTACTTTCCGGTGGTGTCTTTGGAAAACAGTCCTTTCCAAGGATCAAAATCCCCCATAGCAAGCTTAATAAATAACTTTTTCCGGAATTATTATCCCCCACAAAGCAGATAAGAGGCGCAATCCTTACGGAAGCTTTTTCGATTTTTCCGAAGTCTTCTACATTCAGCGTCCATCTTTCATTCATGGCTCTCTCCTATCCTTCCACACCCCTGCAAGAACGTAATCTCAAAAACCGGAATGTTGAATGTTGATTTCATACAGCCTTATATGGGGATTATAACATTTGACACTGATTGCGGCTATGTGGAAAGCAGATGTCATTATTTAATATGAACATGGCACCTTCACAACCGCCTTCTGTACCTTCTCCGGTGTTCCTTCGCAGACTCCGGGCATATGGGCATCCTTCGGGTAGAGGATCAGGAAGTCCCCCGGTTCTAACAGATATTCTTCTCCGTTGTTGTTTCCTTCGTACAGCTCGATATCTCCGCTCTCACCGTACCTGCGGATGCACGTCCCCGCTCTCATGGTCTCCAGCGGCTCTACACAGATAATCTCATGCCCTGAGACGATGTACTGAATGTCGATGTATTCCCTGTGGGCTTCAAAGGTGCCTTCAGGCTTCGGCTTCGGCGTGTAGGTCTGGATATTGGCAAACACGCCATCTGGAAGTTCATAGTGACCATCCTGGCAGTCCTTTGGGTTTATGCTGCTCAGGAAACGGTATGCCGCCTCCGACACTTTTCTCACTTCATTCAGATCGTCCATAATTCCTCCGTTTTGGGCTGTCCTTCCATTATCTTAACTTATCCTTCGCTGAATAAAAAATTGTGATTCTTGGGATTGCACCATACCAGCTCTGCAGATACCCCTTGCGATACAGTTTTTATAATCGGACTGATGTACACAAACCTTCTGGTACCTTCTGACTTCATCCGGAACGGAAGCTTCTTAATAACCGGAAACATCTTGATGTAATGCAGTCCGTGATGATTGCCTGTATGCGTTGACGATCTCGTAGGGAGCGAAAAATACTGGTCTTTCGGCGTGTGGGCAGAGATATTGGATCGCAACGGAACAACAAAAGACCTGTTCACGCCCTTATATATGAAGCAGATGATAAGAACGCATGGGCGTGTTGTCTTCCTGAGAACCTCTGGGCCTTTTTATAATTCCTTCAGCAGCGCCTGGTTAATCGTTACAATCTTCATACCACTACCAGCCCTTAAAAAATGGAAGCCCGCCAACAGGCAGGCTTCCTTACACGTAAACGATATTCTACGCCGCGGCGCCCCGTCGTTTGCGGAGGCTAAACATACACGTTCATAATATTCTAACCGTTATGACCGGCGAACCATTAACTCATTCATACTATAGCACCGAAAGTAACAAGACACCAGCACATTTTTCTATCAGAAAATTAAATCCATTATCTCAAATAATTTACGCAAATAATTTCTATTAAAACCGCATCTGTTTTACAGAGATAATACAAAAGGGCACCCCCTTCATAATGATGAAGAAAATGCCCATAGAGTACAGCCACCGCACATCCCCGCCGTTTAAGCCAAAAGTTCAATCTCAACCCGAACCTCGCCGATTTCCGGCCGTTCGCCTTTCATGATGACACTTGCATGTCCCGCTTTCCCGGTTGCCTTTGTTCTGATATAGAACGCACTGGCGCCGCCCATCGCTGTGACGAGATGCGGCCCGATGATATGAATTCCACCGATACTGAGAGGACATCACGGTGATAATAGAGCCGGTTTCCATATTCATCAACATAGTATGCGACAATCCTGGTCTCGTCGACCCTATTGTTTGCAAGGCGCGTTCCGTCTGTCTCAATCTTCAATCCAGACAAATGCGGATTGTCCGAATACCTGCGTTCCGCGACACACCGTCCGCCTGCATACCCTTTGATGATCGCCCCGGTCCAGCGATGCTGCCAGAATTCACCGTTTGTCTTCACTTCAATCGGAGGATGAGCCATCCCGTTGTATTTCACACTTGGATAATAGGTTCGCTCAATATCGTTTGAAAGTTTCACGGTGATGTATTCACAATTCGTCATGACCCAGAATGGTACCGGTTCGCAGCGCTCTCCACGTCCAACCATTGAACAGGGTTCCAGGATCACGCCATCTTTCAGATCTTTCTGACTCGCATAGACATATGCAGCCATCTTCGGCACCCGGAACATATCCAGTACACCATGATAGCAGACCTTGTTCATGCTATTATGATCGTTATGGGTATTGTAATCAAACATGCACCAGCCGATCGCGCCGAGATATTCATCCATTGTGTTTATTTTTGCAAGCACTTTTGCCTGCCGAAGAGCAAAAGCCTCCTGCCGTTCCTCACTGTCCCATGGCTTCGTCGGCAGAATCGCGCCCGTGTGCTCGGAGATCAAATAAGGGACCTTTTTCGGACTTCCTGTTGCCTCGCCTCTGGTCAGCAGAACAAATTCATTCCGCTCATCTTCTGAGTAATCATTGTAGCTGTAGATATCTTCCATAAGATGACTGCCGGTTTCCCAGCGGACACCGCTTGTTGGTCTTGAGGGATCCATCGCCTTGCAGAGCGCGTGGGTGCGTGCATAGAGTGCGTCGCAGTCAGTTGTTTCGTTCAGGCGGGTTCCCCAGATGACAATTCCAGGATGATTGAAATGTCCCAGAACCATATTCTTCAGGTCGCGGATCACATTCTCCTGAAAGACGGCATCACCGATATAGCCCCATCCGGGTATCTCCTCAAAAACCATCAGGCCAATTTCATCACACCGGTCAAGAAAATACTTTGACTGCATATAGTGCGAACAGCGTACAATATTCACCCCGAGGAATTTCTTCAGAAGCTCTGCGTCTTTTTCCTGCTCCCGCTTTCCCATCGCGTATCCGATATATGGATACGACTGGTGGCGATTTTCCCCGATCAGTTTCACCTTGCGCCCGTTCAGGAAAAATCCATCAGACTCTGCCCTGACATCCCTGAACCCGAACTGCTGTGTAATGGAATCAAGTACTACACCGTGGTCATCCCGAAGTTCGATCTCCGCACGGTAGAGAACCGGAGATGTGATATCCCAGCAATCAACAAGAACTTCCTTCAGTACGCGAAGATGGACAGAGCTGTTTCCTTCCGAAATGTTGATGCTCTGCGTATCCTCAAGGATCAATTCAGAATTGCCGGCAACAACCCTGGTCATCACATCCAGTTTTATCAGCTTTCCAGAGTTTGAAACCAGATATTCCGGCTGTATCGAGACCCTGGCTCTGAGACTTTCCGAATCCAAACTTTTAATCTCATACCGCATGAGCGGCTGTCGGATATAAACCTTGTTCTTCACATACAGTGTCACATCCCGGTAAATACCACCGTAGATCAGGTAATCGACCGTCGATCCATTAGGTGGAATATCCGCCCGCTCGTGAGAATCGACCATCAGCACCATCCGGTTATCACCTTCATGTACATACTCCGTCACATCAAAAAGCGCCGAGGAGTACGCGCCCGAATGGCTACCGACCTTCCTGGCATTGACGTACAGGTCATAGTAAGCCGATACCCCCTCAAAGCAGAGCAGGATCCGCGCGGCTAACGAATCTTTCAGATGAAAATGACGGATATACGTTGAATACATGCATGTCATTGTCTGGTCAAAACAGTCATATGGAATCATTTTGACCGTATGTGGTATATTGACTCTTTCGAAAAGATCCGGCTGATCCTTCTCTACGTTGCTATTTACATAACTTTCATCAAACCCCTCTTTAAAGTACCATCCAAGATTGAGAAGTGTCCCATGATCCATAAAATTCTCCATTCCGCTGTTTTCGTAACGTACCGATTCGCTCTTGTATTTAATCCTTCACTGCTCCCGCCGCAATGTCAGCCATAAACTGTCTGCTGAACAATATAAAAACTACAAGAGTGGCAGCGTAGCCAGCAGAACACCGCACATGACCATCCCGTAATCTGTTGTACCGTAAGCTCCCTGAAGCTGTGCCAGGGCTACCTGAATGGTGTTCTTTTTTGCGTCACTGGTGACAATCAAAGGCCAGAGATAGTCATTCCAAGAGTCCATGAAAATATAGATACACAGGAACGCACACCCTGGAAGAATAATCGGCAGCCCGACATGCCGGAACAAGCCGAATGTCCCGCATCCGTCGATTTTTGCGGCTGCAATCAGGTCATCATGAATCGCTCCGGTACAGTATTGATGCATCCAGTATACGCCAAACGCAGGAATCAGCGTCGGGACAATCAGTGCCCGTAAAGTTGAAAGCCATCCAAGCCGGTTCATGATAATCAGCTGTGGAATCATGTTAAGCTGCGGCGGAATCATCATGGTAAACAGACAGAACCCGAACAGGAACTTTCGTCCGGGAAATTCAAACTTTGCGAAGTAGAACGCAGCCATCGAGCAGAAGAAGGTACCGCCGACCGTCTTGACAATCGCAACAATAAAGGTGTTTGCCAAGGCTGTGCCGAAATCCACCTCCGCAAAGAGATGGTGCAAGTTTGTCATGAATTCCCTTCCGAATATCAGCACCGGAGGATACCGCATGAATGCTGCAGACTTGTTGGTCGCCATCACTGTCAGCCAATAGAACGGAAACAGCGAAAGAACGGCGCCGGCGATCAGCAGAAGATAGAGAATGACATGCGATACAGAGTGTTTTTGGACAACCATTTCAGTCCACCTTCCTTCTGATCAGACGCATATTGATCACTGAGAACACGCCAATGAGGATAACCAGCCCCCACGAAATCGCTGAGCCATAACCAAACTGGCTGTTCCTGAACGCCATATTATACAGGTAAAGCACAACAGTGAGGCCGCTCTTTCCGATACCGCCATCCTGCCCCACCAGCATCTGCGCCTCGGCAAACAACTGCCATCCGCCAATCGTCGATGTCACAACGACAAATTCTATAACCGGATTGAGAAGCGGCACCGTAATCCTCCTGAAGATCTGGCCGGTACTGGCGCCGTCGATTTTCGCTGCTTCATAGAGGCTGTAGGGTATTTTCTGCAGACCCGCAAGTAAAATAATCGCATTGTAGCCTGTCCATCTCCATACTACAATCATCGCGATGGCAAACTGAACACCAAGATGCGTCGCCATCCACTGCACTGGATGTAACCCGATTTTCTCCAGGAAGAAGTTCAAAATCCCATACTTGTTTCCGAAGATATTGGCGAACACAATCGCGATAGCAACTGTTGATGTAATGTTCGGCAAATAGTAGATAACCCTGAACAACATCTTTCCTTTCAGAACTCTGGCATTCAGGATAAAAGCCAAAATAATAGCGAGAATGACCATCGGAACCGTTGAGATGATCCAGATGATCAGCGTATTTCTGATCGACAGAAGAAAATTGGGATCTTTGATCAGATATTTGTAGTAGGCCAATCCTACAAACTGCATAGGCCCGCTTCCATTCCATTTATGAAAAGAAAGGTACAGTGAAAAACATATCGGGAATAGCCCAAATATCCCGTAGAGAATGAAGAAGGGACTGATCAACGTATAGATTTTCCAGTTCTTTCTGATTTCGCGTCCCAGCTTCCTCTTTTTTCCTGCCTGATATTTTGTCTTCATAGGACTCCTACAAACAAAACGGGTTGCCTTTCGACAGCCCGCCTGTACTGCTGCATCATAGATTACAAAAAGCAGAACTGCAGATTATGAGATCTGTGCCAGATCGTACATGCTCTTTGTCTCGGACACCGCATCCTCGAACGCCTGCTCCGGATCCTTGTCCTGATCTTGTACCTGTTGAAGCTGTTGTTCAAAAACCGCCTGATAGCTGGAATAGTTTGGCGGATAATAAAGATCGTTAATTTTCTTCGCAGCCTGTACAAAATACTTGTTCACAATCTCTCCGCCGAAAAAGTCTTCCGGATAGAGAAGGCTCTCATCATCCAGCGCTTCCAGTCTCGATGGGAACAAGCCCAGTTTGTCGAGAGAGCTTATCTGGTTTTCGCTGTTTGTCAGCCAGGTGATCACCTGGTAGGCTGTTTCGACATTCTTGCAGGAGCTTGTGATTCCGATCGACGACCCGCCGACATTCCCCGGTCCGCCGGGCGCACTTGTGACTCTCCATTCGCCCGCCGTGTCCGGTGCCGCACTGATCAGTTCCGGTTTCATCCATACCGCGCCGACAAACGCCGCTACCTTGTGGTCATTCAGCGCTGCCGCCCATTCAGGATCCCATTCAGACGAGCCGCCAAACACATAATCTTTTGCGGCCGCTGCCTCCATGAATGCCGTCCGGTTATGATCCTGATCCGCAATATAGTTTCCATCCTGATCGATCAGGTGTGCTTTCTGCTGACCAAGCGTCGCTACATATATGTGACTGAGGAAATCAAACATCTTGACATCCGGCGTCGCCTCCTGAAGCTTCGACGCCATGCTATACGCATCATCCCATGTAGACATCTCCGCCGCTACTTCATCCGGATCGGTCGGAAGGCCGGCATCCTCAAATAGTTTTGCATTGTAAAACATGCAGGTCGGTCCAATATCCATCGGCAAAGCAATCAGCTTTCCATCCGGCGTCTCTGCCTTCTTCCACTTCCACTCCACATACTGATCCTCTATATCCGCTGCATTACAAGGCGCATCATACAGGTTGATAAAACTGTCCGGATACTGAAGCAGGTCTGCGATCCAGTCGTCCATCGCAAGAAGATCCGGAAGTTCTCCACCACTTGCGATCGTTGTATTTATTTTTTCCTCGATATCATCCGCAGCAAATTTCTGCGCGTCAATCGTCACGCCCGGAAATGCCTCAGAAACTTTTTCAAGAAGCTCGTCCTGAATACTATTCTGCCAATACCAAAGCGTTAATGTAACATTCTCTTTTTCGGTTGATGTGTCTTCTGCAAACACTGTTGTTGTTCCCGTCAATGCGAACACTGCAGAAAGCACAGCTGAAAGTAGTCTTTTTTTCATGCCGCCCATCCCTTCAATATGTATATTTATACGTAATCATCCCTCAAATTGTACATTTTTATGCACTATATTTCAAGAGATTTTATTCACGTAAACCGTATTCGCAAATATTGTTCTTCCGTGGAATACTGACCGGCAGCCACCCTGTCACAGTAAGGCAGGTACAGTCCGGACAGGCGGAAATAAATCAATTCCCCCGCCTTCGCCGATAAAGCAGGCAAAGGCAGGGGAATAAATACTTTCCATTCCTCTTCTCGTTCAGAGATTCCACTGCGATCACCTCGTATTCAGAGATGATGTACTGGATGTCGATGTATGTCTGGCCATCCCTGCAGGTATCCGGATCCAGCGCTCTTAGAAACCGGGATGCCGATTCCTCATCTCTGTATTCTTCCCGATGCGTCTCCCCCTGCAAGAAGCTCAATTTCTTCTACACTCGAAAGGTTAAAATCCATTTCGATCGAATGTTTCAGACAGGAAGCTGCTGCTGCATACTCAATCGTCTTTTGCGGTGTATATCCTTTAAGGGTTCCATAGATCAATCCTGCTGCAAAGGAATCTCCACCCCCTACACGGTCTACGATATGAATCGCGTAGGTTTTTGAAAAATAAGGTGTACCGTTCTCATAGAGCATAGCTCCCCACTCATTATCGGACGCACTGATGCTCTTTCTTAAGGTAATGCCGACTTTTTTCACACCAAATTCGGATACGAGCTGACTGGCAACATCTATATATCCTTCTTTATTGATCTGTCCTTTCACAACATCGGTGTTCTTTGAGCGAATGCCAAGTACTTTCTCGCAGTCCTCTTCATTTGCAATCAGGATGTCTGTGTATTTCAAGACCTCCCGCATACACTTTCCTGCCATCTCTGTTGTCCATAAATTCTTTCGATAGTTCAGATCACAACTTACGATCAGTCCATGTTCCTTTGCTTTTCGCACTGCTTCCAGTGTTACCTCCGGCATCCCCGGTCCCAGCGCTGGCGTGATCCCTGTGACGTGAAATACCGAGGCTCCATCGAAAATAGCATCCCAGTCGAACATTCCTGGCCTCGCCAAAGCGATTCCGGAATTCATCCTGTCATACACACAACGGGACGGTCTTTGAGAGGCTCCTTTTTCGAGATAGAAAACACCAATTCTTTCCCCGCCCCGAATGATATGACGGGTTCCGACATTCCATTTTCTTAAGCTCGCCAGTCCTGCGTCCGCAATCGGATTTTCCGGAATTCTCGTAACAAACTCTGTCTCCACATTCATACATGCAAGGGAAACCAGAACGTTTGCCTCTGCTCCTGTGTAATTGATATCAAATGAGTCTGCCTGAGCAAACTTCAGATATCCCGGAGGACTAAGTCGCACCATAAAGTCACCAAACCCTATTACCTTGCCCATATTTCACTCCATTTCGACATTATTAACTGATCAAATACATGGGTTCATGCCTCTCGAAGCAGATGAATTGCAAAACCTCCAAATTCCTTTTCAAGGTAAACACAATTCAGGTTTCCTGCCGCATCTGTATTCTGAAAATCTTTACGCATCGTGTATCCCTTTTTCTCAAGAAAAGCTGACGCACGTTCCACACTTCTTGTTCCAATTGCGATATGACCATGCGTCCCCGGAAATTGCACTTTACAGCACTCGATCATATTACCAGCAAAATCAGAGCGTTCCCCTTCTTTTATACCAATTCCAAATGCTGTTCCAATCTCGGAAGCAACTTCCCTTCCTGTTTCACCAGTATTGATTCCGACATGAACCAAGTGGAAATTCAAAGAAATCTCTACAGCCTTCTCACACAGTTCCCGGATACCATCCCAGTCCTCTGATCGCACCTTATCGGCCGGAGCCATGAAACTGCCTCCTACAGCCAATATCTCCGGCTCTGACAAATACTCTCCTATATTGCTGAAATTCATTCCGGATGTCGGAATAAAATCCACCTGTGGGTACGGCCCATGGAACTGTCTGATCGTCTGTAAACCTCCCATAAGCTCAGCCGGAAAGAACTTCAGATGCATGAGCCCGAGCTCCATCGCTTTCTCTATTTCTGTCGGTGTCGCAATTCCAGGAAGCACTGGCATATTCATCTTCTGACATTGCTGAATCACTGGCTCATTGATTCCAGGTGTCACACACAGATCCACTCCCGACCGTTGCGCTTCCGCAACCTGCTCTGGAGTATGTACTGTCCCTGCGGCTATTACCATATCAGGAAATGACTCCCGAATGGCAGCAATACAATCCAGTGCGTTCTTATTTCTTAAGGTCACTTCAATCTGATATATTCCAGCCTCACGCAGCGTCTGCGCCAGCTTGACCGCATGTGCGGCTGTCGGAATCGTTATAACCGGCATAATGCCGCTCTGCTTTATATGTTCAAAGACAGTCATCATTTCACCTTTCCTATCGCGCGTTGACAAATCAGAATGGTCACTTCTTCCTTTTGACAAGGCTTTTCACAACCGGGAACAGGAATGTAAGCACAACAAAGACAAAGAGGACACAGGAAACCGGACGCGCGATAAAAGTCAGATAGCTTCCGTTACTCATGACAAGCGCCCGACGCATATTCGCTTCCAGCATGTTGCCAAGAAGAAGCCCCAGAATAAAGGGACCGCTCGGCCATTCAAATGTTTTAAAAAGGAAGCCCAGGATTCCTGCAGCCATCATGATGAGCACATCGAAGAAATTATTGTTCAGTGCATAGGATCCGACAACACAAAGCACAATAACCGCAGCCCATACAGTTGGCTGTGCAACGTTCAGAATCTTCGCAGATACTTTTGCAGTCAGAAGTCCAAGAATCAGAAACGCAATGTTTGCCATCACCATCAGCGCCATAATCTGTGTGGTAAACTTCGCATTATCTGTAAACATCGAGATCCCCGGACGCATACCATACATCGTAAGAGAACCAATCAGAATTGCGGTAACCGAATCACCCGGAATTCCAAGGGTCATCATGGTAGTCATAGCTCCGCCAATGACACCATTGTTCGCGGCTGAACTGACCGCCAGTCCCTCAATTGATCCATGTCCATATTCTTCCGGATACTTGCTGAACCTCTTAGCATTTCCCCAACAGATAATAGCTGAAATATCTCCTCCCGCCGCGGGTATCGCGCCGATAATCGTCGCAACCAGTGAAGTAATAATTCCACGGGATAGAAGACCTTTTCTTTCGTCTTTATTCAAAAAGATTCGCCCCAGATCCTTGCCTTCTTTCCGTGCTTGATCCTCCATCGCCTCCTGCTGCTTGTTCCTTGTGAAAATCTGATACAGCACTTCACCGATACCAAACATCCCGATCATCACCGGGATAAAGCTGATACCCGCAAGAAGATTTACAGAGCCAAAGGTGAATCTTCGAATTCCCAGGATCGGATCAATTCCGATGCACGACAGAAGGATCCCTACAAGCCCCAGGATTAATCCTTTCAGAATATCTCCACCGGAAACGGCAACCATCATACTGAGTCCGAATGCTGCCAGCATGAAGTATTCGGCCGCATTGAACCGAACAGTAAAGCGGGCAATCGGTGTCGCAAAAAGAATCAGCGCAAGGGTACTGATCATGCCGCCCATGAAAGAAAAAATCACATTCACCCCAAGAGCCAAACCGCCTTTTCCTTGCTTGTACAGGCAATATCCATCCCAGGATTGGGTCAGTGATGCCGGTGTCCCTGGTGTATTAATCAAAATCGCCGTGATACCTCCTGCAAAAATTGCGGAATTCCAAAGCCCCATCAGCATTGCGAACCCGTTTACCGGGGAAAAGTTAAACGTGACCGGCGTCATGATCGCAATTCCCATCGTTGCAGACAATCCAGGCAGTGCGCCGATCAATGTTCCGATCAGAATACCCAAAAACAAAAACAAGATGACGGATGGCTGTAGCAGCTCGGATAATCCCTGCGCCCATATATCCAGACTAATGCCCATACTGTCTCCTTTCCATTATGCATTGAACTGAATAGCGAAAAACATTCCGAATACCAGATATATGAATAGAGTGAAGATGACTGCATACAAAATAGAAAACAGCCAGGTTCTCTTGAACATAAATTTATTAAGGGCGAGTTCAAGTACAGCCACACAGCTGTAAAATGCACTATTCCCAAGGATTGGAGCCAGCCATTTCCACAGCGCTAGAAAAGCAAGGATTGCGACCAGCGTTGATGCCATCAGCTTCATATTTTCGCGCATCTCCGGGTCAATCATGAAAAAGACTTTATTCCCTTTCAGAGCACCACGGACAATCAAGCCTAAACCCATTATCATGATCAGTACACACAGGATATATGGAAAAAAGCCGCCTCCGGGGACTCCGTCACTTGTCGTAGAGAAAAAGCTCATCTGCTTATTCTGCAAGGTTTGAATGAAGAAAAACGCTCCCACCGCTACGGCAGCAATTCCGCCGATCATATCTGCTTTCTGTTTTTTCATAAGTGACCTTTCTTTCTCCTCCATCTATAGAAACAGCACCGCACCACTCCCGGCGCGATGCTGTCTGGCTTACCCTTTTTCAATGAGTGGACAGATCTTCTGTCATCCTTCCGTTACGATATTCATCGTAGGAATGAGCTCTGAATAATAATCGAGATCCTTCTTTGCTGCAGCATCCATATCCTCCCCGGAGAGATATGCGAACTCATACCCCTTTGTAGTAAGGAGATCCTTCATGGAGTCTGAATTAATAGCTGTTTTTGCTGCCTTTTCTTCGACCGCAATTACATCCTCCGGGGTATCCTTCGGAACTGCGAATCCACCCCATCCCTGGATTGTGATATCATAGCCAAGTTCCTTCGCTGTCGGAACATCAGGAAGGACAGTGGATCTTTCTTCGCCCAGTACACACAGCGTACGAAGATCGCCGGATTCCACATTGGTATAGACTTCGGAAGGGCTGACTGCCACTGCCTCAATGTTCCCGCCCAGTTGTGCTGTGACTGCAGCTGCCGCCCCATCAGAGAACGGAACGTGGTTGAACTCAACATCACATGTTTTTTCAACAGAAGCGGCTGCAATATGCCAGATCGATCCAGTTCCGGAATTTCCGACTCTGACTTCACCCGGATGCTCCTTTGCATACTTCAAAAAGTCATCAAATGTTTTCCATTCACTGTCAGCCTTTACTGTAATAGCTGCCGGAATTGTCATGGCACGTCCAAGGAATTTAAAGTCCTCACAAGTCAGATCCGTATACCCCAGTGCCGCCATCATCGTTGACTCAACCGGCATATAGGCAATCGTATACCCATCAGGCTTACTCTGACGTACGGTTTCAAGCCCTACTGCACCACCGGCTCCGGTTGTATTCTGTACAACCACTGTTGTTCCGATTGCCTTCTCAAACTCCGAGGCAAAGATGCGGGAAGTTGTATCGGACGCTCCTCCGGCAGCATACGGGCAGACAATCGTGATCTGCTTATTGCCCGGGAAGTCTGACGCCGCAACCGGAACTGCCAGTACTGTCGTTGCTGTAATCGCAGCCAGTAAAATAGTAGTGATTTTTCTCATGCTCATGCCTTTTCCTCCTGATTCCTTCACTCCACTGTACGCTCTTATCTATCAAATATGAGCCTTCACCGACTCATATAGATCCCGAACCTCATTCTCTGGCAGATCCAGAAGGGGCTTTCTGACATGTCCGCCTCGAACACCCCTGAATGTCAGAATGTTCTTGAATATCGACATATCAGCGCCACCCTTCATCAGCCATACAAGATCATTCGCTTCATCCTGTACGGCTCTTGCCTTTTCAATTTCTCCTTCCTTGAACAATCTATACACTTCAACAAACAATTCCGGGAACGGTCCGCTGCATCCGGAGACAGTTCCATCACACCCAGCAACAAGTGCAGGTAGGAACATATGATCCGCTCCAAAAACAACGGAGAATTTTCCGTTATTCACTCTCAGATACTTCAGTACCCTTGTCATGTCCGCGAAGCTATATTTCACACCAATCACATTCGGACAGGCATCAGCAATTCTCTGCATGGTCTCCGGAGAAATATCATTATGCGCAAGCTGCGGAATGACATAAACATAAACTGGAAAATCCGCAGGAAGCTGACCACAGACATCCTTGTAGTACTGAACCATCGCCCGATCATCAACATTAAAATAACTTGGTGTGACAACACCAACGCCATCTGCTCCGATCTCATGCGCATGCTGAGCCAGACGAATCGTCTCACCTTCTGTCATCGCCCCTACATGAACAAACACTGTTACTCTCCCGGCGGCCTTCTTCACAACCGTTTCTGCAACGAGCTTCCTTTCCTCCTCGCTCATGAGATACATCTCACCTGTTGTCCCGCAGGGGTACAGACAATCGACCCCTTTATCAATCAGGTATTCTACCTGTTGTTCGAGAGCTTCCACATCGACAGACCCGTTATCTGCAAAGGGGGTTGTCATCGCTGTTATTACGCCATAAAGCTTTTTCAATTGTACCGCCTCCTTGTTCAGCATTATGGAACTATGTTCATCATTGTTGATGATTTCTATATATCATCACGGATATATCCATGTCAAGGAGTAATTGTGATTTCTGTAAAAAATTACAATTTTGTATTGTATTTTTTATTCATTTTTCAACTAATTCTGTTTGGATATGTTATAGTATTTCTGAACCCGCTGAATATTTCACTGGAGTTATTCGATTCAATATGAATACAGACGAAAATAGTGTCAAGTCCATTGCAAAAGCTTTTCACATCCTTTCCTGCTTCAATGCAACAGATACGCAGTTAAGTCTCACGGATATATGCAAAAAGACCGGGATGCCAAAGAGCACAACTCTGAATATTCTTAGAACGCTGGAGCAGTTCGGATATATTACACGGACTGTACCATCCATGAACTACCGGCTTGGTTACTCAGTTATGAAGCTTAATTATTATGCCCAGATGGCGACCCCGGTTGTTCGATATACCAGTCCCTTTCTAGAGGATCTGCAGCGGAAAACCGGAAAAACCATTTATCTGACTACACATATTGATGGCAAGGTTCTTTATCTCGATGTAGCTCACCAGAACAGACGCATGTTTTCCTATTCAATTGCCGGGAAGACACTCCATATGCATTGCACAGGCTGTGGAAAAGCCATGCTCTCCTATCTTCCTGCATCGGAAGTTGAGCAAATCATACAGTCTCAAGGCATGCCGGCTTTTACACCCAATACCATCACAGACAAGACTGCCTTGTTAAAGGAGCTGAAAGAAATTCGAAGCCGGGGATATGCTCTCGATAATGAGGAAGAAACCCTTGGCGTGCGTTGCATTGCGGAACCTATTTTAAATTCAAAGGGCTATCCGACTGCTGCAATCAGTATTTCGGGTTCAGCATTATCCATGCAGCCTGACACGATTCTTGATTATGCCAAGGAACTAACGAATACCTGCAATGCCCTGTCTCATTGCGCTGATGAATATCCTGCAGGGCAAATATTACTTCTTCAAAAAAGAAAGGGCTAAAAAGAAAGACCCGCGTCTTTGCTCTCAGACGCAGGTCTTCCGTTTTTCTTGAATTTCATCTCCGGAACAGTGTCTTCAACAGACACTTTGTAAATTTGTCACGCATCTAGCCACACCAGCATCCCCTGAGCGAGCATGTCCGGCCTCACGCTCATCCGAACTTCTCTGTCACAAGCTTCACAATTTCCTCCCCGATCCTTCTCTGGGCTTCCTTGGTGGAGGCGCCGATGTGTAGGGTCATACAGATCTTTGGGTGGCGTAGAAGGCGCTCCTCCCTACAGGATTCTTCCGGATGACGTCAATCCGGCGCCTGCCAGCTTTCCGAACCGTTTCGGCGGATTATCCGGTATTTGAGTTTGATGCGTCGCTGAGCGTACATGGAACCCGTCAGTCTGCGGTGACATCCGGGTCGTCCAGACGGACCGGCCTGCCCGTTTCAAGTGATTTTCTGGCAGCTTTTGCGATCAGAACAGCCTTCAGACCATCCATTCCTCCAACCGGAACCGGTGCATCGCTCAGGCAGGCTTTCACGAAAGCTCTCTCTTCTTCCACAAACGCGTCATTGTAGCGTTCCAGGAAAAACCAGGTTGGCTTTGCGCCCAGTGTTCCGGAAGCTGTAGCCAGCCGGGCTTCGTCTTCCAGCTGATTTTCATCTCTCACGCAGCCCTTCTCCCCGTGTACCTCGACACGCTGGTCATAGCCATAGGGTGCCTGGCGGCAGTTGTCGATCACTCCAAGTGCACCGTTTTCAAACCGGAGCGTCACGATCGCCGTATCCACATCTCTGTAATCTGCGAAATGAGAATCCACCAGGCATCCGCCTGCCGCATAAACTTCTGTCACTTCGCTTCCGGACAGATAGCGGACCATATCAAAGTCGTGGATCATCATGTCCATGAAGATGCCGCCAACTTTTCAACATAGGACATCGGCGGTGCCTCCGGATCACGCGAACATACCTTCACCACATATACTTTTCCGATTTTTCCGTATGCGGCTGCATCTCGGACAGCTTTGTGGCTTCTGTCAAAGCGGCGCACAAAGCCAACCTGCAGCTTCACCCCGGTCTCCTCAACTGCCCGGAGTGCCCTGTTGATATCTGACACTTTCACAGCAATCGGCTTTTCACAGAATATATCTTTTCCAGCTTTCGCTGCCCGTACAATGAAGTCTGCATGCGTATCTGTGGATGAGCAGATAAACACCGCGTCGATGTCCGGATCCCTGAATATGTCCTCCGGATCTCTGCTGCAGCGGGCAATTCCGACACTCTCCGCCCATCGTTCCTTATCCTCATCCAGATACGGGTCTGCCGCACAGACAATTTCTGCGCCTTTCACCAGACTCTGAATATTACTTCCGTGAAGTTTTCCGATTCTGCCCATCCCGATCAGGCCAATCCGAAGCACCCCATTCATGATGTTTTCCCCCTTCAGGCTGTCTTTTCATTGATAGAATGTTAGTTTCTCGACAATCTTATAAACTTCTGTACCTGGATTACACTCAATTCCACGCCGATCCTGATTTTCTGCATGAAACTGCTCAAGCGTTTTTGCGTTTTTAATAGCTTTTTCAGTCTTGTCATGGACGCGTGAAAAGACATCGGCACTTTTTTCGTAATCCGGTATATTTTTCCGAAGCTCCTTCAACACTTCTTCATTTGATTGAAACTGTTTACTTGTATATCCAAAATGAAGGCGTTCTCTTTTTCGATGCTTTCCTCTTGGCTTCTGTGGTATATGTCTCACCATTCCATCCCATCTCCTATCGCGGGAATTGCACCATACCGTCCCTGCAGGTACCCCCTGCGAATGTCTGCATTTTTTCGTGGCGCAAACTCATCCAGGGAATACAGATCTGTCACTCCGGTTCTGTTATCTTTCTCCACAAAATAGATCTGATCTCTGCGGAAACGGTTAAGGCTCAGCAAACTGACATCTTGGGTTGTGACAATTAATTGTGCTCCGTTCGGATTTTGTTCCCTGTCACTGAATATACCAAGAATATAATCTACCAGAAATGGATGCAGGCTTGCATCTATCTCGTCGATGATGACTGTCTTTCCGCTTTCAATTGCCATCTTAATAATCGGACTGATGTACACAAACCTTCTGGTACCGTCTGACTCCATCTGAAACGGAAGAGAATATTTCTTTTTCCCCTCCTTACAGTCAATCAGATGCTCGGTCGTAATCTCATATTTCTTTAAGACTCCAGCTTTTCCACCAGCAATCTGTTGCATCAGGTTAAGCTCCCCTATTACAGGAATCTTTTTCAGATCTTCTGATGTAACGTCACTGGTCTGCACAGTATACCCTGAAACATTGATATCTGCTATGTGCAGCATCGACGTTACATATCTCTGCAAAGAACCGTCCGGATCATCCGCAAGAATCGGAGTCATCATGCCTTCTAATGTCTCACTGTTATATGTATCGATGCTTTCTGCAAACCACCTGTATGCTGTCTCTGTTTTTTTGCAGTTCCATGCCGTTGCTGTCGCTAAAAACAGTTTGTTGTCTGTATTTTTTTCTGCATATTCATGAAACTTACGCCTGTCAGCCTGTACGAACTGATAGTGGGAACCCTCTGTACGCTCAAATATCATCGATGGTTTTGCGCTGAAGTAAGCATATAAATACTCTTCATATACTTTTTTCTTATCAGCCGAAAAGCCATAGGAATACTTTACATCCCCAGCTGTAAATATGAAATCGAATCTGCTGGGTTCTGTCCTCTTTTTGTCGTCAAAAGCAAACGGAACGATTCTGTTCAACTGGTCAGTAACCTGTCTGCCATTCGATTCCCTGATCGTCATGATCGCTGCCGTAAGAGCTCGAATCACATTTGTTTTTCCAGCCGCATTAGCGCCATACATTGCAATATCAGGAAGAATACGCTCTTTTCTGAACGGAATCAGTGTATCTTCATGTTCTGTGTCGCGGTCAGCCAGCATGCTCAGGGTCACTTCATCACGAATTGACGCAAAGTTGCTTACTGTAAACTGAATTAACATCACACTGCCTCCTGAAACGTATCTGAAACCTGCTTATAATGCAATGCGTACCCATATACGCGTTTTGGCTATATTGGTTATTATACCAAAATGTCAGGAGAGTATGTGGTATTTTTACAAAATTCGCATTCAAAATGCGATATCTAAAAATATAAGTCCCCAGTATGATAAAATTTAAACGGAAGACCTGCATCTTTGCTCTCAGACGCAAGTCTTCCGTTATTCTTGAATTTCATCTCCGAAACAGTGTCTTCAACAGACACTTTGTAAATTTGTCACGCATCCGGCTACACCAATATTTCCTGGGCAAGCATGACAACTCTCACGCTCACCCAAACTTTTCTGTCACAAGCTTCACAATCTCTTCCCCGATTCTTCTCTGGGCTTCCTTCGTGGAGGCGCCGATGTGCGGGGTCATGCAGACCTTCGGGTGGTGCAGAAGGCGCTCGTCCTTGCAGGGTTCTTCCGGATAGACGTCAATTCCGGCACCTGCCAGTTTTCCGGAGTCGAGTGCGTCGCACAGTGCGGCAGAGTCCACCAGCGCACCGCGGGCGGTATTGATCAGGTATGCGCCGTCTTTCATCTTACTGATGGCTTCCGCGTCGATGACAGGAGGTGCCCCCTTGACTGCCGGCATATGGAGTGAGACATAGTCCGATTCTGCCAGCAGTTCATCCTTTGTCTTCCAAGGGTACAGGACATGGATGTGCGGGCCGGAACGGTTCGTGTAGATGACATTCATCCCGAGTGCCTCGGCGCGCTTTGCGACCTCCATTCCAATGCGGCCAAGTCCGACAAGTCCCAATGTCCTGCCGCTCAGCTCTACGCCCTTGTACGCTTTCTTTTCCCACTTTCCCTCGCGCATGGTGACATTCGCGATATACAGGAAACGGGAGACTGCCAGCATGTGCGCAATCGCCAGTTCTGCGACGGCAGCGCTCGATGCGTTCGGGGTATTCGTAACGGTCAGTCCCTTGCCGCGGGCATAATCGACATCGATGTTGTCCATGCCGACACCGCCGCGGATAATCATCTTCAGCCGGCCTGCCGCCACTGCCTGGTCGATGACCGGCTCGCGTACCTTTGTTGCGGGGCGGGCGAGCAGCGCATCGATATCCGCGAGTGCCTTCCCCAGCTCATCCGGCTCATAGTGCTGCTGCAGAACCTCGTATCCGCGTTCCTCCAGCTTGCGGACTGCAGAGGCATCCAATCCGTCTGCTGCCAGTATTCTTACCATCGAATCACCCTCCTTTTTTCCGTTCACCGTTCAGCCGTCTCCTTCTGCCAAGGCCACACGCCTTACCAGATTTTCCGTTTTTTCCTGCTTCCACTATAGCAGATCGATCATGTATAAACAACTATTTTGTTATCGGCTCCAACTATTTTTCTGGAACGCAGGAAGGTACAATTGCGAAACAGGGGTATAATATCGTAATATGATCGTACGACTGAATGAGACAGAAAGCTGAGACAGAGATGCCTCCACGGAGATTCAGACATGACGAATGAAAAAGTGTTCTCCATGAAATTCTCTTCGATCTACCCGCTGCTGGTCAGCAAGGCTGCCCGCAAAGGACGGTCCCGGGAGGAGGTCGACCAGGTCATCTGCTGGCTGACCGGCTATACCCCGGAGCGGCTGCACGCGCTTGCAGCGTCCGACGCCGACTATCGCACATTTTTCCAGGCGGCTCCTCATATGGCGGAGAAGGCCTCTGAAATTACAGGGAAGATCTGCGGCGTGACAGTTGAAACCATCGAGGACCCGCTGATGAAGAAAATCCGTCAGCTTGACAAGCTGATCGATGGCTGGCGAAGGGAAAGACGCTGTACCAGATCTTCCGGACCGACCCTGCGGATTATCCGGTATTTGCGTTCGATGCGCCGCTGATTCAAAACGGCAGCATGGATGCCGGCTACGTGGAAGTGCCGTTTGATGTGCAGAAAGCCTTTGGAAAAGGGAAGGTTCCTGTCCATGCGACATTTGACAAGGAGCCCTATGACGGACAGGTCGTCCGGATGGGTACGCCCTGCCACATCATCGGTGTCCGGAAGGAAATCCGGCAGAAGATCGGAAAAACGTTTGGTCAGACCGTACACGTGACCTTGAAGGAACGGCCGGCCGGATGATCCTCCTGGCGCCGGCTTTTCAATGATCCTGATAATAATCCTGATGATCTTTATCTCTGATTGATCTTTATTTCTGATAGAAAGACTGAATACGACAATGAACACAAAAAGAAAATACAGGAGAACGCTGCTTGCGTGCTATCTCGGTTTTATCACACAGGCGATCTGTTCGAATTTTGTCCCGCTTCTCTATGTGACCTTCAGCCGGTCCTACGGGATCACGCTCTCAAAACTGGCGCTCATTTCGACCTGCTTCTTCTCCACGCAGCTGGTCAAGATGCCATCTGCGCAAAGGTTACAGACCGCATGGGCTACCGCGCCGCTGCAGTCGCGGCAGAAATCACTTCCGGGCTCGGCCTGCTCTGTCTGGCTTTCGTGCCGGATCTGATGCCGGATCCCTTTATCGGGATCCTGGTGTGCGTCGTCATCTATGCAGTCGGAAGCGGCCTGACGGAGGTGATCGGGAGTCCGATCGTGGAGGCATGCCCGTTTGAGAATAAGGCTTCTGTCATGAGTCTCCTGCATTCCTTCTACTGCTGGGGTTCGGTAGGCGTCATTCTGGGCTCCACCCTCTTCTTTGCCCTGTTTGGAATCCGGAACTGGCGTATCCTGGCCGTCATCTGGTCTGTCGTTCCGCTCTTGAATGTCTTCAACTTCGCGGTCTGCCCGCTTGAAAAGCTGGTGGAAGACGGAGAGGGCATGTCCATGGGAGAGCTGCTGAAGACAAAGCTGTTCTGGATCTTTATCGTGCTGATGGTCTGCGCCGGCTCCTCCGAGCTTGCTATGGCGCAGTGGGCATCTGCATTTCAGAATCAGCCCTGCATGTCTCAAAGTCGGTCGGAGACCTCGC
>ERZ791624.726-NODE-726-length-20594-cov-1.917523_pt1 | contig 20594 bp, 20 predicted proteins | sample MGYA00510058_ERZ791624 | MGnify/ENA primary metagenome ERZ791624 (study PRJEB30046, sample SAMN00715158) | human gut metagenome | study: EMG produced TPA metagenomics assembly of the A metagenome-wide association study of gut microbiota in type 2... | reverse complement strand
TATCCCAGACAGCCAATCTTTTGTTAACCTTAAATCTAATACTATGAAAAACACATTACAAAGATACGGACTTCTGGAAAATTAGCAAGTAAAGCAAGAAAAAACAGATGTTTTATAACATTGATTAAATAATTCATTCTACTATTCAATCTTTATTAAGATTTTTACTGCTTTGAATGCTATATTCCCAATATTTATCACATAGTTGCAGGTAACTTGTCTCGGCACTCTTACCTCCCAAGGAGATAGCATACATTTTTGTTTGTTTTGCTTTTGCATGTTCTATGCTTCGGGCTAACATATAATCAACGGGACGCATCTCAAAGTCGGATACGGTGATGATATCTGTTTCCATATATTGGTAATCGGAGGCAAAGATACGAGATTTCTTTGAGATAGGTTTATTGGGTACAGAGGGATTTACCTCCATAATTAGGCAATTTCCTCCGTACAAGTAGGACTTTTCAGTTTCATAAGGAAAATTCATTCTATACTTTTGTCATATCGAAAGATAAATGATATAAATAAGGACCATAAAAATAAAGGATTATGAAAACGAACGCATTCAAATACTTAGGTATAGCTTTAATGGCATTGATGATGATTAGCCTTACTTCTTGCGAAGTAGAAATTGATAGCTTTTATGATGATGATAATATCGGTGGCGGGTATTATTCCCGTTCGTCGGAATTGTGCAGTCGCACATGGATCAGTTATTACCGTGACGCAGACGGGAACCGTTGTTGTCAAGAACTGGATTTTTATTTAGACCGTACAGGGGTTGATTACATACGAGTGGAATACCGTAACGGAGATGTGGAAGTTTTTGAATATAATTTCCGGTGGAACTGGGAAAACTATGCACAAACATCTATCAGGATGTCCTACGGTCCGGGTGATGCTTCCTATCTGGATGATGTGTACCTTGGTGGAAACAGATTAAGCGGTTATCTGGACGGAAGGGATAACTTTGTGGAATATCAGGGAAGCAGGTAAAAAAACAATAGGTATCGGAGATAACAAGATGTAGCTAGAAAGACGAGGACAAAGAAGGATAAGATAAAAATGTGTCAGGGGTTAATGACAGAATGATAGGTAGGAGAGGTAAAAGGTTGCCAATAGGATTTCAGGAATAAGGGTTAGAGTATAAATAGGGCGCGAAATGAAAGCATAAAAGTTTTGAACGGGACTAAATAGTTTTTATCTTTGCGCCCTATTAGTTTTATATATACATGGAGTGGTTATCTAGTCTATTTCTCGAACATTCTGCCTTACAGGCTGTTGTGGTACTTTCACTGATTTCTGCGATAGGTCTGGGCTTGGGAAGAGTGCATTTCTGGGGTATATCCCTGGGAGTCACTTTTGTTTTTTTTGCCGGTATACTTGCCGGACATTTCGGGCTTTCGGTTGACCCGCAGATGTTGAATTACGCAGAAAGTTTCGGTCTGGTTATCTTTGTTTATTCTCTCGGTCTGCAAGTGGGGCCCGGTTTTTTCAGTTCTTTCCGGAAAGGAGGAGTGACGTTGAATATGTTGGCGTTGGGGGTTGTTCTTCTGGGTACTTTGTTAACGGTGGTAGCCAGTTATGCTACAGGTATATCGCTTCCCGATATGGTTGGTATTCTTTGCGGAGCGACGACAAACACTCCGGCGTTGGGAGCGGCGCAGCAGACATTGAAACAAATGGGCATGGATAGTAGTACGCCTGCTCTGGGATGTGCCGTGGCCTATCCAATGGGAGTAGTCGGTGTGATTCTTGCCGTTTTGTTAATTCGTAAAGTATTGGTTCGCAAGGAAGACTTGGAAATAAAGGAGAAGGATGATGCGAACAAAACCTATATTGCAGCGTTTCAAGTACATAATCCTGCTATTTTCAATAAAAGCATAAAGGATATAGCTCATTTGAGTTATCCTAAGTTTGTTATTTCCCGTTTGTGGCGTGACGGACATGTCAGTATTCCGACTTCTGATAAAGTGTTGAAGGAAGGTGATCGCTTGCTGGTGATTACGGCTGAAAAAGATGCGCTGGCTCTGACTGTGCTTTTCGGCGAACAGGAAAATACGGATTGGAACAAAGAGGACATTGACTGGAATGCGATTGACAGTGAACTGGTCTCCCAGCGCATTGTTGTCACTCGCCCTGAACTGAACGGGAAGAAATTGGGAGCGCTCCGGTTGAGAAATCATTATGGAATCAATATCAGCCGTGTCTATCGTTCGGGTGTACAACTGCTCGCCACTCCGGGATTGATACTTCAGTTGGGTGACCGACTGACGGTAGTAGGGGAAAAGGCAGCCATTCAAAACGTGGAAAAAGTACTAGGTAATGCTGTCAAGAGTTTGAAAGAACCTAATTTGGTTGTTATATTTATTGGTATCGTGTTGGGATTGGCGTTAGGTGCTATTCCTTTTTCTATTCCGGGTATCAGTACTCCTGTAAAACTAGGCTTGGCAGGTGGTCCTATTATTGTCGGTATCCTTTTAGGTACGTTTGGACCACGGATACACATGATTACCTACACTACTCGTAGTGCCAATTTGATGTTACGTGCCTTAGGACTCTCAATGTATCTAGCCTGTCTGGGACTGGATGCTGGGGCACATTTCTTCGATACGGTATTCCGTTCGGAAGGGCTACTGTGGATCGGTTTAGGAGCCGGACTGACAATCATCCCAACTGTTTTAGTGGGCTTTGTAGCCTTCAAGATGATGAAGATCGATTTTGGCACAGTGTCCGGTATGCTATGCGGAAGTATGGCGAATCCTATGGCATTAAATTATGCAAATGATACAATTCCCGGTGATAACCCGTCTGTAGCCTATGCGACAGTATATCCATTGTGTATGTTTCTACGGGTGATTATTGCACAAGTACTGTTGATGTTCTTATTAGGTTGAAAATAAATTTTATATGAAAATTGTAAACGAGTAAATAAAAAAATATATTTATCACGGATAACTGAATGGAATGATTCCGAACAACGAACATAGGAAGCAAAGTAATTGTTAATTAGTAAATTGTAATAAAATAGAATGACTGCTCAAAGTAATATAACTCCTGAAAGTATTGTGGGCGATCTCCGCTACCTTCAATTGCTTTCCCGTAGTTTTCCTACTATTGCCGATGCTAGTACGGAAATTATCAATCTGGAGGCTATCTTGAATCTGCCTAAGGGGACAGAACATTTCCTGACAGATATACATGGTGAATATGAAGCATTCCAACATGTACTGAAAAATGCTTCAGGTGCGGTAAAGCGTAAAGTGAATGAAATATTCGGCAATACTCTCCGTGAAGCGGAAAAGAAAGAACTCTGTACGCTGATTTACTATCCCGAAGAAAAACTTCAACTGGTGAAAGCTCGTGAGAAGGATTTGGACGATTGGTATCTGATTACTCTGAACCAACTGGTGAAGGTCTGTCAGAATGTGTCTTCCAAGTATACGCGTTCTAAAGTGCGTAAATCGTTACCTGCCGAGTTCTCCTATATTATTCAGGAATTATTGCATGAATCGTCTATCGAACCGAATAAACATGCTTATATCAATGTAATTATCAGTACGATTATTACAACAAAGCGGGCAGATGACTTCATCATTGCTATGTGTAACCTGATTCAACGGCTGACTATTGACTCCCTACATATTGTCGGTGACATCTACGACCGTGGTCCTGGTGCGCATATCATCATGGATACTTTATGTAATTATCATAATTTTGATATTCAATGGGGAAACCATGATATTCTTTGGATGGGTGCTGCTTCGGGCAATGACAGTTGCATCGCTAATGTGATCCGTATGTCTATGCGTTACGGTAATTTGGGCACATTGGAAGATGGTTATGGTATTAATCTGCTGCCATTGGCTACCTTTGCTATGGATACTTATGCTGATGATCCCTGTACTATCTTCATGCCGAAGATGAATTTTGCCGACGCTCACTATAATGAGAAAACCCTGCGTTTGATTACCCAGATGCATAAAGCGATTACTATCATCCAGTTTAAGTTGGAGGCTGAAATCATCGACCGTCGTCCTGAATTCGGCATGGCGAACCGGAAACTTTTAGAGAAGATAGACTTCGACCGTGGTGTCTTTGTGTACGAGGGAAAAGAATATGTCCTGCGTGATACCAACTTTCCGACAGTAGACCCAGCCAATCCTTATCGGCTGACAGAAGAGGAACGTGAACTGGTAGAAAAGATTCATTATTCATTTATGAATAGTGAGAAGTTGAAGAAACATATGCGCTGTCTGTTTACGTATGGCGGGATGTATTTGGTTTCCAACTCGAATCTTCTTTATCATGCTTCCGTACCTTTAAATGAAGATGGCAGTTTCAAGCGTGTCAAAATCCGGGGAAAGGAATACTGGGGACGTAGGCTACTGGATAAGGCCGACCAGTTGATTCGTACCGCTTACTTTGACGAAGAAGGAGAGGAGGATAAGGAATTTGCTATGGACTATATTTGGTATATGTGGTGCGGTCCTGAAGCTCCTCTGTTTGATAAAGATAAAATGGCTACTTTTGAGCGCTATTTTGTAGAAGATAAAGAACTGCACAAAGAGAAGAAAGGGCATTATTATACATTGCGTAATCGTGAGGATATTTGTGACCGGATTCTGGAAGAATTTGGTGCTTCGGGTCCTCATTCGCATATCATCAATGGTCATGTGCCGGTAAAGACTATTCAGGGCGAACAGCCGATGAAAGCTAACGGCAAACTTTTTGTGATTGACGGTGGATTTTCAAAGGCTTATCAGCCGGAAACAGGGATTGCAGGATATACGCTTGTTTACCATTCTCACGGTATGCAGCTTGTACAGCATGAACCATTCCAGTCGCGGCAGAAAGCAATTGAGGAAGGGCTGGATATTAAGTCTACCAATTTTGTACTGGAATTCAATTCACAACGAATGATGGTGAAAGATACTGATAAAGGAAAAGAGCTGGTAACGCAGATTCAGGATTTAAAAAAGCTACTTGTTGCTTATCGTACCGGATTGATAAAAGAGAAGATATAAAAGAATAGTAAGTAGTGATTAACAATGAACGGTGAATAAGTTGCAACGTAATAAAGCAACTTGTTCACCGTTCACTATTTTGTATACTGTTTGCTATACATACATTCTTTTTTAGAAAAGAACAATGCCTGCTTCAATGATAACACCTTTATCGTAATTGCTTGATTTATTATAGAACCGGGTAAGTCCGTAACCACCCGTTGCAAAAATACCGAATTTTGGAGTAAACTGATATTCCAGATTGGCACGGGCTTGCAGTGCATATAGGCGTTTTGGAATTACTTCATCCTTATTGTCGAATGCTTCAATGTGTTGATAACCAAGATCTCCGCTGATAGATAGTCCTTTATAAACAGGGAAGGAAATACCAGCACGATAGGAGGCGCTGGCTGAGAACTTGTCATTTAAGTCCTGATACATGGAACCGACTCCCAGAATTGTATAGAACAGCTGGTTCTTGAAACGCACACCGATGTTGGCAGCTGTAGAATTGCCACCATACAGCATCATTTGCACTTTCGTATCAGGATTGGCATTGACCAGACCCAGTTGCAAGCCTTTCATATCTTCCCTATAATAATTGACCAGACCAATTTGTAAACCACGGGCTTTTGTTGCATAGTTGCATAAAGCGATCTGTAAGCCATTCAGTTTTCGGGCAGTAATATTGGCAATACCTGCAATCTGCAAACCATTCATATCTTCGCCCACCACATTCAGTAGTCCGGATGTTACCATACCGTTATAACTCTGTCCGGTGATATTGGCTGCGCCGGAGAACTGGAAGCCCGAAGCCATGTTTCCTGTCACATTCATAAAACCGCTCATCATCACTCCCGAAGTATTATCTCCTCCGATACTGGTAAGACCGGCAATAATTACCCCTTTTGTACCGTCTCCGGTAATATTTACTAATCCGGCAGTAGAAAGTCCTATGGTATTGTCACCGCTGATATTGCTGACACCCGCTATCTGAACACCGCGCATTGTTCCACCTGCCAAGTTAGCCAAACCTGTGATTTGCACTCCATTCATGTCGCCATGCACTACACTTCCCAATGCATTGATACCGACACCATTCAGGCGGTTCAACGTAGAAAGCAGACCGATATTGACATAGGTCGTCTGCGTACTGTCATGCGGCTGCGTACATATATCTTTCCAAATGGAAATATTGATACCCGCACTCTTGTTCTGTGCCGGCAAACAAACGGCAGCCATGAGAATAGCTGCCGTGAGGATTGTTTTTCTTATCTTCATTTTTAATATATTTCTCTTTCTCTTGATTTCTTTTTTCTCGGTTCAGGTGGAAATGCATGGGAGGATAATTATCCTTTCGCTTCCTGATACAGATAACGCTTAATACTCTTTTTCGGCGTCTTTTCAAATTCTTCCGGATAAATCTTCATTTTTGAGATCTGACTATATGCCGGCAACATAGCATTCAACGCCACTCGGTTTTCTTCCATAACCCGTTCAATGTCCTCGTTCTTCAAACCGTGGGCAAAAGCATCATCAAAGTCCGGATAAACAAGTCCGACGAGTTTTTCGTTCTGCTGGACAATAATACTTTCGGCCACATAGGGCAGGTTGTTCAACTTGTCTTCTATTTCTTCCGGATAAATATTCTGTCCGCTGGCACTGAGCAATAAGTTTTTGCTGCGTCCCTTGATTGTAATATTTCCTTCCGCATCTTTCAACGCCAGGTCTCCTGTGTGCAGCCAGCCGTCTTTATCTATAACTTCTTTTGTAGCTTCTTCATTCTTGTAATATCCCAGCATAACATTCGGTCCTTTACAAACTATTTCTCCTACGATGTTTTCCGGGTCGGAAGATAGAACCTGTACATCCATACGTGGTACAGCTTTTCCGCAAGAGCCGGGTTTGAACCTTCTCCAATCTTCATAGCAGATAATCGGACCACATTCTGTCATTCCATAACCTACTGTATAAGGAAAATCAATCATTTTCAGGAATTGCTCAACTTCCTGATTGAAAGCTGCACCCCCTACGATAACTGCTTTGAAGTTTCCGCCGAACGCCTTAATCATTTCTTCGCGTACCGTTGCTTTAATCTTATCGTTGATAATAGGTACTTTCAGTAATATTTTCATGGCCGGAGTCTCCAACTTCGGAAGTACACTCTTCTTGATAATCTTTTCGATAATCAGTGGGACGGCAACGATCAAACTGGGTTTTACTTCTTCAAATGCCTGGAAAATGATTTTCGGACTTGGCATACGGGTCAGGAAGTAGATGTGACATCCTACGGAGAACTCATAAAGAAATTCGAAAGCCAGTCCGTACATGTGCGCCATAGGAAGCATGGATACAATCTTGTCTCCGGCTTCCAACTCCAATACTTCAAATGCAAATTTAGTATTCGACCACAAACTACGATAGGGGAGCATTACTCCTTTTGAATAACTGGTCGTTCCGGAAGTATAATTGATAACGGCTAATTCTTCGGGTTCGTCTTTGTGGTATTCGATATGTTCTCTACGGAAATTTTTCGGATATTTTTTGCCGAACATTTCATTCAAATGTTCGCGTGCGTGAGTTAACCGTTCACTACGGGATACCAGCAGGGTGAAGTCATTCATCATCAGGATACCTTCGAGTAGTGGCATTGCCGATTCGTTCAGGTTTTCCCATACCATATCTCCTACAAACAGCAGTTTGGCTTCGGAATGGTTGACGATATTGTGTACATTGTCTGCTTTAAACTCGTGGAGAATAGGAACGATTACTGCTCCGTACGTCAGTGTAGCAAGGAAAGTTACTCCCCAATGGGAGCTGTTTCTTCCGCATACGGCAATCTTATCTCCTTTGCGGATTCCACTTTCCTCAAAAATTATATGGAGTTTTTCGATTTTGCGGGCTACATCTTTATACTGAAGGGTGGCTCCCTTGTAATCTGTCAGGGCATCCAAATCCCAATTGTTCTTGATACTATTCTCAATGTAAGCTATAAAACTTTGTTCCATTGTTTTTGCACATTTGGTATTAAATTGTGCAAATATAGCAATTAAATTAAGAATGGAAAATTAACTATGAAGAATTTTTGGAGAGGGTGGAGAGAAGAGTGAGTCTGTGATATGCTATAAGCTAAAATAATTATACTGATAGCATATCAACAGATTGTTTGATTTTTTATTTCAAGTACCATTCATACATCTTTCGCACACCTTCCTCGATTTCGATTTTGTGATGCCAACCCAGTGCGTGCAGTTTCGAAGGATCGGTTAGCTTACGCATCGTGCCGTCCGGTTTACTGCTGTCGAAAGTCAGTTTGCCTTGATAGCCTACTGTCTCTACGATCCGCTCGGCAAGTTGTCGAATAGTGATTTCCTTACCTGTTCCGATGTTGATATGACAGTTACGGATATCCTTGCTACCTTCTTTATATGTATCTTTGAAGTCAACGTGTTCCATGACGAATACACTGGCGTCTGCCATTTCTTCACTCCAAAGGAACTCGCGGAGAGGAGTTCCCGTACCCCACAATGTCACTTCCGTTTCACTGATACCATATTTGCTTAGGATAGCCAGAATTTCTTCTTTCGGACTGTCTCCGTTGATACCTTCTACCGGGCGCAGGTTCATATCCTTTCGGACAGCCTCCCAGTTGCCTTCTTTCAGGCAGTGGGCCAGATGAATCTTGCGGATCATAGCAGGCAGTACATGGCTGCGTTCCAAATCGAAGTTATCATTCGGACCATATAAGTTGGTCGGCATCACAGCGATGTAGTTTGTTCCATATTGCAGGTTGAAACTTTCACACATCTTCAGACCGGCAATCTTGGCGATGGCATACGGCTCGTTGGTATATTCCAACGGAGAAGTAAGTAATACATCCTCTTTCATCGGTTGCTTGGCGTCACGTGGATAAATACAGGTACTGCCGAGAAAGAGTAGCTTTTTTATGTTGTGGCGGAAACTTTCCCCGATGACATTCTGTTGGATTTGCAGATTTTTGTAGATAAAGTCGGCGCGGTAGATACTGTTTGCCATGATGCCGCCAACGAAGGCAGCAGCAAGGAATACATATTCCGGCTGTTCTTCATCGAAAAACTGGCGGACAGATACACTGTCGAGCAGGTCAAGCTCCTTGTGAGTGCGGCCTACCAGATTCGTGTATCCTTTATTCTGCAAATTTTTCCAGATAGCAGAACCCACGAGACCGTGGTGTCCTGCTACATATATTTTTGCATTCTTTTCCATTCTTCCGTTTAATGTTTGTTCGCGATCATGCGTTTCACCTTTTCCATGTCGTGGCGTACCATGATACGGACCAGTTCTTCAAATGAAGTCTTGCACGGATTCCAACCCAGCAATGTTCTTGCTTTGGTCGGGTCGCCTAACAACTGTTCAACTTCCGATGGACGGAAATATTTGGGGTCAACTTCTACCAATGGCTTGCCGGTGTCTACGTCAATTCCCTTTTCATTTATGCCCTCGCCTTCCCAGCGGAGTTCGATGCCTGCTTCCTTGAAAGCTAGCGTAGCAAATTCGCGTACCGTATGCATTTCTCCAGTAGCGATTACGAAATCTTCTGGAACGTCATGCTGCAGAATCAGCCACATACATTCTACGTAATCTTTGGCGTATCCCCAATCTCGGCGTGCATCCAGATTACCTAGATACAGCTTGTCCTGTTCGCCCTGTGCGATGCGGGCGGCAGCCAGAGATATTTTGCGGGTAACAAAAGTCTCGCCACGGCGTTCGCTTTCGTGGTTGAACAAGATACCGTTTACGGCAAACATACCGTAGCTTTCGCGATAGTTTTTGGTAATCCAGAAACCATATTGTTTGGCTACCCCGTACGGAGAACGGGGATAGAACGGAGTTGTCTCTTTCTGTGGAACTTCCTGCACTTTACCGAACAACTCGGAAGTGGAAGCCTGATAGATACGGGTTTTCTTTTCCAGTCCCAGAATCCGTACCGCTTCGAGCATACGGAGCGTACCGATAGCGTCCGCTTCGGCAGTATATTCCGGAACATCAAATGATACCTTTACGTGGCTTTGGGCAGCCAGGTTGTAAATTTCATCAGGTTGCACTTGTTGAATGATACGGATTAACGAACTGGAATCTGTCATATCCCCATAATGCAGATTGATCGTACGTTTCTGTTTCATGTCGCGCACCCATTCATCAAAATATAAATGTTCGATACGTCCCGTATTGAACGACGAAGAACGACGAAGGATACCGTGAACTTCGTAACCTTTTTGCAAAAGTAATTCGGCAAGATACGAACCGTCTTGTCCGGTAATGCCTGATATTAGGGCTTTTTTCATACGTTATAATTGTTTATTTGGAATAATACGGGCGCAAATGTCGACATTTTTTGCAGTATATGCAAACCTCTTTCAATTTATTTTTCAGCACAGTCGTTCAGCACGGTTTTTGCCCATTATTTTGTCGATAATCAAAGCAATAGCTCCATCTCCGGTTACGTTGCAAGCTGTTCCGAAACTGTCCATGGCAATGTAAAGAGCAATCATCAATGCTTGTGCTGATTCATCGAAGCTGAGCATGGACTGCAAGATACCTAGTGCCGCCATGATTGCTCCTCCAGGAACACCCGGTGCAGCTACCATTGTAATCCCCAGCATAAAGATAAACCCGGCAAATAGGGGAAAGTCGAACGGTATTCCCTGCATCATCATCAATGCCAGTGCACAGGCTACGATTTTCAGAGTACTGCCCGACAGGTGAATCGTGGCGCATAGTGGAATAACGAAGCCGGCAATGTCTGAGGATACTCCGTTCTTCTTCGTCTGCTCCAGTGGACGGGGATAGTGGCTGCTGAAGATTGTGTGCCTAAAGCCGTGAAATATCCGGCATCATCTTTCCGAGCAGTTTAAACGGATTTTTGCGCACGAATAATGCTGCAATGGAATATTGGAAAACCAGCAGGAAGATATGAAGAATGAAAATTACTCCGATAATTTTGATAAATACCATTAAGATAGCGTATACTTGTCCGGAGTGCGTCATGTTTAGAAAAATACCGAAGATATAAAGCGGAAGCAACGGCAGAATGACAGCACTAATCATGCGGACGATGATCTCCTGGAAGTCCCTTGCCACGTTTTTTAGCGCATCGCTGTTCAGGGAGGCGAGCCCCAACCCCAGCGTAAAAGCGAAAATTAACGCGGTCATTACATTCATCAGCGGAGGAATGGAGACGGAGAAGTAGGGAAGAATTCCTTGTGCTTCGCTTACTTCTTCGAGCGGCACGCCCGGTTCGATGAGTGATGGGAATACTGTGACTCCTGTGAAATAGGAGAGAAAACCTGAAAACAACGTAGCACCGTATGCAATGAGTGCGGTGACAAGCAACATCTTTCCCGCACCTTTACCAATGTCGGCAATAGCCACAGTGACCAGTCCGACGATAATCAGTGGAATGGAAAAGTTGAGAAACTCACTGAAAATACCGTTGAATGTAACAAATATCCGTACCAGTGGTGCCGGGAAAACTGTACCGATAGCAATACCTAGTATGATAGCGATAATGATACGCGGCAATAAGCCGATTTTAATCTTCTTCATCCTTGTTTTTATTTGTAGACCACAAAAATAATGTTTTAATCTAAATATTGCGAACAAATGTTCTTTTCAAGTGTTACTATGATAAACATTATATCAAAATATACAAGTTATGACAAATCAGAATAAAACAGATATCGGGCTAATCGGCTTGGCTGTAATGGGCGAGAATTTAGCATTAAATATGGAGAGTAAAGGCTGGTATGTATCAGTTTACAACCGTACTGTTCCCGGAGTGGAAGAAGGAGTCGTAGACCGCTTTATGAATAGCCGTGCAAAAGGTAAAAATATTGAAGGATTCACAGATATAAAAGCATTCGTTGATTCGATAGCTACCCCTCGTAAAATAATGATGATGGTTCGTGCCGGAAGTCCGGTAGACGAATTGATGGAACAACTTTTTCCGTTGCTTTCGCCCGGAGATATTCTTATCGACGGTGGTAACTCCAATTATGAAGATACCAACCGGCGTGTCAAACTGGCCGAATCGAAAGGTTTTCTTTTCGTCGGTAGTGGTGTGTCCGGAGGGGAAGAAGGAGCGTTGAACGGTGCGTCTATCATGCCCGGTGGTTCGGAAAAAGCATGGTCGGAAGTGAAGCCGATTCTTCAGAGTATTGCAGCAAAAGCACCGGATGGTACACCGTGTTGCCAATGGGTAGGCCCTGCCGGTTCGGGACATTTTGTGAAGATGATTCACAATGGTATTGAGTACGGTGATATGCAGTTGATTGCCGAAGCTTATTGGGTGATGAAGAATCTGATTGATTTGAATAATGAAGAAATGGCGGATGTGTTCGCCCGTTGGAATGAAGGAAAGCTGCGCAGCTATCTGATTGAAATCACTGCCAACATTCTCCGTCATAAAGACAAAACCGGGGGATATCTTATTGATAAGATTCTGGATGCAGCAGGACAGAAAGGAACCGGTAAATGGTCGGTTATTAATGCTATGGAACTAGGTATGCCGTTGGGGCTGATTGCCACGGCAGTATTCGAACGCAGCCTTTCCGCACAAAAAGACCTGCGTCGTCTGGCTTCCAAACAATTCCAGTGTCAACATACACAACCTATATATAATAAGGCGGAACTTGTAAAGAATATCTTTTCCGCCCTTTATGCTTCTAAACTAGTCTCTTATGCACAGGGATTCGCCGTGTTGCAACGTGCTTCCGATGCTTTCGACTGGCATCTTGATCTGGCCTCCATTGCTCGTATGTGGCGTGGCGGATGTATCATTCGTAGTGTATTCCTCAACGATATTGCTGCCGCTTTCGAAGCACCCGATAAACCTAGCACTTGTTGCTGGCTCCTTATTTCCGGGAAGAAATCAAGACGTTGCTTTCCGGTTGGAAGAGTCTCGTTGCAGAAGCGATGAAAGAAGAACTGCCCGTTCCGGCTTTTTCTTCTGCTTTGAATTATTTCTATTCACTCACTTCTGCCGATTTGCCCGCTAACCTTGTGCAAGCGCAGCGCGACTACTTCGGCGCGCATACATTCGAACGAAAAGATGAGTTGCGCGGACAGTTCTTCCATGAAAACTGGACAGGACACGGAGGCGATACGAAATCTGGAACATATAATGTATAATAAATAGGTATTTTCAAGTAACAAGATTGTTTGATAAGTAGAAATAAAAAAGCGACAATGGATAAATTTGCAATGATTATTTTCGGTGCGTCGGGTGACCTGACCAAGCGTAAACTGATGCCTGCACTCTACTCCTTATACCGCGACAAGCGGCTTACAGGAGATTTCTCTATACTCGGCATCGGGCGTACGATATACTCCGACGAGAACTATCGTTCTTATATATTGGAAGAACTGCAACAATTCGTCAAGGCAGACGAACAGGATACTGTTCTTATGTCTTCTTTTGTCTCTCACCTGTATTACTTGCCGCTGGACCCTGCAAAGGAAGAAGGTTACCCCTTACTCCGCGAACGTCTCGTGGAATTAACTAACGAGGTAGATCCGGATAATTTGTTGTTTTACCTTGCCACTCCGCCTTCGCTTTACGGTGTAGTTCCTCTGCATCTGAAGGCTGCCGGACTAAATACTCCTCATTCACGTATCATCGTCGAGAAACCTTTCGGTTACGATCTCGAATCGGCACGTGAGTTGAACCGTATCTATGCTTCTGTCTTCAACGAACACCAGATTTACCGTATCGACCATTTTCTTGGCAAGGAAACTGCACAAAACGTGCTTGCGTTCCGTTTTGCCAACGGTGTCTTCGAACCTCTCTGGAATCGTAACTATATCGACTACGTAGAAATTACAGCCGTCGAGAACCTCGGTATCGAGCAACGCGGCGGGTTCTACGAAACGGCGGGTGCCTTGCGCGACATGGTACAGAATCATCTTATCCAGCTTGTAGCTCTTACAGCTATGGAACCACCTGCTGTCTTTAATGCGGACAATTTCCGGAATGAAGTGGTGAAAGTCTACGAGTCTCTCACGCCGCTTACTGAAGAAGATTTGAACGAGCACATCGTTCGTGGACAATATACGGCTTCCGGTAACAAGAAAGGTTATCGTGAAGAAAAGGGAGTAGCTTCCGAATCACGTACGGAAACTTACATAGCCATGAAGCTGGGTATCAGTAACTGGCGTTGGAGCGGTGTCCCGTTCTACATTCGTACCGGCAAGCAAATGCCGACGAAGGTGACGGAAATCGTCGTTCATTTCCGTGAAACACCTCATCAGATGTTTCATTGTGCCGGTGGCAACTGTCCGCGGGCTAATAAATTGATTCTTCGTTTGCAACCCAACGAAGGAATAGTGCTTAAGATTGGAATGAAAGTGCCCGGTGCAGGTTTCGAAGTCCGTCAGGTGACAATGGATTTCAGTTATGCACAGTTAGCGGAGTGCCGAGTGGCGACGCTTACGCACGCCTGATAGACGACTGTATTCAGGGCGATCCGACCTTATTTACTCGCAGCGATGCAGTAGAAGCCTCATGGAAATTCTTTGACCCGGTTCTCCGCTATTGGAAAGAAAACCCTGACGCACCTTTGTACGGCTATCCGGCAGGCACGTGGGGACCTCTAGAAAGTGAAGCAATGATGCACGAGCATGGGGCCGACTGGACGAATCCTTGTAAGAATTTGACGAACACAGATCAATATTGTGAATTATGAAATTAGCAGTTTTTCCCTCGTCGATTGAAACCTCACGCGCGTTGATACTTCGTCTGGTGGAACTCATGAATGAGGAGCCGGACAGAATATTCAACATCGCAGTCAGTGGAGGTAATACCCCCGCTTTGATGTTCGATTTATGGGCGAATGAATATCTGGATATCACTCCTTGGAACCGTATGAAAATCTATTGGGTGGACGAACGTTGTGTGCCTCCCGAAGACTCTGACAGTAATTATGGAATGATGCGTAATCTCCTTCTTGGGATAGCCCCCATTCCTTATGAAAACGTATTCCGCATCCGTGGCGAAGCTAAGCCGGTGAAAGAGGCGGTTCGTTACTCCGAATTGGTGAAACAGCAACTGCCATACAGATTGGGCTGGCCTGAGTTTGACATTGTGCTGCTTGGAGCGGGAGACGACGGGCATACTTCCTCTATTTTTCCAGGACAGGAGAATCTCTTGACTTCCACTTCCAGTTATGTAGTCAGTATTCATCCCTGCAACGGGCAGAAGCGTATTGCAATGACCGGATATCCTATTCTGAATGCCCGTCATGTTATTTTTCTGATTACCGGAAAGAATAAGGCGGATGTGGTGGAGGAAATCTGTAATTCGGGAGATACGGGTCCTGCGGCTTATATCGCTCATCATGCACAGAATGTAGAACTGTTTATAGATAAAGGGGCTGCATCGTATATTGGGGATGCGAGTAAAGAGATACATTAATTCAAAACAGAGCTACTAAAACAACAGGTAACATGAATCCTTATCTGCAAGAACAACGATTTGCTTAGCGGACTACTTGCTGAGTAAAACATAAAAGACTGGAGGAGAGTTACGTTTTCGTGATCTCCTCCACTATATATTTGTCTTCCACCTTCTTACAAGTACACACAAGGTATTCCGGATGTTTCAAAGCTCCTTGTAGTGTATCGGGAAGAATAACTTCTTTCGTACGTCGGTCTATCGCAACCATTGCATACAGTATACCTTCACTCTCGCACTTCTCTATTAGTGCTTTTTTTAGTTCTTCTACGTCGAATTCCATTTTGGTGAGATTTATCACTGCAAAGTTAGGGAAAATAATGAATATTTTCTGCAAATATATTTGTATTCCGCTAAATTAAGGACAATAAATAAAAAACAAGTATATTCAAATACTGAACATTTAGTATAATATTGATTAATATTTAATGTAGTGGAAATATTTTTTTGAATTAAGGGATTAAATGTGTATAATTGTAAATCCGTCGTAAAGGGGTTAGAACTAGTATGGAGATATTTTAATAATTAAATTCAAATCATATGAGACCTTTAATATCTAAGAAATCTCTTTCAGCTGTATAATTATAGGATCTGCTGTTATGAGCTATATAATTAAATATGTTATTGAAAAGCTGGGTGATCCTATTGAGAATATCGTTTGTGGAGCAGCCATAATGATTTCAATAACATCTCTAGTCTTTTTGTTTAAGTTGAAAAAATATATAGATAATAGTATTAATCAATCAAGTACTGATAACAAAGAAAAAGTGGAATAAAAGGGGTGGATTACTATTTAAAAGAAGTTCGAAACGATATATAAATAGTTAGTATATATACATAAAATGGCTTCCTTGTTCGTCCGCCGACGAGGAAGCCATTTCAACACAAAAACTAAACTAGACTTAACTAAACTATTCTATTCTTGGAATTTCACAATCCCTTTTCTGTTCGGTGCAAATGTACGCATAAATCATATTCTGACAAACTATAATCGACAAAATTCTCTTTTTTACCGATAAAACAGCTAAACATTAGCTCCTCTCGTCGAGGAAAGTTTGGAAGACCTGCTTGTAGCTGTCGCTGATAGGGATATAGGTCTTGTCGAATACAATACGGCCACGGTCAATCACACGTATTTTATCTTTTTGTACAATGAACGAACGGTGTACACGTATAAAGCGGCTGGACGGCAGAAGTTCTTCCATAGCTTTCATACTCATCAATGAAAGAATAGGTTTGGGAGCGTCTTCTGTATAAATTTTAATATAATCTTTCAGTCCTTCGATATACATAATTTTCTTCAAGTCTACTTGTACCAGTTTGTAGTCACTTTTTACAAAAATGCTGTCTATTTCTTCCGGTTTCTGAACCAGTTCGAACCATTGAAGTGCCTTATTGGCAGCTTGCAGGAAATCGACATACGAAATAGGTTTCAGCAGATAATCGAGCGCATTGACACGGTAGCCGTCAATGGCATACTGACCGAAGGCGGTGGTAAACACAATACGGGTACGAGAATCCACCATTTTAGAAAACTCCAGTCCGTTAAGCTCCGGCATTTGAATATCCAGGAAAAGAAGATCGACTTCCTCATCCGGCAACTCTTTCATGGCCTGAACCGCACTGGAATATTTCCCGGCTAGTTGCAGAAACGGAGTCTTGTTCACGTAACTCTCCAACAGACCGAGAGCCAGAGGCTCATCATCAACGATTGCACAACGTAACATCATAATTCTCTATATCTATTGTTTAATACTTAACGTTTTATTCTCAAATCCTGATACTCAGTCGAGATTCGTACACTTCTCCCTCCTTCGAAATGCCTTTCGACCAGGTGTAATCCCCTGGATAAAGTATCTCCAGCCGTCGGCTGACTTGTTCCAATCCCACGCCTGAACCACTCTTGTCCTCCATTGTCTTAGGATGATTACTGTTACGGATCTCACAAATTACCTCTTTGTTGCTTTCCGAGATACGAATGCTGATGAAACTCGTTTCGGTGGGGGAGATGCCATGTTTGAAAGCGTTCTCAATCAAGGAAATGAAGATAAGTGGGGCAATAAGTGTCTGGCTGTCCGGCTGGATATCGAATTGAGTAGTCATTTTTACGTTCGACGATAATCGGATACGCATCAGTTCAATGTAATTGCGGATGAAGTCCACTTCCTTGCAGAGAGGGACATACGTCTGCTGATTGTCGTACAGAACATAACGGAGTAATTTACTCAATTCCTGTACCGCCTGTTGTGCCTTGTCCGAGTCGAACGCAATCAGTGCATAAATATTGTTCAGGGTGTTCAGCAGGAAGTGCGGATTCAGCTGATTGCGCAGATTTTTCAGTTCAGCTTCCGCACGGCTTTTTTCTGCTTCCTTACGGGCAGCTTCGTTCTGTGTCCAACGGGCACTCATGCGGATAGCGGCACTTAGCCCGATAGTAAAGACAAGGCTCAGCATATCTCTAAGGAAAAACAGCCAGCCCGGAGGCATACCCGCCCGTTTGGGTTTCGGAGCAAATGACGGGTCGAATGTCAGGCTCTGCCAGAGATGAAGTAAAACTCCAATGGCACATAATAGGATGATGTTGTAAACAACATATCTCTTAGCCTGATTCTGAAAAAGGTAGCGGGGAACCAACAGGAAATAATTGGCGTAGAACACGATCATAAAAGAAAGTGGTACGGCGGCATGGCGTACGTAAGCCCACCAGTTGATGTTTCCGTTCCCACGTTCGACGAAAAAGAACGGGAAACCGAACATAATCCCCCAGCCGATAATGTGTATCAGTATCTCCAGGGGACGACGTGCGGATGTAAAGGTTTGTTTCATAAAGACAAAGATAGTTTTTTATTCGTATCTGATTGCCTCAATCGGATCTAAATCTGCAGCTTTTTTTGCAGGATACCAACCGAAGAAGACTCCGGTGACGGTACAGACAGCGAAAGAAAGGAAAACGCTCCACGGCTGAATATAGATAGGCCAGTGGGCCACGCTTTTCACTATCCAACTGGCTCCGCAGCCGATAATGACTCCGATGATACCTCCGGTGATACTGATCATGATCGCTTCGATAAGAAATTGGCTCAGAATATCGACGCCTCGTGCTCCGACGGACATACGCAGACCGATTTCACGGGTACGTTCCGTGACGGATACATACATGATATTCATGATTCCGATACCGCCCACTACCAATGAAATGCCGGCGATACAGGCAAGCAGGGTTGTCATCAAGTCGGTGGTAGAGTTCAGCATTGTACTCAATTCCTGTTGGGTACGGATCGTGAAGTCATCGTCGTCCGAGGCTTTTAGCTTATGATTGCGGCGAAGAATTTCGGTGATTTCCTCCGTGGCATAGTCCGTCATATCTTCAGTGAGGGCAGAAGCAAAGACGCCTTGCAGGTAAGTGACGGCGAGCAGGCGTTTCATCACTGTGGTGTAAGGCGCAAGCACGACGGCGTCCTGATCCTGTCCCATAGAGTTGTAACCTTTCGATTTGAGCACACCTACCACGCGAAGCGGTATTTTGCTGAAACGGATAATCTTTCCCACGGGATCACTACCGTCCGGGAAAAGGTTATCTACGATTGTCTTTCCGATAACGCATACTTTGGCGGAGCTTTGTATATCGGCTTCGGTAAACATCTCTCCATTTTCGACAGTGAGCTGACGGATGTCGAGATATTCTGTTCCTACTCCGTTGACGGAGGCAGGGTAGTTATTGTTTCCGGCGATGAGCTGTCCGGACGAAGATACGTTGGGACTAATAGCAGACAGGAAATTTGTCTCATCGCGTAAGGCTTCGTAGTCTGCTAGTTTCAAGGTCTGCATCGCAGAGGGATCTTGCCGGACACCTCCACGCATATCGGCTCCCGGGTGAATCATTATCATGTTCGAGCCCATTTCGGATATCTGCTGCTGGATACTTTTCTTCGAGCCTTGTCCAATGGCAAGCATCGTGATGACGGATGCGACACCGATAATGATGCCGAGCATGGTAAGGAAAGCGCGTAGCTTGTTGTTCGCCAACGCCCGGAGAGCTATTTTAAATAAATTGGTTCCATTCATGTTTAAAAGCTTATAACTTTAATTAGTCTTCCTCATTTTTCGGCAATGCAGCCAGCGCTTCGGCGGCAGACAGAATCTTCGTATTGACCGTATCTTCCGTTATATGACCGTCGCGCAACCGTATATTCCGGCTACTGTATTGTGCGATTTCGGGATTATGCGTTACGAATATAATTGTACGTCCTTCCGCGTGAAGTTTCTGAAACAGGACAAGTATCTCAAAAGAGGTACGGGTGTCGAGATTTCCGGTGGCTTCGTCGGCAAGGATAACGGCAGGATTGTTCACCAGTGCGCGGGCGATGGCAACACGTTGCATCTGTCCGCCGGACATTTGGTTCGACTTATGTTCGAGACGGTCGCCCAGTCCCACCGCTTGTAGAGACTCGATAGCACGGCGGCGACGTTCGGAGGCACTGACGGCGGAGTTGTACATCAGCGGCAACTCCACGTTTTCTACTGCCGTTGTTTTGGGGAGGAGGTTGTAGCTCTGGAACACAAAACCGATTTTCCGGTTTCTGAGTACCGCCCGTTGAGGTTTGCTCATTGTGCGGACGGAGATTCCGTCGAGCAGATACTCTCCGCTGGTTGGGGTATCCAGACAGCCCAATGTGTTGAGCAGCGTGGATTTTCCCGAACCGGAAGTTCCCATGATAGTAACAAACTCTCCTTCGTTGATAGTGAAAGAAACGCCTCGTAACGCATGGACGGTTTCTTCTCCTACCTGAAAGTCACGTTTGATATTTTGAAGTTCAATTACTTTTTTCATCTTTTATTCTTTATTTCCATTTGCAAAATGTCTGCTGGTTTTCAGAATCGATTTTGCATACTTCTCGGATTTGCGCAAAGTTTATTTTAGCCTGTTTTAATGTGAGTTCGATATAACAGCTATCATCCGCATGGTTTCCCTTCCGGAAAGGAGGGGAAACCAAAGGGCGGGGTGGTAGGTGCGGCCATTTGCTTTTAATCGTAAGGCAGTATATTTCATATACCTATATATTCACCTACCACCTCCCCCTACGGGTACTCCTCCTTCC
>ERZ791624.724-NODE-724-length-20649-cov-2.244052_pt1 | contig 20649 bp, 17 predicted proteins | sample MGYA00510058_ERZ791624 | MGnify/ENA primary metagenome ERZ791624 (study PRJEB30046, sample SAMN00715158) | human gut metagenome | study: EMG produced TPA metagenomics assembly of the A metagenome-wide association study of gut microbiota in type 2... | reverse complement strand
AAAACTTGTGTGGACCCAGGTTGTTGATAACATGGTTCATCGAAATCTTGAGGTGCTCGAAGAGGCTTACTTCTGTGCCTGGCTGGTTGTCGAAAGGCACCTGCTCAGCGAGGATAGAGAAGTCGCCCGTCTCCTTGATATAGGCTACGGTACCGAAGATGAGCCAGCATGGGTCGTCGTTGAAACCGCCGCCGATATCGTTGTTGCCGCGCTTGGTGAGTGGCTGATACTGATGATAGCAGCCACCGTCTGGGAACTGGGTGCTGGCAATGTCGATGATGCGCTGCCGTGCACGGGTGGGAATCTGATGCACAAAGCCCACGAGGTCCTGGTTGGAGTCGCGGAAACCCATTCCACGACCGATGCCGCTCTCGAAGAAAGAGCGGAACGGGACATGTTGAAGGTAATCATGCACTGATACTGGTTCCAGATGTTCACCATGCGGTCTAACTTGTCGTTGCCGCTCTTCACGGTGAAGATGTTCAGCAGGTTATCCCAGTACTGGTTGAGTTCTGCGAAGGCAGCATCCACCTTTTCGGTGGTATCAAACTTGGCGATAAGCTGATGAGCTTTCTCCTTGTTGATTACCTTCTTGGCGCTGAACTTCTTGTCCTGTTCGTTCTCCACATAGCCCAGCAGGAAGATGAGGTCGCGGCTCTCGCCTGGCTGCAGGGTAACCTCGATATAATGAGATGCGATAGGGCTCCAGCCGTGGGCAAAACTGTTGCGTGGCTTGCCTTCCATCACGGCTTCCGGCTCGGCAAACTCGTTATAGAGTCCGATGAAGCTCTCGCGGTCGGTATCGTAGCCCTGAATCTCGGTATTCACTGTGTAGAAAGCATAGTGGTTGCGGCGCTCACGGTATTCGGTCTTATGATAGAGGGTAGAGCCTTCTACCTCTACTTCGCCGTAGAGAAGTTGCGCTGGAAGTTCTCCATGTCGGTAGCAGCATTCCAGAGGCACCACTCTGCAAAGGAGAACACCTTGAGGGTCTTCACCTCCTCAGTCTGGTTCTTCAGCGTCATCTTCTGCACCTCAGCCCATGTATGGAGGGGTACGAAGAAGAGCACACTCGCCTCTACGCCGTTCTTGCTGCCCGTGATGCGGGTATAGTTCATGCCGTGGCGGCACTCGTAGCTGTCGAGCGGTGTCTTGCAAGGTTTCCATCCCGGGTTCCATACGGTATCGCCATCTTTGATATAAAATAGCGACCGCCATTATCCATCGGCACACCATTGTAGCGATAACGGGTGATGCGACGGAACTTGGCATCCTTGTAGAAGGAATAACCACCAGCTGTGTTTGAGATGAGCGAGAAGAAATCCTCGTTACCCAAATAATTGATCCAAGGCCATGGGGTCTTTGGGTCAGTAATCACGTATTCGCGATTGGCGTCATCAAAATGACCATACTTTTTTTCTGCCATTGTTTTTTTAATGTTTATTTCTAGGTAAAATATATTATTTTCGTGCAAAGATAGTAAAAAGTTTCAGTTTCGGGGTTAGAAAACAGTTTTTTTTTGTATTTTTGCAATGAAAAGTTTGATGATTATCATCATTCTATTAACATTTTATACAGTTGGCTTATGAAAAGAAACATTTTATCACTTCTGATAGCCCTCTTTGCAACCTTGCAGGTAGCGGCTCAGACATACGACAACTTGTGGAAGCAAGCTGAAATCAATGCTCAGAAGGACCAGCCTAAGAGCGAAATCGCGGTGATGAAGAAAATCATCGCCAAGGCTTCGGCTGCCAAAGATTACGGGCAGCTGCTGGCGGCTGAGATAAGACAGATGACACTCTGGAAAGAGATTTCGACTGACTCGCTGAAGCCTAACGTGAAGCGGATGGAAGCAGAGGTGCTGAAGGTGAACGACCCCGCATTGAAGGCGGTGAGATATGCCGTGCTGGGCAAGGTGTACCGTGATATGAACGAAAAGAAAAGCCAGGAGTTCTTCAAGAAGGCCTTGGAACAGCCTGAACTTCTTGCCCGACATACATCTGCAGAGTATGTTCCATTGACGCTGAAGGGCGTGGATGGCAGTTCCTTTAACAGCGATCTGCTGCATCTCATCGGATTCGAGGCAGACAGCAAGGAGGCGTATCTGCAGCTGTACACCTATTATAATAAGGTGGGAAATAGGGGTGCGGCTTGTCTCTGTGCCTATAAGCTCATCGAGAAATACCGCCAGGACGACGTGAGAGAGGTGAAGAAATCGAAGTATCTGCAGACCATCGACTCGCTCATCCAGGTTTATCAGGATATTCCGGAGGCAGGCGAACTTGCCGTGGAGCATTTCCGCTTCATGGAAGGTGCTACCGATGCCAAACCGCAGGATAAGCTCAACTATATCAACTATGCGCTGAGCCGCTGGGGTGGATGGTCGAGAATGAACGAATTGAGAAATGCGCAGAAGCGACTCACCGAACCGATGTTCCGGGTGAAGGATATGCCATTGGTGCTTCGTCCTTCAGAAAGGAAGTGGGTGCATCTGAACGTGCGCAATCTCCAGAACCTGAAGGTCAGCATTTCCCGCCTCAACATCACGGCAGATAATGAGTATGATGTTCAGAATGAGGCTACCTATAAGATGCTTCTGAAAAAGACTACGAAGCTGCATCAGAAGGATTTCAGCAGGAACTACTATGGTCGTCCGAATTACGAAGAGGTGAAGGATTCCATCGAAATCCGTGGCAATCTGCCGCTGGGTGCCTATCTGATGGAGGTGACTTCGGATAATGCCGGCATCGCTCCACAGCGACAGCTTTTCTATGTGAGCAATCTGGCGGTGATGATCCAGCAGTTGCCTGATGACAGGCATCGCTATGTGGTGGTGAATGCTACTGATGGCCAGCCTATCTCCGGGGCGAAGATAGAACTTTATGAAAAGGATTATGATGTGAAGACGGGCAAACGCAAGCGACTGGTTCATGCCCGATTGACGACCGATGAGAACGGCGAGGCTTACTTCAAGAATGTGGATGGAGAGGTCCTAATTTCCACCCACAGCGACAAGTTTACGCCTGCCCGGGACATCTATCTCAGCCGTACCCGCTATTATGAACAGAAAGATAATGAGACTAAATATCAGGTTTATACCGACCGCAGCATCTATCGTCCGGGACAGAAGGTGCATGTCACAGCCATTTCCTACATCGTGAAGAAGGGCTTGGATGCCAGTGTGCTGGGCAAGAGCAAGGAACTGAAGTTTGTCCTGAGTGACGCCAACTGGAAGCTGGTGGCTGAGCAGAAGGCTACGACCGACGAGTATGGCACGGCTTCGGTGGATTTCGAATTGCCTCAGGGCGGACAGACTGGTATGTATCATGTAGCCGTGGATGACCGAGCTAACCGCTTCTTCCGTGTGGAGGAGTACAAGCGTCCAACCTTCGAGATTACCTTCCCGAAGGTGAACGAGAAATATAACTGGGGCGACACCGTAGTGGTGAAAGCTTCAGCCAAGACCTATGCCGGTATACCTGTACAGGGTGCCAAGGTAGCGTATCAGGTGACTCGCAGAAACCAACTCTGGTGGTGGGGCGCAGGCTCTGCCGGACAGTTGGTGAAGACTGACAGTTGCGTGACTCGTGAGGACGGAACCTTCGACGTAGAGATTCCGCTGGAGGCTTCCTTGTCAGGAAAAGACGAGGCTGATATGAGCGATTTCATGCGCATCGCCCGTTTCTTCAACTTCGAGGTCTCTGCCATCGTTACCGACATCAGCGGCGAAAGCCACGAGGGCGTGATGAGTCTGCCTCTGGGCACCAAACCAACCATCCTCACGGTGAATCTTCCTAAGCGTATCGAAACAGACAGTCTGAAGACGGTGACCTTCGCTTACCGCAATGCCAGTGGAATGCCGATTTCGAGCAGGTTGAAATATCGAATTGATAAGGGCGAATGGAAGGATGCCGAGGCGAATGCACCGGTTTCTATCAAGGAATATGCTTCTTCTGCCTCTTCTTCCCTCGTTTGGAAATCTGGCGTTCATCAGTTGGAGGCAATCTGCGGACAGGATACCCTGCAGCAGAAATTCACCCTTTTCAGCATGAAGGATACCCATCCGGTGGAGCCAACTACCGAATGGTATTATCAGACGGCGAAGACCTTCCCTCGTGATGGCAAGCCGGTCTATATCCAGGTGGGCTCTTCGGAGAACGGAGCGCACATCGTATATTCCATCATCGCCGGCAACAAACTGCTGGAGAAAGGCGCCTGGGAGTTGGGCGACAGTATCGTGACTCTGCCTTTCACCTACAAGGAGGAATATGCGTCGGGCATCGTACTGAACTATAGTTTCGTGAAGCAAGGCAAGTGCTATACCCGAATGATGAGCATCGCCCGTCCTTTGCTTGAGAAGAAACTGAACATCGCCTGGAAGACCTTCCGCAACCGTCTGACCCCTGGTCAGAAGGAGGAGTGGACGCTGAAGATTACCACCCCTGACGGCAAGCCAGCCAAGGCGCAGCTGATGAGCGTACTCTATGACAAGTCGCTCGACCAGATAGCCCCGCATTCCTGGAATATCTCCCTGGGCTTCTATCAGAGTTTGCCAAACTGCTACTGGAAGCACAACCTCACTTCCCGTTCATTTTACTTGAATGGCGTTTATCCTACCAAGTATTATGACGAGAGGGGACTGGATGTAGATAAGTTTGATGGCAAATTCTTTAGCTATTATGCTTATATGCAAGCGGTGGAACTGAGCAAGTTGGAACGTTCTTCTGGCGGAACCGTTGAGTCTGTTCGTATACAGAAAGACGAGCTGGTTCGAGAAGAAGCGAAAGTCATCAGGATTCGCGGCTCTAAAATGACCCGTGTCGGAGCGGCTGCTCCATCTGCCAACAAGGTTTTTGATGTAGTAGAGGAGATGCCGCAGTTTGCCGGCGGTTCTGCTCAGATGCAGGACAATTCCTCGACAAGGTACAGGTGCGCGAGAACCTGAACGAGACCGCCTTCTTCTATCCTGCCTTGGAGAGCGACAACAATGGCAACGTAGCCATCAGGTTTACCCTGCCGGAGAGCGTGACTACCTGGAAATTCATGGGATTGGCTCATGACAAGGAGATGCGCAACGGTTTGCTGGTGGATGAGGCTGTGGCTCAGAAAACCGTGATGGTGCAGCCTAACATGCCTCGCTTCCTGCGTGAGGGCGATAAGAGTACCATCGTGGTTAAACTCTTCAATACTTCCGACAAGAAGGTGAGCGGCAACGCCCGTATGCAGATTCTCGACCCGGAGACCAACAAGGTGGTTTGGCAGAAGACGCAGAACTACAGCATTGATGCCGAGGGCTCTGCTACCATCTCCTTTGATGTCCAGGGACTGAAAGAAGGCGTATATATTAATAAGGTGGTGGCTGCCGGTAATGGCTACAGCGATGGTGAACAGCACTATCTGCCGGTTTTGAGCAACCGTGAACTCGTGGTGAACACCCTGCCTATCACCCTGCATCAGAAGGGCGAGCAGAACTTCGACCTGAGCAAACTCTTCCTGAACAAGGAGGGCAAGCAGGCGAAGGGCACTGAAGAGGCAAAGGTAACCATCGAGTACACCAACAATCCTAGTTGGCTGATGGTGAAGGCGCTGCCAGCCATCAGTAATCCGGATGAGGAGAACGCCATCTCGCTGATGTCTGCTATCTACGCCAATACCATCACCACCCATATCCAGAAGCATCTCTCGCTGGAAAATCTCTCTCAGGAGAGCATCCGCCTGCAGAATCAGGTGGAGAAACTGAAGAAGTTGCAGAATGCTGACGGTTCCTTCTCCTGGTGGAAGGGAATGAAGGGCAGCCGGTATATGACTACATCGGTAGCCGAAATGATGGTTCGATTGAATGCCATCGCAGGTGTGCAGAAATCCACCGCCAAGATGCTGACTTCCGCCATTGATTATCTCTCCTGGCAGACAGCACAGGAAGTAAGAGAAATGAAGAAGCAGGAGGAGAAAAAGCAGAAGGTGAATCCTAGCGAACAGGCGCTGCATTATCTCTACATCCTTTCGATGGATGGCAGAAAGATGAAGCAGAATCTGGAGCAGGATAAGGCTTATCTCCTGGACAAGATGTCGAAGATGACGGGTGATTTCTCCATCTATGGCAAGGCGCGTGCTGCCGTGGTACTCGCCAGAAACAGCCAGCAGAATGCTGCTTACCGCGAGAAGGCTGGCGAATATCTGCAGAGCGTGAACGAATATGCCGTTTACCGCGAGGAGATGGGCCGCTACTACGATACCCGCAAGGCACTCTACAGTTGGAGAAACTACAAGATTCCTACCCAGGTATCTGTGATAGAGGCGCTGCAGATGCTGAAACCGAACGACAAGCAGACCATAGAGGAACTGCAGCGCTGGCTCCTGATGTCGAAACGTACCCAGGTTTGGGATACGCCAGTGAACACCGTGGATGCCGTCTACGCCTTTATGAAGGGCAATGAGAGCAACTGGAGCAGGAAGGCTGAGAATGCCGTTCTGAAACTGGACGGAAAGCAGTTGCCGATGCCGCAGGATTCCACTACTTTGGGCTATGTGAAGACCGAAAAGACGGGCAAGGCATCTAAGCTGAGCATCGACAAAAAGAGCGATTATACCAGCTGGGGAGCCGTCTATGCAGAGTTTAAGCAGCCTATCAGCGAAATCGGTTCCATGGAGTCGGGCATCAAGGTGCGCCGTGTCATCGTTCCTGCCGAATCTGAGGGCAAGGGCAAGGCGCAGGCGAAGGTAGGCGAGAAGGTGAAGGTAACGCTCATCATCACCGCCGACCGCGACTACGACTTTGTGCAGATTACGGATAAGCGTGCGGCATGTCTGGAGCCGGTCAACCAGAAGAGTGGCTATCAGTGGGGCATAGGCTGCTATGTTTCTCCAAGAGATTATGCAACAAATTTCTATTTCGATCGTTTATCTAAAGGTAAGCACATCGTAGAAATGGAGTATTACGTGGATAGAAAGGGCGACTATCAGAGTGGAACTTGCACCGCTGAGTGTACCTACAGTCCGGAGTTTGGTGGCCGCACAGAGACTTATGAATTGAAAGTTAACAATTAATAGTTTATAGATTGATAATTTAAAATAGAATAGTATGAAACGGATGAATATATGGATGCTCTCAGCGCTGTTGGCGCTGCCTGCATCAGCACAGAAGATTACAACCCAGCACGAGGTGGTAGACTGCGGACAGGTGGTGTTCCACAAGCCTGTAACTGCCGAATTCGTGCTGAAGAATGACGGGCACAAGCCGTTGGTTATCAACAATGTGTTGAAAAGCTGCGGCTGTACGGAGGTTGATTATCCGAAGACGAGCATAGCTGCCGGCGAAAGTTTCGTCATCAAGGCGGTATACGATGCCAAGCAGATGGGTACTTTCACCAAGCAGGTTTGCCTCTATACCAATGCGGATGAAGAGCCGTTCATCCTCTCTATGAGGGGAAAGGTAGTGGGTAGCGTAGTAGATTTCGCTGGTTCTTACGATGAGATGCTGGGTGTCATCAAGAGTGATGCCCAGGAGGTGGAGTTTGATGACGTGAACCGTGGCGACCGTCCGGTTCAGCGCATCCATATCTTCAATCCTACCGACGAATTACTGGAGCCGGTAGTGATGCATCTGCCACCCTATCTTCATGCTTTCGTATCGCCTTCCAAGGTAGCTCCGCGTCATTCTGCCGAAATCAGTTTCGTGCTGGATTCCAAGAAACTGCGTGACCTGGGCTTGAACCAGACATCGGTTTATCTCGGTGAGCGTCCTGGCGATAAGATTGCGCCTGAGAAGGAAATCGTGGTATCAGCCGTTCTTCTTCCTGGTTTCGAGAACATGACTCCAGCCAAGAAGGTACTGGCTCCGAAGCTAGAGATGTCTGCCACCGACCTTAATCTGGGTAGTTTCAATGGAAAGAAGAAACTGAAGGGTGAGATTCTGATTACCAATAAGGGTAAGTCGGAACTGGATATCCGCAGCATGCAGATGTTTACGATGGGCTTGCAGGTGAACCTGAAGAAGAGTAAGATTCAGCCAGGAGAGACCGTTAAGATGAAGGTGACGGCTGTGGCTGCCGACTTGAAGAAATCGCGTGTCAGACACCCTCGTATCCTCATGATTACGAATGATCCTGACCATGCTAAGGTGGTGGTGAAGATTAATGTACAATGAATTAAAAACGAATATCGTGCAGATAGAAATAGATAACGGCAGTGGGTTCTGCTTTGGTGTAACCACTGCCATCAAGAAAGCTGAAGAGGAGTTGGCTAAGGGCGGTAAACTTTACTGCCTGGGCGATATTGTGCATAACGGTATGGAGGTGGAGCGCCTGCATGAAGCGGGACTCATCACGATAGACCATGAGCAGATGGAGGAACTGCAGGGCGTAAAGGTCTTGCTCCGTGCTCATGGTGAACCGCCTGAAACTTATGCCCTTGCCGAGCGAAACAACATTGAAATCATCGATGCTACCTGTCCTGTGGTGCTCCAGTTGCAGCGCCGCATCAAGAAGCAGTATGTCAACAATCCGGAGGCTCAAATCGTGATTTTCGGTAAGAACGGGCATGCTGAGGTGCTCGGACTGGTGGGGCAGACGGAGAGTCATGCCATCGTGGTAGAGAAGTTTGAGGATGTGAAGCAGCTGAAGGAAAGCGGTCAGCTGGATTTCTCGAAAGATATCTATCTTTACTCCCAGACTACCAAGAGTCTCGATGAGTTCCATCGCATCATCGAATACTGCCAGGAGCATATTGTTGAGGGCGCTGTCTTCAAGAGTTTCGATACCATCTGCCGTCAGGTGGCTAACCGCATGCCTAACATCGCTGCCTTTGCCAGCAAGCATGATGTCATCCTCTTTGTGAGTGGCAGAAAGAGTTCGAACGGTAAGGTGCTTTTCAAGGAATGCAAGAGTGTGAATGCCAACAGCTACCAGATAGAAAGTGCCGACGAGATAGATATGAACTGGTTCAAGGATGTGGAAACGGTAGGTATCTGTGGTGCTACCAGTACGCCGAAGTGGCTGATGGAAGAGTGCAAGGAAAAGATTATCAACGATAGTTCTGCTCTTTTGTTGTAAGATTTAATGCGTTGATTGTTAGTTAGTTAACCACCTTGCTACCGCGTTTTGCGGTAACAAGGGTATAGGATAGTTTTATCGTTGGAAGAAAAACTTAATATGCTGGTTATTAATCAGTTAACCCATTTGACGTTGTGTTTTACAACGTCAAATGGGTTTATCTTTTATAAACTGTCTGAAAATAAAACAGGTGATAAATCTTCTCCCGAAGACCTATCACCTTCAAAAAACAGTAATTAACTCAAAATTTATAATCTATATCATTACTACCTTGTTAATATGGTTGCAAAGATACTACATTGAAGTTTTTTTTCCAAAATCTTTTTCATCGAATAAAATAAATTTATCGGCAAAAGTAGTGTATTTAACGTATTTTTACATAAATAACCCGGCAGTCTCTTTTCTGTAGCTTATTCTGCTATTGCCTTTTGATATTGTTCCATCAGCCATGCCTTCTGTTCAGAAATGGTCATGTTGCTGTTGTCGAGCGTGATGGCATCATCAGCCTTTCTGAGTGGGGAAGTCTCGCGGTGGGTATCGATATAGTCGCGCTCCTCTACATTCTTCAGAATCGCATCGAAGTCGGCTGGCATTCCTTTTTCCTTCAGTTCATCGAAACGGCGCTGTGCTCTCACCTGTGAGCTGGCTGTAACGAAAATCTTCAGTTCGGCATTTGGGAACACTGTGGTACCTATATCGCGACCATCCATCACGATGCCCTTGTCTTCGCCCATCTTCTGCTGCTGCTCTACCAGCGCCTCTCTGACGAAAGGAACGGCGGCAATCGGACTAACGTGGTTGGAAACCTCTAACGAACGGATTTCCTTTTCTACCAGTTCGCCGTTCAGATAGCAGTCTGGGCGACCGGTTGTTTCATTAAACTTGAATGAGATGCTGATGTTCTTCATCTCCTTCTGCAGTTCTTCAGTCTTTACGGCTCCATCTGCTTCGAAGAGCTGATGACGCAGCGCATAGAGAGCTACCGAGCGGTACATCGCGCCCGTATCTACATAAACATAACCTATTTCCTTGGCAAGATCCTTTGCCATCGTACTCTTACCGCAAGAAGAGTATCCGTCTATTGCTATTGTTATTTTCTTCATAATTTCGAACTAACTTTAATGTATAATTTATAATCTGTAACTTACGTTCAGCATGAGACTGTTGCTACTGACGTGATATTTGCCGTAGGCAATGTTCAGATGGAAGCGCTCCAGGTTGATACCGCCACCCACAGAGAAACCGGCTCCATGACTGCTTTCCTCATCTTCTGAGGTGCTGATTTTCATCTCGTTGGCTCTCCGGAAGTTGTAGCCGGCACCTATCCACAGGCTCTCCGAAAGCAGAATGTCGGCACCTACTACGGCATGATCACGAAGACTGCTGTCCCAATGGTTCAGGTTGACCAGTGTGGCTGATACCCTGAACGGTGCGTTGGCGAAGCGTTTCGTCACACCCAACTGCAGGTCGATCGGCATCTTCTCATATTCATTATCGTAGGCTTTCAGCTGTCCACCCAGGTTCTTTGCCACGCAAGAAACCGACCATTCCGTTTCAGGGTCGTAATAGTTGATGCCCAGATCCACTCCCACAGCGATAGAATTGTAATCGCCAATATACGAGGTGATGAATTTGGCGGCAATACCACCTGCGAATTTCTCACCGAGCATATAAGAGAAGTAACCCGCAATGGCAATGTCCTTTGCCGAGAACTCACCCATCTGGATGTTGTTCTCATCCGTCTCTTTCATCTTGCCGTAGTCAACAAACTGAGCCGAAACAGCCCACGAAGCCTTGTCGTTGACAGTACGGTTGAAACTAGCCGAGGCAGTATTCACCCCCGACATATAGTTCATATAATTGAGATTGACCGTCTTGTCGTTTACTGATGACAGGAGAGCCGGATTATGGAATATGAGTGCCTCATCATCTTCTATCAAGGTGATGTTGTCGCCACCCAGAGCAGCTGCGTGAGCACTCACCGGCAAGCGAAGGAAATTATACCCCGTTTGGCTCTCTTGAGCATCAATAATTGTCGCAAAAAGCGTCAATATTGCGGAAATTACATATTTTTTCATTTAAATTTTCTAATTCTTTGGCAAAGATACTGCTTTTTTCAATAATAAGAAGTAATTTTGCAATGTTTTCGTAGGAAATAACGATTTTAAACGGTTTTTATTGTGGAAATTAAGAAATCAAATAGCGCACAACTGGAAGATAAGCGGGTTACATTTTTCCTGCTAGGTTTGCTGCTGGCTTTTACTTTCATCTTCGTAGGACTCCAATATCAGAGAGGTCCGCAGGGAGATGATGACTTGTCTGAATCGATGGAAGATCTTGCACAGGATCTGGAAATGTCGGCTCGTCCCGACCAGAAAGATATGGTGAGTGCAGAGGCTGTTTCGGCTCCTGCTTCTAAGTCAATTACTCAGGAAGTGAAGGCTGCCGAGCAACAGACTCAGAAGGCACCGCAGAAAATCAGTTCTACAACCAGCGAACTGGTTATCGGCGACGGCTCGGGTGTAGTGGATGGAGCTGAGGTGAAGGAAGCGGTTCCTGAAACTCCCATTGAGAATCCGGGAGCTGAGGCTCCTATCAAACTGACCGTCGTGCAGAAGATACCGCAGTTTCCTGGTGGCTGGTCTGCCTTCATGCAGTGGCTTACCAAGAACCTGAAGTACCCTGTAGCTGCCCAGAAAAGTAGGATTCAGGGAACCGTAGTGGTATCCTTTATCGTAAACAAGGATGGAAGTGTTGCCAATATCAAGGTAAGCACTTCGGTAGATCCATTGCTCGACAACGAGGCTTTGAGGGTGATGAAGATGATGCCGAAGTGGAAACCGGGCATCGATAAAGGCAAGGTCTGTCGCACGATGATTGCCATCCCGGTAGTGTTCCAGCTATAAATTATAAATTGTTCATTGTAAATTATACATTATAAATTATACATTATTATGAAGACAGCAGATGAAATTTTAAGCATGGTAAATGAGTTTCTGGCTAATTTGCCTTACGAAAGAAAGCCAAAGTCTCTTTATGAGCCTATCAGATACGTACTTTCTATGGGTGGCAAGCGTATTCGTCCTACGCTCATGCTTCTGGGCTACAATCTTTTCAAGGACAATCCTGAGAAGATTCTGATGAATGCCGTTGCCCTGGAAACTTATCATAACTATACTTTGTTGCATGATGACCTGATGGACAATGCTGATTTGCGTCGCGGTCATGAAACGGTTCATAAGAAATGGGATGCCAATACGGCAATCCTTTCGGGCGACAGCATGCTCGTTCTGGCTTATGAGCGTATGGCTCAATGCGATGAAAAGCATCTTGCCAAGGTGTTGAAACTCTTTACTTCCACTGCCCTGGAAATTGGTGAAGGTCAGCAGTTTGATATGGAGTTTGAAAACCGTAACGATGTGAAGGAGGAGGAATATATCGAGATGATCCGCCTCAAGACCAGTGTTCTCCTGGCTTGTGCCCTGAAGATGGGTGCTATCCTTGCCGATGCTTCTGATGAGGATGCAGAGAACCTGTATAAGTTTGGCGAGCAGATAGGATTGGCGTTCCAGTTGCAGGATGATTACCTCGATGTTTACGGCGATACCAAGGTGTTCGGTAAGGAGGTTGGTGGTGATATCACATCCAACAAGAAGACGTATATGCTTATCAATGCCTTCAACCATGCCAACGACGCTCAGCGTGCAGAACTCCAGAAATGGGTGGATGCCGAGGAGTTCGACCGCAAGGAGAAGGTGGCTGCCGTTACCCGTCTATACAACGAGATAGGTATCGACAAAATGGCGCAGGATAAGATTGCTTATTATTTCGAGCAGAGCAAGAAGTATCTGGATGCCGTGAATGTGCCTGCTGAGCGTAAGGAGGAATTGGCAAAGTATGCTCAGAAAATGATGAAGCGACAGTACTAATTGAAGTGAAGAGTGAAGAATGAAGAGTGAAAAATTCATCGGCTTTACTAATCATAAAGTTCAAAGTTGACAGTTCAATGTTCAAAGTAATAGATACACATACGCATTTCGATGCGGAAGAATTTGATGAGGATAGGGCGGAGGCTTTCGCCCGTGCCAAGGAAGCGGGGGTAGGTAAGGTGTTCTTGCCTGCCATCGATGTGAAGACCACACACGCGGTCCTGGCATTGGCTAAGGAATATCCAGGCTATGCTTATCCGATGATTGGTCTGCATCCTGAAGAGGTGAAGGCTGACTGGAAGGAACAGCTGGCTGAACTCCGGAAGATACTGGAGGAGCATCGCATGACCGGTAATGCCAGTCAGGCGGGTTCTCCTCAGTTTTCAGACTTGATTGCTATCGGAGAGGTAGGACTTGATTATTACTGGAGCCGTGAGTTCGAGCATGAGCAGTTGGAGGCTTTCGAGGAACAGGTAAAATGGTCGGTAGAAACCCAGCTCCCGCTGATGATTCATTGCCGCAAGGCGCAGAACGAGATGGTACATCTGCTCAGAAAGTATGAGAAAGAACTGCCGGGTGGCGTCTTCCATTGCTTTACGGGCAACCAGAAGGAAGCCGAAGAACTCCTCTCCTTCGATAAGTTTGTATTGGGCGTCGGTGGCGTATCTACTTTCAAGAGCAGCCATCTGCGTGAAGACCTTCCTGCCGTGGTTCCTATGAACCGCATCGTGCTGGAGACCGATTCTCCTTACATGGCTCCCGTTCCATACCGAGGAAAACGCAACGAAAGCGCCTTCGTGGTAGAAGTGATGAAGACGCTCGCCAAGGCTTATGGCGTAAGCGAAGAGGAGTTTGCCCGGCAGACCAATATCAATGCAGAGCGTATTTTTCCGCTATCCGTATCCCTGGTATAGGCAGTAAGCGTTCAAAACTCCTTAAATAAACATAAAAAAACAATGAAAGTTATGGTATTTCGGAGGAAAAGCAATAATTTTGCACTTCGAAATTGTTGCAGCAGCATGTTGCGACGATTAAGAAGAGTTCTTCGGAATATGGAAAGGTGCTCGAGTGGCTGAAGAGGCACGCCTGGAAAGCGTGTAACCGGCAAAACCGGTTCGGGGGTTCGAATCCCCCTCTTTCCGCTTTTATATATATAATAAGGTATATGAAGAAAAATACAGCTATTGCACGTTTTGCAATATTGGTTTTCACATGGATGTGTTCTCTGCCTATGATGGCTCAAGAAGAGAACATGGGATTTCATCAAGCTCTTAAGACAAAGTTTATAGAGGGTAATGCGGGATTTATGTCTCTCGTTGCCATCGCCCTCATCGTGGGTATGGCTTTCTGTATCGAGCGCATCATCTATCTGAGTCTCTCTGAAATCAACGCCAAGAAGTTGATGCAGGATATCGACCAGAAGGTGGCGGCGGGAGATGTGGAAGGGGCTAAGACGCTCTGCCGGAATACACGCGGACCGGTGGCTTCTATCTGCTACCAGGGATTGATGCATATCAGCGAGAGTCTTGATGACATCGAGCGCTCGGTGAGCGGATATGGTACCGTTCAGGCGGCTAATCTGGAGAAGGGATGCTCCTGGATCAAACTCTTTATCGCTATGGCGCCATCGCTCGGATTCCTCGGAACCGTGATCGGTATGGTCATGTCGTTCGACCAGATTCAGCAGGCGGGCGATATCAGTCCTACTATCGTTGCTTCGGGTATGAAAGTGGCGCTCATCACTACCATCTTCGGTATCATCGTAGCCCTCATCCTTCAGGTTTTCTATAACTACATCCTTTCTAAGGTGGAGCACCTGACAAGCCAGATGGAGGAGTCGGCGGTTACTTTAATGGATATTATTGCCAAGAATAAGTGAAGAGTGAAGAACGAAGAGTGAAGGATTCAATTGCTTTGTTTTAACTCAACATTCAACATTTAACATTCAACATTAAAAAGATAAAAGAAAATGGCTAAAGATATTAAATATAATATGGATGCCCGCGACCTCTTGAAGAAGGGTGTTGATCAGTTGGCAAATGCAGTAAAGGTAACTCTCGGCCCTAAGGGTCGCAACGTGGTAATCGAAAAGAAATTTGGTGCTCCTCAGATTACTAAGGATGGTGTTACCGTGGCTAAGGAAGTAGAGTTGGAGAATAAATTCGAAAATACTGGTGCTCAGCTTGTTAAGAGCGTTGCCAGCAAGACTGGTGATGATGCCGGTGATGGTACAACAACTGCTACTATCCTGACTCAGGCTATCGTAACAGAGGGCTTGAAGAACGTTACTGCAGGTGCAAACCCAATGGACTTGAAGCGTGGTATCGACAAGGCTGTAGCTGCTGTTGTTGCCTTCATCAAGGAACATGCTGAACAGGTAGACGACAACTACGATAAGATTGAGCAGGTGGCTACTGTTTCTGCCAACAATGATGCTGAGATTGGTAAGCTCTTGGCTGACGCAATGCGCAAGGTTTCTAAGGATGGTGTCATCACTATCGAGGAGAGCAAGAGCCGTGATACCAACATCGGTGTTGTTGAGGGTATGCAGTTTGACCGTGGTTATTTGAGCGGTTACTTCATGACTGATGCAGACAAGATGGAGTGTGTGATGGATAACCCATACATCCTTCTTTATGATAAGAAGATTTCTAACTTGAAGGAGTTCTTGCCAATTCTCCAGCCTGCTGCTGAGAGTGGTCGTCCTTTGTTGGTTATCGCTGAGGATGTTGATTCTGAGGCTTTGACTACTTTGGTAGTTAACCGTTTGCGTGGCGGTTTGAAGATTTGCGCAGTGAAGGCTCCAGGCTTCGGTGACCGTCGCAAGGCCATGTTGGAGGATATCGCAGTATTGACAGGCGGTGTTGTTATCTCTGAGGAGAAGGGCTTGAAGTTGGAGCAGGCAACTTTGGATATGCTGGGTTCAGCAGACAAGGTTACCGTCAACAAGGACAATACAACTATCGTTAATGGTCATGGCGAGAAGGCTAATATCCAGGATCGCGTAGCTCAGATCAAGAACGAGATTGAGAATACCAAGTCTTCTTATGACAAGGAGAAACTTCAGGAGCGTCTGGCTAAGCTCGCCGGTGGTGTAGCTGTCCTTTATGTAGGTGCCAACTCTGAGGTTGAGATGAAGGAGAAGAAGGATCGTGTTGATGATGCACTCTGCGCTACCCGTGCCGCTATCGAGGAAGGTATTGTTGCTGGTGGTGGAACTACTTATATCCGTGCTCTCGAAGCATTGAAGGATATGAAGGGTGATAACGCTGACGAGACAACAGGTATCCGTATCGTAGAGCGTGCTATTGAGGAGCCTCTCCGTCAGATTGTTGCCAATGCCGGTGGCGAGGGTTCTGTAGTAGTAAATAAGGTACGCGAGGGCGATGGTGACTTCGGTTACAATGCCCGCAAGAACGTTTACGAAGATATGCGTCAGGCTGGTATCGTAGATCCTGCCAAGGTAGAGCGTGTAGCTTTGGAGAATGCTGCTTCTATTGCAGGCTTGTTCCTGACAACAGAGTGTGTGTTGGTTGACAAACCAGAGCCTGCACCAGTTGCACCAGCTGCAGCACCTGGTATGGGTGGTATGATGTAATTAGATGAATAATTTGCGCAAATAAAGCACATCGTAAGACTGCGAGTTTGCAAAGCGAAAATATCAAATAGGGGTGATTCTCAGAGAATTATCCCTATTTTTTTGTTTTTTTAGTCATAAAGATGCAAAAAATAGCAAAATTATTTGGTTCGAATAATCTTTTTTTGTAACTTTGCATCGTAAATAAAAGAAAGTATCATCCGAAGGGATGGCAAAGATATTTTTTTGATTTGTTTTAGTAGATTAGTTTTTAAGTAGTTTGTTTTTGGAAATCGGTTGTCGTGAGACATCCGATTTTTTTTGTTTTTATTTTGTTTTCTCAATTTAATTGTGTAATTTTGCAGCATAATAGAAAATTCATAGCATGAACAATATTGATTGGAAAAAAGCAGTGGTCTTTCTGATTGTTATCGGAGGACTCATTTATATTACAAAGGCAGAGTTGGGAATGACTACTACAAACTCGTTCCTTACTACGCTGGGTATCTTATTGCTTCTCTTTATCGGAGATAACTTCGCACAGAAGATTGATGATGATCGGAAACGACGTAAACTGAATAATGATGGAAAAGCTGATTGATCTATATAAGAAATGGGCGGGTGAAGAACCGGCTGATGTCATAAAATTGGCAGGGCAGGGGAGTAACCGGCAGTATTTCCGTATCATTGGGCATGATGGTGATACGGTAATTGGTGTGATAGGAACCAGTCGTGATGAGGATCATGCCTTTGTATATCTGGCTCAGCATTTCCAGCTCAGACAGTTGCCTGTTCCCCAGATTCTGGCGGTGAGCGATGATGAACTCTGCTATCTTCAGACAGACCTTGGTGGTACTTCGCTTTTCGATGCCATCAAGGGCGGACGAGATGCGGGCGGACGTTACAATCAGAAAGAGAAGGAACTCCTTAAGAAAACCATTCGTGAACTTCCGAATATCCAGATTCGCGGTGCAAGAGGATTGGATTGGCAGAACTGCTATCCGCAGCCAGAATTCGATGTAGACAGTGTGCTCTTCGACCTCAACTACTTCAAGTATTGTTTTCTGAAGCCTACCGATTTGGATTTTCACGAACTAAAGCTCGAAGCCAACTTCCGGCTTTTTGCCAAGGATCTGACATCAGAACCGATGGATTGTTTCCTTTATCGCGATTTTCAGGCGCGCAACATCATGCTGGATGATAAGGGGAATCCATACTTTATTGATTTTCAGGGCGGTAGAAAAGGACCGTTCTATTATGACCTCGCCTCATTCCTCTGGCAGGCATCTGCTAAGTATCCGTTCAAACTGCGCAGAGAACTGGTTTGGGAATACTACCAGTCATTGAAGCATTATACCGAGGTACCATCGGTGCGCCATTTTGTAAACCGGTTGAGTCTTTTGTGCTGTCCCGTACCTTACAGGTTTTGGGCGCCTACGGATTCCGTGGCTATTTCGAACGCAAGAAGCATTTCATCGATAGTATTCCGCCAGCTATCCAGAATCTGCGGGATCTTCTGAAGATGGGTGACAAGGTATTCCCTTATCCTTATATGATGGATATGTTGAGAAGACTGACCGAATTGCCACAGTTCAAGGTGATAGAGAGTGTGGCGCTGAGTCGTGCAGACGGCTATAAGACTACCGACAATAATATCTATCGTGCGCATCCGCAGGACGGACCTGCCACCTATTCTAAATATGATGGTAAGGGACCGCTGGTGGTAAGAGTGTATAGTTTTTCCTTCCGTAAGGGCATTCCAGAAGATCCGTCGGGCAATGGTGGAGGTTATGTCTTCGACTGCAGAAGTACCCATAACCCTGGCAGATACGAGCCTTATAAGAAGTTGACGGGTCTGGATGAGCCTGTTATCCGATTCCTGGAGGATGATGGTGAGATATTGAAGTTCCTGGATCATGTTTATGCACTTGCCGACCATCATGTAAACCGCTACATGCAGCGTGGTTTCACCTCTCTGATGTTCTGTTTCGGATGTACAGGCGGTCAGCATCGCAGTGTATATTCTGCGCAGCATCTTGCCGAACATATTCACCGGAAGTTTGGTGTAGAAGTGCAGATTTGTCATCGTGAACAGCATATTGAACAGGTTTTGCCGGCAAAACAATAGAAAATAGCGTGCAAATTTGGCTATCTCGCAAAAAGTTAGTAAATTTGCACGCACATTTTAAAATAGCTATTTAGCAATGATGCAAGCAATGATATTCGCAGCAGGTTTGGGCACTCGCCTTAAGCCACTTACCGACCGCATTCCGAAGGCTCTGGTAAGTGTCGGGGGAGAACCTTTGCTCAAACGTGTCATCTTTCAGTTGAAGGATGCCGGTTTCACTCGCATTGTAGTGAACGTGCATCATTTCTCCCAACAAATTATCGATTATCTCAGAGCACATGACAACTTCGGTATGGACATCCGTATCAGTGATGAGAGTGAAAAGCTGCTCGAAACGGGTGGAGGTATCCGGAAGGCATGGCCGCTCTTCAACCAGTCAGAGCCTATTCTTATCCACAACGTGGATATTCTGAGTAATGTAGATCTGAAGAAATTCTACCAGATGGAGAGCAGGGATATGATTGCTGCCCGCCTGATGGTGAGCGAACGCAAGACCAAGCGCTATCTGCTCTTTGATGACAGTATGCGACTGGTAGGATGGACGAATATAGAAACGGGCGAGGTGAAGAGTCCTTATCCTGATCTCAATCCCAAAGATTATAAGATGTATGCTTTCTCGGGCATCCACATGGTTGCTCCATCGCTCTTTCCATTGATGGAGGAGGAACCGGACAAGTTCCCTATCATGGACTTCTATCTGAAGCATTGCGACAAGGTGCGCATAGAGGGATATGTAAAGAACGACCTCAAGCTGATGGATGTGGGAAAGCAGGAGACGCTGAAAGAGGCGGAAGCATTTCTTAAATCGTTAGTTAGTAGTTTATAGTTAATAGCGGTTATGCCGTATAGCAAGATTACTATAAACTATAAATTGTAAACTGTAAATTAAAATTAGATATTATGCAACAGAAGATTATTATTTTGGATTTCGGTTCACAGACCACACAGCTGATTGGCCGTCGTGTTCGTGAGCTTGATACCTTCTGCGAGATTATGCCTTACAACAAGTTTCCAAAGGATGACCCATCAGTCATTGGTGTCATCTTGAGCGGTAGCCCTTATTCCGTTCATGATCCGGAAGCTTTCAAGGTAGATCTGAGCCAGTTTATCGGTCGCATTCCTGTACTCGGCATCTGCTACGGTGCTCAGTTCCTCTCTTACGCCCAGGGCGGTAAGGTGGAGGCTGCTGACAGCCGTGAGTATGGTCGTGCCAATTTGGAGCATTTCGATAAGGAGAATCCTTTGTTCAAGGGATTCATCGAGAACTCTCAGGTTTGGATGAGCCATGGTGATACCATCACTGCTATCCCTGATGATTACAAGTGCATCGCTTCTACTGCTAATGTGAAGTATGCTGCATATGCTTCAACCAAGCAGCCTGTATGGGCTGTTCAGTTCCATCCAGAGGTGTTCCACTCTTTGCAGGGTACACAGCTCTTGAAGAACTTCGTGGTTGATATCTGCGGAAGTAAGCAGGACTGGAGTGCTGACTCTTTTGTTGAGACAACAGTTGCTGAGTTGAAGGAACAGTTGGGCGACGATAAGGTTATCCTCGGTCTTTCTGGCGGTGTTGACTCCAGTGTGGCTGCCGTTCTCCTGAACAAGGCTATCGGTAAGAACCTTACCTGTATCTTCGTAGATCATGGTATGTTGCGCAAGAATGAGTTCCGTGACGTGATGGAAGACTACAAGTGTTTGGGCTTGAATGTAATCGGCGTGGATGCATCAGAGAAGTTCTTTGCTGACCTGGCTGGTGTTACTGACCCTGAGGAGAAACGTAAGATTATCGGCCGCGACTTCGTGGAGGTTTTCAATGCTGAGGCTAAGAAGCAGACTGGTGCCAAGTGGTTGGCTCAGGGTACCATCTATCCTGACCGTATCGAGAGCTTGAATATCACCGGTAAGGTGATCAAGAGTCATCACAACGTAGGTGGTCTTCCTAAGGAGATGAACCTTCAGTTGTGT
>ERZ791624.721-NODE-721-length-20705-cov-2.010993_pt1 | contig 20705 bp, 22 predicted proteins | sample MGYA00510058_ERZ791624 | MGnify/ENA primary metagenome ERZ791624 (study PRJEB30046, sample SAMN00715158) | human gut metagenome | study: EMG produced TPA metagenomics assembly of the A metagenome-wide association study of gut microbiota in type 2... | reverse complement strand
TTCCGATCCTTGGTTATGTGGATGGTGTAGAGTCACCTGTAGAGAAATTTACGGTAACTCTGGTAAAACCATCTGATAAAGAGAAAGAGTTGAAACGAGTGGAAGCGGCTTCTTATGATAATGCAGAGGATTTTCATACATTTTCAAAAGAAGAGGTTTACAGCTTCAGTAAGGAGACGGGTGATCAAAACAAGATTCATCTGACCGACCATCCGGTTGTACAGGGGATGCTTCTCCTTCGTACCGCCGCTGTAAAGGCAGATGATGTGGCGAGAATCGATGTGAAGTTTGTGGAACCATCATATGCAGAAGAAGAACTGAAATGGGCATATGATGGCAGGGATATGTATTGTTTGCAGATGGATATGTGAAGGCAACATTCCGTATCAAATAATATCTGACATGGAGGGTGTATGAAGGTAAATAAGTTCAGCCGGATGTATCTGGTTGGCATGATCTGTATACTTTTGTCCGGTTTTTTTCCGTATTTCAGATATCGTTTTACGATACAGGATGTAGAAACTTTGAAGCAGGGGTATCCTTTATTGAATCTGAAAAAGCTGGCAACACAATATAGCGGTATGGGAGAAATCAACTTTTTTACGCGTGTTGTGCCATATTTTATTTTACTTGCGGGAATTGCCGGAATTGTATTGATATTGATCTATTTTGCAGGAGACCATGATACATGGAATATATTTAATCTGAATATGTTTATTCCTGTTGTAGCTTCGGGTGTTGGATTATTTATTATAAGACACCATCAGACGATCCGGGCAATTCGTGAAATATTGAACGACACTACAGAGAGTATGCACGAAAGCGGTTATACAGGATCTGCCGGATACGGAGCAGGATTTTATCTATTGGCAGCGGGCGTTATGATCAGTCTGGTGAGTGCGGTATGCTTCTTTGCACTTGATAAATAATTGAGGTATGAGAGATGGCAAATGAAAAGATTTTGTTGGTGGAAGATGATTTTGCACTTGCAATGGGAACAGAATATACATTAAAAACTGAAAATTACGAAGTCGTGAAAGCCTCGAATCTGGCAGAAGCGAAAGCCTGTTACAGCCGGACATCGATCTTGTATTATTAGACGTGATGCTTCCGGATGGAAATGGCTATGATTTTTGCCGATATATAAGAGAACATGATAATTATGTTCCTGTCATATTTCTGACGGCGGTTTCTGATGAGGTGAATCTGGTACAGGGGTTGGAACTTGGGGCAGATGATTATATTGCAAAGCCTTATCGCGTAAAAGAACTTCTGACAAGGATTGCAGTTATCTTGCGTCGGCAGAAATATAATTCCGATACAAAAGAAAAGAAGGAAGAAACGGAAGCGGACATTATATTCGGACATACAAGACTTGATAACAGGCTTTATAAGATTTATCAGAAAGAACGAAATGTAGACTGTACACCGAGCGAATTCCGTTTATTAAAAGAACTGGTGACACATGCGGATCAAGTACTTACCAGAAAACAGCTGATTGAACGGCTATGGGATGTAGATGAAGCATTCGTAGATGATAATACCTTGTCTGTTTATATCAAACGTCTGCGCGATAAGCTGGAAGAGGATGCGGTCTACATTCAGACTGTCCGCGGAATCGGCTATACCTTTTCATTAGGCAATTCAACTAATAAGTAAATATATATTATAAATTAAAATAAAAAAGATGCTATTACATATTATTACGCAAGACACTTCCGTTCTAATCCTCGTGCAGTGGTACATAAAGCAGCAAAATACGCTGCTTAAGTACCAGCCTCGGATAAGGCTTGCTTCATAATAGTAATGACATCTTTTTTATATACGATACTGTATGTTTACTTATTAGTTGAATTGCTTATTTAAGGTTTACATAGTCTGCGGATACATAGCCGGTGTAGCTTTTGCGTCCCTTTTTAAAGGAAACTTTATACCAGTTTGTGCCGCGGCTTGTGCGGATGCCCTTTACAGTGAGCGTTTTGCCGTTTGTAACGGTTGTCAGGATCTTGCTGCTTGTATTTGCACCCTTTCTTACATTTAATACACCGCATGCAACTTTAACCTTCTGAGTTGTTTTTACAGTTGAAGCGGCAGCGGAACGCTTTCCTTTATATACAGTTTTTCCGATCTTGTTAAATGCAGTAACATGATATTTATATTTGGATGATGCCTTTGCATTTATACAGTAGATGAACTGAGTTCCATTGTTGATCGTTTTGATCTTCTTATATTTCTTTGCTTTAGTATCATAACGATAAATGTAGTAGCCATTCACACCTTTGATAGGTTCCCATGACAGGAGTTGTTTGGAGCCATAGCTCTTAACCTTTACATTTGTTACCTTTTGGGGAATTATCTTTGCGGATGTTGTAACACTTTCACCGGTGTACGTCTTGCCGTTATATTTCCTGTATGATTTGATCTGGAACTTATAGCCGTTATTGGATGTAAGACCACTCTGTGTAAATGTTGTAGTTTTTGCAGATGTGATCGTTGCGATCTTTGTCCATGAAGAACCGGCTGCATCTTCTTTTACATACAGACGGTAGCCGTCGATATTGCTTTCCTTCTTCCATGTCAGCTTCACGGTGTCAGCCTTGATGGTTTCGGCTTTGAAATTCTTAACAGCTGCCGGTTTGGTCAGTACTGTTACGGAATCGGAACGATCGGTGTTTGTATTTTTGCCGCTCTTTGTATAGTAAGCAATGACGGAATAAGTATATTCTTTATTGCCGGTTAAACCTGTGTGTGTGAAGGATGTTGTATTTTTGTTCTTGATCGTTTTGAGATGTGACCATTTATTTGCATCGTTTTTCACATAGATCTTATAGCCGGATACATTTACCTGTGGATTCCAGCGGATCGTAGCGGAATTCTTTGTTGCAGATACCGTTACATCGGATACCTTGCCCGGTTTTGTGTTTCCTGTTGCGACATTTGAGTAATCAAAATAAGCTTTTTTGCCGTCTTCTACATAGTAGGCACGAACCTTATATGAATAAGAAGTACCACAGTTAAGATCTGTGTCTTTCCATGTGTTTGAAGAAGCGCCCTCTACATAGGCAGCGGTTTCATATTTTCCGGTTGACGCATTCAATCTGGAGATCCGGTAGCCGCTGACTTCTGTCTGCGCGTCCCATGTTATTGTGAGGGATGTCTCTGCCTTTTTGGATACAGCTGCATTTGTAACTGTCTTTTTCTGTGTGGTTGCATGTACCGGAGTGGAATATGCACCATAATAGTTGCCATCCTTCAACTTATAATAAGCGCGGACCTGATAACTGTATAAAGTATTGATCTCGAGATTCTTGTCGATGTAGGTCGTCTTTGAGGCACCGGTTGTTTTGCCGATCTTCTCATACTTTCCGGTTTCTTTGTTCAAACGATAGATTTGATAGCCGTAAGCATATGGAACCTTATCCCATTTCAAAGTGATACTTAACATGCTGGCGGTCTTTCTTGTCAGGTTCTTGACAGTGGCAGGCTTCTTGACATAACGGAAGTTCATATCGACTCTGCCTGCGATTCCATCGACGGAACCGGAAGATGTGTACTGCCAGTAGGAGTACTTACCCTCAAATGATGCATGAATGCTTCCGGTCGCACTGTCCCATCCCGGATACTGGGCGAGCCAGATCTGGTAGTTCTTTGCGATCGCATTTGAATTCACATCATTTGTAAGTAAGGATTTGTTGGCATATACCATGGCAGTATAATTCTTGCGTTCCACCTCTTTACAGAAAGCATTGCAGATCGTTGTTGCCTGAGCAACACTTAGATGTGCGCGCGCAAGTCTGCCGGTGTTGCCTGTATAATATTCAAAATCCATAACAATAGGAAGGTTGATGTCATAACCCTTGAGCAGGTTCATTGTAAAGTCAGCTTCCGCTTTGGCTTCCGCTGTGCTGATTGCCTGTGAGTAGATATAGACGCCTACATCCAGCCCCGCGTCGATAGCACCTTGTAAGTTTTCCTTATATAATGCATCTGCTTCCAGTACACCGGATTCTGTTGTGCGAAGCGCTACACGGATGATCGCAAATTTGACACCATCTGCTTTTACTTTTTCCCAGTCAATTTTTCCTTGCCATCTGGAGATGTCGATACCATCGATCACATCGTAGCCGTCGAACTGGCTGTCATGGGAATAACTGCCGGTATTGATGGCTGCGAGAGATGGACTGCTGTTATAATCTGACTGTTTCTGCAGTTCGCTGAATGCCTCAGGATCTTCGCCGTATTTCTGATTGATATATGCAACCTGTGCATCCGTCAGGGACGAACGATCAAAGGTTCCGTTTGCAACCATAGTGTTGATTGCGTCTTCATAAGATGAGTCCGTATGGCTGCCGGAAGCGGAAACGCCGGATTGTGATTGATAGGTATAAGCTGCCTGTGCGGATACATGTCCGGCATTTTTTGGCATAGAGAATGCTGCAAGGCCGGTAAGCATACCGCACAGGATGGTTGTGACTAGTTTTTTCAAGATAAATAACCTCCCATTTGTTTTGAGTGAAAATATTTTATAAGCTTATGTAAAAATAAATCCTTTGCTATTGTAAAAAAGACTTTTTTGTATTTTTACATACAGAAACATAATATTTTTTTTACATACAAAAGTCAATATATGGACGTGATTTAAGATTTACAATATAAAGAAAAGCTGCGTTTGTAAAACATATGTCAAGAGTCTTTGCTGAATATTTACCCAAAAGACGGATTTTTTTAGTGAAAAGATGATCGGATGATGTTATACTTATAATATCTGTGGAATAAAACGACAAAATAATTGATACGGAAGGGAAAAACACATGGAAGAAAAAGTAGGTTTTTTTAAGACGGTTGCCGGAATGTTCAAAGGTCTGGTTCGTCCGTCGGAATATATAAAGACAGGAAGGAAAAGCTCTTGGTTTGCTATACATGTGCTGGTTATCTGTGTCAGTATTTTGCTGCCGATAGTTGTTTTCTATATTCCTGTGAGTAAAAAGATCGGATATAATCGGCTGGCAGATGCAATTGATGACAGGATTGCTTATTTCAGTGTTAGTCAGGACGGTTTTTACTGTAAGAAAAAGTATGAGATGAAGCGACCGGGTGGTGCTTATATCCGGATTGATTCTACTGATTATGATACAGAATCAGATGAGATCGATGAGCTGTTGGAAGAGGGACATTATAGAACAAGGTTGTTGTATCGAATCAGGAGATCCTTTTATACAGTGATGATGCGCCTACTCGTATCAGCTGGAGCAGCGTATACAGTCATCTCCGGTCAATCGAGAAGAGGGATATATATGATAAAGATATTCTGCTTACATTTACAAGACGCTATGATACACCGTTTCTGATAGGTATTACGTTTGTGATGGCAGTATTGTTAATATTTATTTATTATATTGCAACTCTGATATGGGGATTTATCATAAATGCAATAAAACGAATATTTGGTATAAGTGACGAGGTCAGTTTTTCAGATATTGTAAAGGCATCAACGCTTGCCAGAACCCCATGGTTTGCGGCTGCTGTTTTGATCGCCGGATATGTATTAAAAGGTCAGTTTGTATTTATGTATATTCTGTGTGTGATCATAACATTTGTTTATTTGATAGCAGCAATTAAATTATATGCAGATCAGATCCTGCGGATACCGGAGAAACCGGAAACAGGAGCGCAGGAAGAACATGTACCGGATGAAGATTATTATGGAGACTGATAACAGTTTCTCATTATATTATAAAATAACTATTAGGAGGCAGTATGCGTAAAACAAAAATTATATGTACATTAGGACCATCAACGGATGATGATGATATTTTAAGACGGCTTATGATCGAGGGAATGAATGTTGCTCGATTTAACTTTTCACATGGAGATCATGCACAGCATAAACGCAATATGGAACGTATTATGAAATTCAGAACAGAACTGAATCTTCCTGTTGCAACACTGCTTGATACAAAGGGACCGGAAATTCGTGTTAAAGATTTCAAAAACGGAAAGATCGAACTGAAACCGGGTCAGACATTCACACTTACAACCGATGAGGTAGAGGGTGATGAGAAGATGGTTTCGATCACATATAAGAACCTTGTAAATGACGTAAAACCGGGTAATACGATCCTTATCGATGACGGACTGATCGAGATGACAGTGGAACAGGTATCAGAGAGTAAGATAGTTTGTCGTGTGGTAAATGGCGGACCGGTATCAAATCACAAAGGGGTAAACGTACCACGCGTAAATCTGTCTATGCCATATATCAGCGACCAGGATCGCTCGGACATTATATTCGGTATAGAAAATGATTTTGATTTCATTGCTGCTTCCTTTGTAAGAACTGCAGATGATGTATTGGAGATCCGCAAGATCTTAGATGAGCATGGATGCGATAATATCAATATCATTTCCAAAATTGAGAATATGCAGGGAGTTGAGAATATCGACGAGATCATCCGCGTGTCAGATGGTATTATGGTAGCCCGTGGCGATATGGGTGTTGAGATTCCGTTAGAAGATGTCCCTGTTATCCAGAAGATGATCATTAAGAAAGTATACAATGCTGATAAACAGGTTGTGACAGCGACACAGATGCTTGATTCCATGATCAAGAATCCAAGACCAACGAGAGCAGAGGCGACAGACGTTGCAAATGCGATCTACGACGGAACAAGTGCAATCATGCTTTCCGGTGAGACTGCAGCAGGTAAGTATCCGGTAGAGGCGCTTCATACCATGATCAAGATTGCAGAGCGTGCAGAAGAAGATATTGATTATACAAAACGTTTTTATGAGAGAGGAAATATCCAGAATCCGGATATCACCAGCGCTATTTCTCATGCGACTTGCACAACTGCGATCGATCTTGGTGCGGCGGCAATCGTAACTGTAACCAAATCCGGAAAAACTGCCCGCATGATCTCCAAATACAGACCGAAATGCCCGATCATCGGATGTTCACCGGTTGAGAAGGTCTGCAGACAGCTGAACCTTTCATGGGGTGTTCAGCCACTTCTGATCGCAGAGGAGAATAATACTGATGATCTGTTTGAGCATTCGGTAGAGGCGGCTAAGAGAAACCATTATATTAAGGATGGAGAAATCGTTGTTATTACTGCGGGGGTTCCGCTTGGCGTTACCGGAACAACCAACCTGATCAAAGTACATGTAGTTGGACACATTCTGGTTAAGGGAGTTTCTGTAAACGAAAAATCTGTATGTGCCCCCTTGTGTGTAGCTGATTCAGAGGAAGAATTAATAAAAAACTACAATTCCGGTGATATTATCGTTATGAAAGAAACCAGCAATAATATCATGGAGCAGTTAAAAACTGCTTCAGCGATCGTATGTGAGAAGGACGGAAAGAATTCGCATGCAGCAATTGTTGGTTTAAGCAGGGATATCCCGGTTATTATAGGAGCGAAAAATGCAACACAGATTCTGAAAACCGGAGCAATTGTTACGGTAAAAGCAAAAGACGGAGTAGTTGTTTCATAGCTCTGTAACAAATCTTAAATTTTAAGAAATTAAGGGAAAACGTGTAAAATCCATGAATTGCCATGTTGACAAGCATTAGTAATGTTGCTATAATGAACCAGAAATGTAACATTTTCGTAACAAATGTTTGGCAACATGGCATTTGTATGGGAGGTAATAAAATGTCGAAGACAACCAGAAGAATTTCAGTTGCAGTTATGACCGTAAGTCTGGCAGCAACGACAGCATTTGGTGTGATAAAAGCAAACAGTGTTTATGATGATTCCAATATCGGTATCTCGTCCGTTCTTGATCGTTATGTAGAATCTGTTCAGTTGGATACAACAGAGGATACAATATCTGCGAAGACAGAAGAACAGACAACGACAGAGACAGCTGATAAGAAGAATAGCAAGAAGACAACAAAAAAGGATAAAACAGTATCTGCACAGGCGGAAGAAGTGACATGTAAGTATCCGCAGTTTCAGGATCGTTGCCTTACAACAGTTTCCGATTCTGTAAATATCAGAGCAACCGCAAGTGAAGATGGCGAGCTGGTTGGAACACTTGCAGCAAACGGAATTGCTCTTGTAAAAGAAAAAGGTGATACATGGACGAAAATCGCATCCGGTAACTGCGAGGGATACATAAAGAATGATTATCTGGTGTTCGGTGATGATGCAGGAGCATATGCGGAAGAACATTGCAGCAAGCTTGCTACCATAACAACAGAGACCTTGAATGTTCGTGAGCAGGCAGATGGTGACAGTGATTGCGTAACCCAGATTCCCGGCGGACAGACATATGAAGTGTTAAGTCAGTCAGACGGATGGACACAGCTCCAGATCGATGACAGTGTAAGCGGATATGTAAGTTCCGATTACGTTGAGATATCCTACAATACGGTAAAGGCTGTAACAGTAGAGGAAGCAGAAGCTGCAAGAATAGCAGCAGAGGAAGAAGCAAAGAGAAAACAGGAAGAAGCAGAGGCAGAGAGACAGAGACAGCAGCAGGCAGCTCAGAACAGCAGCTCAGGTGACGGTCAGTCATCAGACAACGGCAGCAGTTCAAGCTCACAGACGACAGAGGCTCCTTCAACAGAAGCACCTGCGACGGAAGCTCCTACAACAGAGGCTCCATCTACTCCGGATCCTGTACCATCCAGTGGATCGACCGGTGTTGATCTTGCAAATTATGCATTACAGTTTGTCGGTAACCCTTATGTATATGGTGGTACAAGCCTTACAAACGGTGCTGACTGTTCAGGATTTACATTATCAGTATATGCACACTTTGGAATTTCACTTCCACATTCCGCAACAGCTCAGTCTTATTACGGAACAGAAGTAAGTCTTTCAGAACTGGAACCGGGTGACCTGTTGTTCTATGGTTCAGAAGGAGATATCGGACATGTGGCGATCTACACAGGTGGCGGCATGGTAGTACATGCAAGTACAGAAGCAACCGGTATCAAGACATCGGTATATAACTACAGAACACCTGTTAAGGCAGTCAGACTGCTTGGACAATAAAAGACTACAGAAATAGAAGAAAAGCCGGTATATAGTGAGAGGATATGTTGTTCCTCCCGATATGTACCGGCTTTTCTTTTTTTATTTTTATCGAAAGGAGTCTTTACAGATAAAGATATATTTTCATACAGAAAAAAGATACAGATGCATTTGTGTAGTTTTCATAAATTATATAAATTAATTGTTAATTTGACTAAAAAACAGAAAGAAGACGCTTTCCTTTTGTTTAAAATGACTTGAAAAAATGATGGTTTATGCTATAATAAGACTATCAATTCGGGAATCCCCGAAAAAGAAGGAGTTGGGCAACATGAATTACATAATTAGTGGAAAAAATATCGATGTTACTGAAGGCTTAAAGAATGCAGTATATGACAAGCTGTCCAAGCTTGAGAAATATTTCGCAGAAGATGCTGTTGCACAGGTTACATTTAGTGTAGAGAAAGACAGACAGAAGATAGAAGTTACGATTCCTATGAAAGGACATATCATTCGTGCAGAACAGGTAAGTGATGATATGTATGTATCGATCGATCTTGTGCTGGAAGTGATTGAGAGACAGGTGAACAGGCATAAGAAGAAGCTGATCGACAAGGAGCAGAATGCAGCATATCTCCAGAATTCATTTGTAGAAGAAGAAACAGATGAAGATGACGAGATCAAGATTGTAAGATGCAAGAAATTTGCAGTAAAGCCTATGTATCCGGAAGATGCATGCATCCAGATGGATCTGCTTGGACATAATTTCTATGTATTCAGAAACGCTGAGACAGAAGAAGTAAATGTTGTCTATAAGAGAAAGGGTAACACATACGGATTGATCGAACCGGAATTTTAATCTCAACCTGCCACACAGGAAGCTTACAGAAGCAGATCCGAAAGGATCGGCAGATGTGTAGCTGCAGAGATTTATGGATAAAGAGAAGGGTCGCCAGAATATCAACGCTGGCGGCTCTTTTTTGTGCGAAAAGTCATCGGGCTTTAGCGTTATTTCATAATGCTTTACCAAAGCTTTTCAGATTCATTCTTGATATAAATTTCATATGATGGTATTATGTACCCTGAGTAACAAGATTTGGATACGAAACCAAGAAAACAGTTAGGAGAATAATAGAATGGGATTATTTGAAAAAGTATTTGGCACACATAGTGAGAAAGAACTGAAGAAGATCGCTCCTATTGTGGACAAGATAGAAGCACTTGATTCTGACATGCAGGCATTGTCCGATGAGGAATTAAGAGCAAAGACAACAGAGTTCAAAGATAGACTTGCAAATGGAGAAACTCTTGATGATCTGTTGGTAGAAGCATTTGCAGTTGTAAGAGAGGCTGCATACAGAGTGCTTGGCATCAAGCATTACAGAGTACAGTTGATCGGTGGTGTTGTATTACATCAGGGACGTATCGCCGAGATGAAAACCGGTGAAGGTAAGACACTTGTATCTACACTTCCTGTATACTTAAACGCACTGGAGGGCAAGGGTGTTCAGGTCGTAACAGTTAACGATTACCTGGCAAAGCGTGATGCGGAATGGATGGGTAGGTACATGAGTTTCTTGGACTTACAGTTGGTATTATTTTGAATTCATCTACAAATGATGAAAGACGTACGCATATGCATGCGACATCACTTATGTAACAAATAACGAACTCGGTTTCGATTACTTAAGAGATAACATGGTTATCTATAAAGAAAAGCTTGTGTTAAGAGGACTTCATTATTGCGTAATCGATGAGGTCGACTCAGTATTGATCGATGAGGCGAGAACCCCTCTGATCATTTCAGGACAGAGTGGTAAATCAACAGAGCTTTATAAAATGTGCGATTACCTTGCAAGACGTATGAAGCGTGGTGAAGGTGATGGCGAGATATCCAAGATGGATATGCTGATGAATACAGCGATCGAGGAAGACGGAGATTTTCTTGTAAATGAAAAAGACAAATACGTTATGCTGACAGCAAACGGTGTAAAGGAAGTAGAGCAGTTCTTCCATATTGAGAACCTGTCCGATCCTGAGAATATCGAGATCCAGCATAACATTATTCTTGCACTTCGTGCACATAACCTGATGTTCCGTGACCGTGATTACGTTGTAAAGGATGATGAGGTTCTGATCGTTGATGAATTTACAGGACGTATCATGCCGGGCCGTCGTTTCTCAGATGGACTGCATCAGGCGATCGAGGCAAAGGAAAATGTAAAGGTTAAGAGAGAATCCAAGACACTTGCGACGATCACATTCCAGAACTTCTTCAATATGTTTGAGAAGAAAGCGGGTATGACAGGTACAGCAAGTACAGAGGAAGAAGAATTCAGAGAGATCTACGGAATGGATGTTGTAGAGATCCCTACTAACCTTCCTGTACAGAGAATTGACCGTCCGGATTCTATCTTCAAGACAAAGAAAGAGAAATTAAACGCTATTGTTGAGCAGATCAATGAGAGTTACAGAAAAGGACAGCCTGTTCTGGTTGGTACGATCAATATTGATGCATCTGAGGAACTCAGCCATATGCTCAGCAAGAAAAAGATTCCACATAAGGTATTAAATGCAAAGTTCCATGAGCTTGAGGCAGAGATCGTTGCAGAAGCAGGTCAGAAGAATGCAGTTACGATCGCAACGAACATGGCTGGTCGTGGTACGGATATTAAGCTTGGCGAGGGCGTTGCTGAACTTGGCGGACTTCGTATCATTGGTACAGAACGTCATGAGTCCAGACGAATCGATAATCAGCTCCGTGGACGTTCCGGTCGTCAGGGAGATCCGGGTGAATCCAAATTCTACCTGTCTCTGGAAGATGATCTGATGAGATTATTTGGTTCCGAACGTGTTATGAGCCTTTATGATACATTGAAGATTCCGGAGGGCGAGGAGATTCAGCATAAGACGATTTCGAACTTCGTAGAAAAGGCGCAGAAGAAGATTGAAAGTAACAACTTTGCGATCAGAAAGAATCTGTTAGAGTATGATCGTGTAAATAACGAACAGAGAGAGATCATTTATAAGGAGCGTCGGAGAGTCTTAGATGGTGAAGATATGCATGAAGTTATCCTGAAGATGCTCAAGGATGATATCGGTGCATGTGTGGATATCGTATGCTCATCAGAAGCGGCACCGGAAGAATGGAATATTGTAGAGCTTGACAATATGATCCGTGAGATCATTCCATTTACAGAACCAATCGCACTTACTGAGCATGAGATTAAAAAGGGTGACACAGAAGAACTCAAAGAGAGATTGTATAATGAGGCTGTGGAACTCTACCATGAGAAAGAAAAAGAATTCCCAAGTCCGGAAGATATGCGTGAGATCGAGCGTATTATCCTTCTGAAGGTAATTGATAGAAAATGGACTGACCATATCGACGATATGGAACAGTTAAAGCAGGGTATCGGGCTTCAGTCGCTGGGTCAGAGAGATCCTGTTGTAGAATACAAGTTTGCCGGTTATGACATGTTCAATGAGATGACAAGAGCAATTCAGGAGGATACAGTAAAACTGCTTCTCCGTGTTAAGGTTGAACAGAAGGTTGAACGTGAAGAAGTAAATAAGGTTACAGGAACAAACAAGGATGATACTGTGTCCAGAGGACCTGTAAAGAAAGCAAAAAAAATCGGAAGAAATGATTTGTGTCCATGCGGCAGCGGTAAGAAATATAAGAACTGCTGCGGACGGAACGAATAGAAATAATGTGTTGCAGCTGCAACCGATAAAGTAGGTGAGAAATTAATGATAGAGACAGACCAGTTTAAGTTCACACTGAATCAGTACAGACAACCATTAATGGAAGTAAGGGATTCACTTTGACATCGCTGGCAGAAAAGACAGCATAGGAAAATTACAATATGAGATGGAACAGCCTGGCTTCTGGGATGATGTAGCAAAGTCAACCAGTGTTTCCAGGCAGTTAAAGAAGCTGCAGGATTCGCTGGAGGAATATCAGAAGTTGGAACAGGATTTTTCGGATATCGAAACCCTGATTCAGATGGCGGAAGAAGAGGGCGATTCCTCTATGATAGAGGAGATCGGTGAGATGCTGACTGCATTTCAGAAGGAATTCGAAAATTACAGGATCAGTCTTCTGCTGTCGGGTGAGTTTGATGGTTATGATGCCGTTATGACACTTCATGCAGGAGCCGGTGGAACAGAGTCCTGTGATTGGACATCGATGTTATACAGAATGTATACCAGATGGGCGGAGAAACATGGTTTTAAGGTGGAAGTACTTGACTATCTGGAAGGTGATGAGGCTGGCATCAAGTCGGTTACGATCCAGATCAGCGGGCAGAATGCATACGGATATCTGAAATCAGAAAAAGGCGTACATCGTCTGGTTCGTATTTCACCGTTCAATGCAGCAGGAAAGCGACAGACTTCATTTGCTTCCTGCGATGTGATACCGGAGATAGAGGAAGATCTGGAAGTGGATATCAATGAAGATGATCTCCGAATCGATACTTACAGATCGAGCGGAGCCGGTGGACAGCACATCAATAAGACATCATCGGCGGTTCGTATCACGCACATTCCGACCGGTATCGTAGTACAATGCCAGAATGAGCGTTCACAGCATATGAATAAGGACAAGGCTATGCAGATGCTGAAGTCTAAGTTGTATCTGATCAAGAAACAGGAGAACCTGGATAAGATTTCGGACATTCGAGGTGAGATATTGGAGAATGGATTCGGAAGCCAGATCCGGTCTTATGTTATGCAGCCGTATACGATGGTGAAGGATCACCGGACAGGCGAAGAAAGCGGAAATGTTGCCGCAGTTTTAGATGGAGAACTCGACGGATTTATGAATGCATATTTAAAATGGTGCAGCCGGAGTGAGTAGTAATATACAAAAAAGAATGCAAAAGGAGAGACATCCACATGGTAAATATAGCAGTGTTAGGTTATGGTACAGTTGGTTCAGGTGTGGTTGAGGTTATCAATACAAACCATGAGATCATCAATAAGAGAGCAGGAGAAGAGATTAACATCAAGTATGTTCTTGATCTGAGAGATTTCCCGGGAGATCCTGTACAGCAGATACTGACACATGACTTCAATGACATTTTAAACGATGATGAAGTAAAGGTTGTTGTTGAAGTAATGGGAGGAATCAATCCTGCCTATACATTTGTAAAACAGTGCCTTGCGGCAGGCAAGAGTGTAGCAACATCCAATAAGGAACTGGTGGCTTCTCACGGACCGGAATTACTTGCAATCGCAAAAGAGAATAATGTAAATTTCTTATTTGAGGCATCCGTTGGCGGCGGTATTCCGATCATCCGTCCATTAAATACCTCTATCACAGCAGATGAAGTAACAGAGATCACAGGTATCTTAAACGGAACAACAAATTATATCCTGACCAAGATGGATCAGGAAGGGGCATCCTATGATGAAGTGCTGAAGCAGGCACAGGAACTTGGATATGCAGAGAGAAATCCGGAAGCAGATGTGGAAGGCGGAGATGCATGTAGAAAGATCGCGATCCTGACTTCTATCGTATATGGAAAACATCTGGATTATACTAAGATCCATACAGAAGGAATCACAAAGATCTCAACAGAAGATTTCAAATATGCAGATGCACTTGGCGTATCGATCAAATTAGTAGGTACGACTAAAAAGGAAGGAGATACCTTATATTCCTTCGTTGCACCTATGATGTTAGATGAGAATCATCCGTTATCCGGTATCCATGATGTATTCAATGGAATATTTGTACATGGAAATGTTGTAGATGATATTATGTTCTACGGCAGAGGAGCAGGAAAGCTTCCAACAGCATCCGCCGTTGTATCCGATGTTGTAGACGAAGTAAAACATATGGGTAAGAATATTATGGCAAGCTGGGATCAGAACCGCTTCCGATCGGTGATTTCAGAGATGCGGTTAATCGTTTCTTTGTGCGTGTGAGTGCGGATTCTATTACCAAAGAAGAGGTTCAGAAATTATTTGGTGATGTGACATATGTAACAGCAGAAGGCATAGATGGAGAACTTGCATTTATAACTTCAGCCATGACTGAGGGCAGTTTTGCTGATGCTATAGCTAAAATTGATAAAATTTACAGCATAATCAGAGTAGCATTTTAGAGAAAAAAGTTGTATAACCTAAGATGACCGTTGAAAAATGTGTTGTCTGCATATGGAAATAACGAGATACTCAGATAGAAAGAAAAGGAGGACACCGATGAAAAGAGCCGATTACATTAGCTGGGATCAGTATTTTATGGGAATTGCACTGCTGTCGGCAGAGAGAAGTAAAGACCCGTCAACTCAGGTTGGCGCATGTATCGTAGACGATAATAATCGTATTCTGTCGGAAGGGTATAATGGTATGCCTGCCGGATGCGAAGATGACATCATGCCATGGGGAAAGATCGGTGATCCATTGAACAATAAATATTTCTTTGTATGCCATGCGGAATTGAATGCCATCCTGAATTACAGAGGCGGCAGTTTAAAAGATGCAAGACTTTATTCAACCTTATTCCCTTGTAATGAATGTGCGAAAGCGATCATTCAGTGCGGAATAAAGGAGGTTATCTATCTGTCGGATAAATATGCAAGTACTGACAGTACAATGGCATCGAAGAGAATGTTTGATATGGCCGGGGTTGCTTATCGACCATACGAAGTAAAAGGAAAGAAGATTACGATAGATTTATGATGATTGTAAAGGAAAGTAACAGCAGAGAAGACACATACAGAATCGGGCGGGAGCTTGGCGAACAGGCTGCTCCGGGGCAGGTTTTCTGTTTCTTTGGAGACTTGGGTGTCGGAAAGACGATATTTTCGCAGGGATTTGCCAAAGGCCTAGGTGTCGATGATATTGTGAACAGTCCGACATTTACGATTGTAAAGGAGTATGATGATGGAAGACTTCCGCTATATCATTTTGATGTCTATCGAATCGGAGATGTAGATGAGATGGAAGAGATTGGCTATGATGAGATGGTATATGGTAATGGCGTATGTCTGATCGAATGGGCAAATCTGATCGAAGAGATTCTTCCGGAACATTATCAGAAGATAACGATTGAAAAAGACCTTGAAAAAGGGGTAGATTATAGAAAGATAACGATAGAAGAGGTTTAAAACTATGAAGATCCTTGCTCTGGACAGCTCAGGGCTGGTTGCATCCGTTGCTTTATTAGAAAATGACAATCTGGTTGCAGAATTTACGGTAAATAATAAAAAGACACATTCACAAACCTTGCTTCCGATGCTGGATGAGGTTGTAAAAGCAGCAGGCATTGAGCTTGATACAGTAGATGCGATAGCAATCGCAGCAGGACCCGGTTCATTTACAGGACTGCGGATCGGAGCGGCGACAGTAAAAGGCTTGTCGCTTGCACTTGATAAGCCGATCATACCTGTACCGACATTGGAAGGGCTTGCATATAATTTCTGGGAAGTAACAGACTTATCTGTCCGATCATGGATGCCAGAAGAATCAGGTCTATACCGGATTGTACAGATTTGATAAATCAGGCAATCTGGTTACAGAGATGGAGCAGATACCGATGGATGTGAATGAATTGATCGATCTGCTTCTTGAAAAAGATGAAGAAGTGCAGTTTACAGGTGATGGCATACAGGTGTATGGATCTCTGATCCTGTCAAAGATGAAACATGCGTGTCTGGCACCGGCACATCTGAACAAACAGAGAGCCGGATCAGTCGCATATGCCGGAGCTTGCCGGTATGCGCATGAACAGTATATAAATGGAGACGATTTTGCTCCTGAATATCTGAGAATGTCTCAGGCAGAAAGAGAAAGAAAAGAGAAAGGTGAAGGAAATGAGTAATAGCGTCAGTGATGGCGGGGCGGCGGGGCCCTATTTAGACAACATTGAGATAAGAGAAGGCGATGAGGAGCAGTTGCTTGATATTGTTTCTCTGGGAGAAAAAGTATTTATGAGTTCCTGGAATGAGCAGATGGTTGCTACATCCATGTATGGAACATATGATACTGTACTTACAGCAGTTGACACAACGAAGGATGACAAGGTGGTTGGTTATTGCATTTTTACCGCACCATGCGAGGATTGTGAACTGCTTCGAATTGCTGTTGATAAAGATTACAGGAAATGCGGAATCGGACACAGACTGATGAAGGAAATGATTCGTATGTGTGTAGAAGACAATGGAGAAAAGATTTTCTTAGAGGTTCGTGAGTCTAATGATGCAGCAATATCAATGTATGAATCGCTAGGCTTTGATGAGATTTCCAGAAGGAAAGATTATTATAAAAAACCAACAGAAGATGCTGTTATTATGGAACTGAAGTGTTCACATTCATAATATATAGATGACAGGAATTCCCACTACAAAAGATGTGCCTTTTTTATTATAATCGACAATAGGAAAGATACAGAGACCGCCGGGCAATCGGAGGATCAGGAGGAGATCATGATAGAAGTAATACGTTGTAATATGTGTGGGAAAGAATTGTCAGTCAGAAATGACATTTTGATGGAAGATGCAATTATAATTTCAAAAAAGTGGGGCTACTTCTCAAAAAAAGATGGAGAAACCCACAGGATCTGTATATGTGAAGACTGCTATGATCGATTGTCAGGCAGCTTTGCAGTACCGGTACAGAGAGAAGAAACGGCAGAATATATGTAGAACCAGAGAGTCATTTGTATATAGAATGACTCTTTTTTCCTTACGGGAAAAGCGGTTTACAGACAGAGCGGAGATAGAAGTTGGAGGATAGAATATGTTAGATGTATGTTTGCTTGGTACAGGCGGAATGATGCCACTTCCGTACAGAGCGTTGACATCCATGATGATACGATACAATGGCAGCTCTATATTAGTTGATTGTGGTGAAGGAACGCAGGTAGCAGTCAAACAGCAGGGGTGGAGTTTTAAACCGATCGATGTGATCTTGTTCACGCATTTTCATGCAGATCATATCAGCGGACTGCCGGGATTGCTTCTGACGATCGGAAACGCAGAGCGAAAGGACCCGGTTCTGATGGTCGGTCCGAAACGGCTGGAGCGAGTAGTGAATTCTCTACGTGTGATCGCGCCGGAGCTTCCGTTTGAGATTCAGTTCAAAGAACTGACAGAAGAGGAAGAAGAATTTGAGATATGTGGATTGCGGGCAAATGCATATCGAGTAAACCATAATGTTACCTGTTATGGATATTCATTTGAACTTGACCGTGCCGGTAAATTTGATGTGGAACGTGCGCGTGCGCAGGAGGTTCCGATGCAGATCTGGAATACATTGCAGAAGGGCATGACGATAGAAGTGGGCGGCAGGCTCTATACACCGGATATGGTTATGGGACCGGACCGGAAAGGACTTAAGGTCACATATTGTACAGATACTCGTCCGACACCACTTATTACAAAACATGCGGCAGGCTCAGACTTGTTTATCTGCGAAGGTATGTATGGGGAGCCGGATAAATATGAAAAAGCAGTCTCCCACAGGCATATGACGATGTATGAGGCGGCAGAGATTGCGAAAGAGGCAGAAGTAAAACGGATGTGGCTGACGCATTACAGTCCGTCGCTGATCAAACCGATGCAGTATATAGATGAAGTAAGAAAGATATTTCCGGCTGCGGTTGCAGGAAAAGATCGGATGGAGACAACGTTAAAGTTTGAAGAATGAAACATGCGGTAAACAGGAAAAAGAGGAAGATGAAAATGGAGAAAAAAGATATAAAGATTCTGGCAATCGAATCATCTTGCGATGAGACTTCGGCAGCTGTTGTTGTGAATGGCAGAGAAGTATTATCAAATATTATATATTCACAGATCGACATTCACACACTGTATGGTGGTGTTGTTCCTGAGATAGCGTCAAGAAAGCATATCGAGAAGGTGAATCAGGTAATAAAGAGCGCACTGAAGGAAGCAGATTGTACACTAGATGATATAGATGCGATCGCAGTAACATATGGTCCGGGACTGGTCGGAGCACTATTGGTCGGAGTAGGAGTGGCAAAGGCAATCAGTTATGCAAAGAATATTCCGTTAGTAGGAGTTCATCATATAGAAGGGCATATTGCCGCTAATTTTATAGAAGATAAGACATTGGAACCACCATTTATGTGTCTGGTTGTATCCGGCGGACATACCCATTTGGTAAAGGTGACAGACTATGGACAGTTTGAGATCCTTGGTGTGACCAGAGATGATGCGGCAGGTGAAGCATTTGACAAAGTAGCAAGAGCTATCGGGCTTGGATATCCTGGTGGACCAAAGGTGGATAAGCTTGCAAAAGAGGGAAATCCGGATGCAATCGAATTCCCTAGAGCAAAGATTTCCGATTCCGCATATGATTTCAGCTTCAGTGGTCTGAAGTCAGCAGTTTTGAATTATATCAATCAGAAAGAAATGAAGAATGAGGATATCAACCGCGCAGATGTAGCGGCATCCTTCCAGAAAGCAGTAACGGATGTGCTGACAGAACATACCATCTATGCAGCCAAGAAATATGACATGGATAAAGTTGCGCTGGCAGGTGGAGTTGCGTCCAATTCGGCACTTCGTGCATCAATGGAAGCGGCATGTGAAAAAGCAGGAATTCGGTTATATTATCCTGCACCGATCCTTTGTACCGATAATGCAGCGATGATCGGAGCGGCCGGTTATTATGAATTTATAAAAGGAACCAGACACGGACTGGATCTGAATGCAGTTCCAAATCTGAAATTAGGCGAGCGGTAGAAGGATACGGTAAGAAGTGAATGTAGATTACTCTGCTGCATTGTAAGCGTTTGTAAATATCTGGTGAAAGAATACAATTTAGAAACAAATAGTAAAGGCAAAAAAGATAAAAGGATAGAAGAGAAAACATGAAGACAACGGCGATCATACTTGCGGCAGGAAAAGGCAGCCGAATGCACAGCAAAATTGAAAAACAGTTCATGGAGCTTGGAGGCTATCCTGTAATTTATTATGCATTAAAAACCTTTGAAGAAAGTCCTGTGGATGCCATCATTCTTGTAACAGGAAAAAACAGCGTGGAATATTGCAGACATGAGATCGTGGAGAAATATCATTTTACAAAGGTTGAATCTGTAGTAGAAGGCGGCGAGAACCGGTATGATTCCGTATATAATGGTTTGCGAGCCTGCTCGGAGACGGATTATGTTATGATTCATGACGGTGCGAGACCATTTGTGACACAGGACATGATCGTAAGATCAATTCGGACACTGGCAGAGTATAAAGCATGTACAGTCGGCATGCCCGTAAAGGATACGATCAAGATTGTGAATGAAAATCAGATCGGAATGGCGACACCTGCAAGAGAGTGTCTGTGGCAGATCCAGACCCCGCAGAGCTTTGATTACAAATGCCTGATGAAGTGTTATCAGAAGATGATGAAGAAACGGGTAGATGGAGCATTGCCGGTAACGGACGATACAATGGTAGTAGAGGAATACGGCGAGATTCGGGTGAAGTGATCGAGGGCAGCTATACAAATATAAAGATCACGACGCCGGAGGATATGCGTATCGGACAGGAATTTCTACAAAAGCAGGCGTAGAAAAGCACCTGAAAAAGCCGGCTGCAAAAAAATGAAAATATTTGAAAAAATGTGTTGACATAGAAAAACAGAAGTGCTAATATATACAAGTCGCCGGTCAAAAGGAGACTTAAACAACTGGATGGAGAGATATCGAAGTGGTCATAACGAGGCGGTCTTGAAAACCGTTTGTCC
>ERZ791624.712-NODE-712-length-20917-cov-2.205062_pt1 | contig 20917 bp, 24 predicted proteins | sample MGYA00510058_ERZ791624 | MGnify/ENA primary metagenome ERZ791624 (study PRJEB30046, sample SAMN00715158) | human gut metagenome | study: EMG produced TPA metagenomics assembly of the A metagenome-wide association study of gut microbiota in type 2... | reverse complement strand
CCCTGAAAGGGAAGGTGGCTGCGAGCTTTGCGAGCAGACGGAAGGGTTGTGATACCTGCAATTGCGATGCACAACTTCTTACTTCTTCTTCATCTGCATAACAACCCAGCCGCCGCGATGATCAACAGCATCAACATAAAGGCCCTGCGCCTGCGCCGCAGCCTCCACATCCGGCATGCGCTCCTCAATAATACCGCTCGCCAAAAGCACACCGTCGTCATTCAGCTTCTGCGGAATATCCTGCAGCAGCATAATAACAATATCGGCAATAATATTAGCGATAATAACATCAGCCTTGCCCTCGGTTCCGTGCAGCAAATCGCCCTCACGCACCTCAATCTGCTCGCTCAAGCCATTATCCGCAACATTCTCCTTCGCCACGCGCACTGCCACAGCGTCAATATCCACCGCCTTAACAGACTTGGCACCCAGCATAGCTGCAGCAATCGCCAGAATGCCACTGCCGGTACCAACGTCAAACACGGTAGAATCATTCGTAATAACCTTCTCCAGGCGCTCCATCATCATATTGGTAGTGTGATGCGTGCCAGTGCCGAACGCCATACCAGGATCGATTTCAATAACATGCTCACCTTCCTTAGGAGCATACTCCTCCCAGCTCGGCTTAATAACAAGGCTCTTGCCTACATGGGTAACATGGAAATACTGCTTCCATTCGTTAGCCCAATCCTGCTCGCTCACCTTGCGGAAGCGTGTATTGCCAAAGCGATACTTGCCGATGCGCTCCTCAATCAGCGCCAGCTGCTCATCAATCTCCGCCAAGCGTTTTTCCAGCTTCTCATCATCTGCATAATAAGCGCTGACAGTAACAACCTCGGTATTCTCCTGCTCCGGAATATCGCACAGCTCCCAGGTACCGCTGTTGCGCAAATCATTAATCAGCTGCGGGTCCTCAATCGCAACTCCTTTAGAACCGATGCTCGTCAGCATATCTGCTACGGCCTCAACTGCTTCATGCGTTACCGCTACATTAACTTCTATCCACTGCATTGTATGCACTCCTTTGAAAATTATTCATTATATTATTATACACTATCATAGCAGGAAATGTACACAATCACTTGACGCAATGCGCCAATCAATTTATACTTGATGTAGTACTTTATACTATAATAATTAAGGGAAAGAAAAGAAGGTAACCCAATGCTCTCATTAGACAAAATTTATCATGCAGCCTTCATCCTTAAAAGCGTAGCACGTAAAACAGATTTAATAGCTGCTCCGCATTTAAGCGAAGGCAACAACTTGTATCTGAAAACAGAAAACCTGCAGGTAACAGGCAGCTTCAAGGTACGCGGTGCCTACTACAAAATCAGCCAGCTTACACCTGAGGAAGCAAGCAAAGGCGTAATCGCCTGCAGCGCCGGCAACCACGCGCAAGGCGTAGCACTGGCTGCAACCAGCATGGGCATCAAAAGCGTCATCTGCATGCCGGACGGCGCACCTATTATGAAGGTAGAGAACACCAAGCGCCTGGGTGCGCATGTAGAGCTTGTTCCCGGTGCCTACGACGAAGCACATGACCGCGCCGTACAGCTGCAGGAAGAAACAGGCATGACCTTTATTCATCCGTATGACGACGAGCTTGTCATTGCCGGTCAGGGCAGCATCGGTCTGGAAATTTTGGACCAGCTGCCGGATGTAGAAGCAGTAATCGTACCGATTGGTGGCGGCGGCCTTATCAGCGGCGTAGCCTTCGCTATCAAAAGCCTGCGTCCGGAGGTTAAAGTTTACGGCGTGCAGGCAGCAGGCGCAGCCAGCATGTACAACGCCTCCATGACCATAAATACGAAACTCTGGAGCACGTCAGCACCTTTGCCGACGGCATTGCTGTAAAAACTCCGGGGGAAAACACCTACGAGCTCATCAGCAAATATGTTGACGATATCGTTACCGTAAGCGAGGACGAAATCGCAACTGCAATTTTAACCCTGATTGAAAAGCAGAAGCTGATTGCCGAAGGTGCAGGCGCAACTCCGGTAGCAGCAGCTCTGTTCGACAAGCTGCCGATTAAGGGCAAGAAAACCGTCTGCGTTGTATCCGGCGGTAACATCGACGTTAATATTCTTTCGCGCGTTATCACCCGCGGTCAGGTTACCAGCGGCCGCAGAGTCAACCTTGTTATCATGCTGGAGGACCGTCCGGGCCAGCTGCTCAAGGTCAGCGAGATTATCAGCCAATGCGGCGCCAACGTTGTCGGCGTACACCACAACCGCAGCGATGCCAACATGGCCATCACCGGCTGCTTCCTCAAACTGGAGTTGGAAACACGTGATGCCGCCCAAATCAAAGAAATCGAAGACAAGCTGACGGCAGCAGGCTTCAAGCTGGTCAGCGATCAAACCGCAGCACAGCATTAACCGAAAAAAATTTAACCACAGCCTACATAAAATGTAAGCTGTGGTTTTTTTATAGTGCGTTATACCCGCTCTTACTCTACGGTAACGCTCTTAGCCAAGTTTCTCGGTTTATCTACATCCAAGCCCTTAGAAACACTCACATAATAACCCATAAGCTGCAGCGGAATAACTGCCAGACTGGTCATGAAATGCTCGTCAGTCTTAGGAATATACACTGTGAAATCAGCGGTATCCTCAATATTATAGTTGCCATAGGTAGTCAGGCCCATCAGATAAGCGCCACGGCTGCGGCACTCTACCATGTTGCTGACAGTCTTTTCGTAAAGCTCGCTTTGAGTCAGTACGCCGATAACCAGAGTACCGTCCTCAATCAGGCTGATAGTACCATGCTTCAATTCGCCGGCAGCATAAGCCTCACTGTGAATGTAGGAAATTTCCTTCATCTTCAGGCTGCCCTCCAGGCTGACAGCGTAGTCAAGACCACGGCCGATAAAGAAGATATCCTTAGCATTAACCTGCTTAGCGGCAAACCATTGGATGCGTTCCTTATCTTCAATAATCTTTTGGATTTTATCCGGCAGCTGTGCCATTTCCTGAATCAGCTCCAGATATTTTGCTTCGTCAATAGTGCCGCGAACCATAGCAAACTGAATTGCCAGGCAATAAGCAGCAATCAGCTGAGTGCTGTAAGCCTTGGTAGTTGCAACGGCAATTTCCGGGCCTGCCAGAGTATAGAAAACATTATCAGCTTCGCGGGCAATGGAGCTGCCTACTACGTTAACGATGCCAAGAGTTTTGATGCCCTTTTCTTTAGCCAGACGCAGAGCTGCCAGGCTGTCGGCAGTTTCGCCGGACTGGCTGACAATAATAACCAGCTCGTTCTTGCTCAGCAGAGGCTTGCGGTATCTGAACTCGGAAGCCAGCTCGGTACGAACAGGTATCTGTGCCAAATCTTCAATTACATATTGCGCTGCCACACCTACATGGTAAGCACTGCCGCAGGCAACGATGCAGATCTGGTCAATCTTTTTGATATCCTCGTCGCTGAGGCCGACAGCGCTCATATCCAGCTTGCCGTCAACCAGTACGGAATTCAGGGTATCGCGAACTGCCTTGGGCTGCTCGTGGATTTCCTTCATCATGAAATGCTCAAAGCCTGCTTTTTCGGCAGCTTCGGCGTCCCATTTGATTTCGGTCAGCGGTTTTTCGATTACTTCCTCATCAACGTTGAAGAAGGTAACCTCGCCGTTAGCCAGACGAGCCATTTCCAGATTGCCGATGTAATATACCTTACGGGTGTATTTCAAAATAGCAGGCACGTCGCTGGCAACATAGCATTCGCCGTCCTGTACGCCGATAATCATTGGGCTGTCCTTACGGGCAACATAAATTTCACCGGGATATTCCTTGAACATTACTGCCAAAGCATAGGAGCCGCGCATACGGATCATGGCATGGCTCAAAGCATCGGTCGGAGTATGCTCGTATTTTTTATAGTAGTAGTCAATCAGCTTAACGGCAACCTCGGTATCAGTCTGAGAATAGAAAGTGTAACCGTTATGCAGCAGCTTTTCCTTCAGCTCCTGATAGTTTTCGATAATACCGTTGTGTACGGCAACTACATTGCCATCAGCACTTGCATGCGGATGCGCATTAGTTTCGGAAGGCTCGCCATGGGTTGCCCATCTGGTATGACCGATACCGCAGGTACCAATGAGGCTTTGACCGCCATTAGTCTTGGCGTAAAGCTCCTTCAGACGGCCCTTGGCCTTTACAATCTGCACCTGCGCACTGCCGTCGCGCACTGCCAGGCCGGCAGAATCATAGCCACGATATTCCAGCTTAGACAGGCCATCCAACAAAATAGGCGCTGCCTGCTTATCTCCACAAAATCCAACAATACCACACATAAATTCTTTCCTCGTTTTCTCCAGTTTTTCTTTCAGCCTTACGCTTCAAAGCCATTGGGGTTGTTCTTCTGCCAGTTCCAGGAATCGCGGCACATATCCTCAATTCCCAGCTCTGCCTTCCAGCCCAGCTTTTCCCACGCCTTCGACGGGTCCGAATAGCAGGCTGCAACATCACCTGCACGGCGTTGCTCTATTACATAAGGTATTTTAATTCCGTTGGCTTTTTCGAATGCTTTCACCAGGTCCAGCACCGAATAGCCAATGCCTGTACCAAGATTATACACCTCTATGCCGCATTTGTCATCTATTGCCTTTAATGCTTTAACATGTCCCTTCGCCAAATCCACGACGTGAATGTAATCACGCACACCGGTACCGTCCGGAGTGGGATAATCATTGCCGAAAACATGCAGCTCCTTTAATTTTCCGGCAGCAACCTGTGTAATATAAGGCATCAGGTTATTAGGAACGCCATTGGGATTTTCCCCTATCAAACCGGAGCTGTGCGCACCGATAGGGTTAAAATAACGCAACAGCACTACGTTCCACTCATTATCTGCCACCTGCAGGTCACGCAAGATTTCCTCCAGCATCGACTTTGTATTACCGTAGGGATTAGTGCAATGTCCTTTGGGACAGCTTTCGGTAATCGGCATTACCGCAGGATTGCCGTAAACCGTTGCCGAAGAGCTGAAGATAATGTTCTTGCAGCCTGCGTTACGCATTTCCTCCAGCAAAACCAAGCTGCCGGTAATATTATTGTCATAATACTCCAGCGGCTTCTGCACCGATTCGCCTACTGCCTTCAGGCCGGCGAAATGAATGCAGCAATCAAAGCTGTGCTCAGCAAAAATTTTCTTCAGTCCGACACGGTCTCTGATATCCGTTTCATAAAAAGGAATCTGCCGACCGGTAATTTTTTCTACACGCTGCATTGCCAGCCTGCTGGAATTAACAAGATTATCTATGACGGCAACACTGTGTCCGGCGTTAAGCAGCTCTACAACTGTATGCGAGCCGATATAGCCGGCCCCCCCTGTAACTAATATATGCATATTTTCACCTCTATTTACGCTTCAGGCAACTGTTTTATCATACTGCCTGCAGTATTATTTTACTACCTGCTGCCTTAATCTAAGGTGAACAAGCTAATTCTTTTTCTGTTTAACTGCCGATAATCGGCTTATTTTCCATTGTATTCAACAGCTTGGAAAGCTGCCATTTAATCGTTTCCGCCGGCTTGTCGTAATTGCCCATTTCACGCAGTCCGCTTTCACGCACGCGTTTTTTCAGAAACTTATTGCCGTCCTTTTTATAAACGAAAAGGTCTGCAGACGCTGCAACGCGTACATAGGTATCGTTGTCAAAGCGCATGCCCCAACCGCTCACAAGTGTTTCGTCCATTTCATAGATACGGGCGACAACCAGCACATCTGTTTTGCTCTTTTCTGCCAAGGCAGCCAAAGAAGCCGCATCCGGCTTTACGCCGTCGCGCACAGCCTGGCTCACAAGCATCTGCGGCTCGCCGCCGTCTATAATGCGATAATCGGGAAAGCGGTAGGCTAACCTTACCATCTGCCGCCACTGTTTATAAACAGCGCCGTCCACACCGCCGTCCTGGTCGATAACCACAAAGCCCACCGGACGCTCCGCAAAATCGGCCCGCGCCGTCTGCGGCAAAACAGCTGTAAACAAGGATGCAAATACTGCCAAAAAGCAGACCTGCAGCAGCCATTTAAATTTTTTCATAAGAATCACCTGCCTGTTAATCGGCATCTGCTGCCAAAAGCAGCTCAACAGCTCCGCGTGTCACCTGCACCATATAGCCAAAAGCACGCTGATAAACATCAGGCGGTGCCACGCTTTCGCTCTGCGTGCGCTTAACTACCACGCCGCAGACAGCGCCTGCCTTTAAGCCCAAGGCCTGTGAGGTCACGAACAAAGCGGAGGTTTCCATTTCATAGTTCAGCACGCCCAACGCCTGCCATTCCTGCATCGTCCCGCGGAACCGGCGCGGTACATAGCCGGTGAAGCTGTCGTAACGCTCCTGCCCCGGCCAGAAGGTGTCGCTGGAGGCTGCAATGCCCAAATGATAGGGAGCACCGGCATTCTTCGCTGCCAGCACCAATGCAGTTGTCACCTCAAAGCTGGCAACCGCAGGAAATTCCAACGGCGCATAATGCTGCGAGGTGCCGTCAAGGCGAACGGCAGCCTTATCAATAATAATATCACCGAGATTAACCTTTTCCTGAATAGTTCCCGTCGTACCGAAGCGGATAAGCTTTTTGATGCCCATACGCGCCAGCTCTTCCAGACAAATTGCTACGGAAGGACCGCCCATACCCGTAGAGCAGACAAGTACCGGAGTATCGCTGATTTTAGTCAGCCAGCTGGTGTATTCGCGATGGCTGGCAATAAAGCTTGCATCACTGCCCAAGGCCTTCGCCAAAGGCTCAACACGACCGGGGTCACCGGGAAGCACGGCAACAGTTGCGCCCTGCAGCTGCTGTGCCGAAAAACCTACATGGTATAAAATCTCCTCAGGTGCTGCGTAATGTTTGCTCATATTGTCCACCTCTTTCAAAACAAGTCCGCTTTAGTTCCGGTAAGGGTTGGTTCTATTTTCATATAATCGGCAATCGTCTGTCCTATATCGGCAAAGGTCTGCATAGGCTTAAGCTGTTTGCATTCAATGCCTGCTCCCGAAAAGAGTACGGGAATTTTTTCGCGCGTATGGTCCGTGCCGCTCCAGCTGGGGTCATTGCCGTGGTCTGCCGTCATCAGCAGCAAATCGTCAGGTCGCAGCAGAGCGGTAATTTCCGGCAGTCTGCTGTCGAAATATTCCAGTGACTCGCCATAGCCCTGAATGTCACGGCGATGTCCGTAGGAGGAATCAAAGTCAACAAAATTAGTAAAGACAATGGTATTATCCGGAGCATCGGCTACAGCCTGCTTCGTTGCATCTATCAGCTTATCCAGGCCGCCTGCCGCATAATGTTTTGTAATACCGCGATGCGCAAAAATATCGGCAATCTTGCCTACGGCGTAAACGCTGCCGCCGGCTGCAACCATTTTATCAAGCAATGTCGGCTCGGTGCCGGTACTGCGTAATCGTGACGGTTGGTTGTGCGGGTAAAATCCGCAGCACAGGTGCCGACGAACGGACGCGCTATTACCCGGGCAATATTATACGGCTGCACCAGCTTAAAAGCCAGCTTGCACAAATCATACAAGCGCTCCAGGCCAAAGGCTTCCTCGTGCGCTGCTATCTGCAGCACGCTGTCGGCGGAGGTATAAATAATCGGCTTGCCGCTTCTTACATGCTCCTCGCCCAGCTCCTTGATGATTTCGGTACCGCTGGCATGACATTCGCCCAGCACGCCAGGCAAATTGCCTTGGCTGATAATTGCGTCTACCAGCTCCTGCGGAAAGCATTTCGGCACATCAGGGAAATAGCCCCAGTCAAACTTAACCGGCACACCGCTGATTTCCCAATGTCCGCTCAGTGTATCCTTACCGCGGCTGACCTCCTGCGCATAGGTATAAGCACCGATTGTATGCTCAGCGCCCAAGCCTGCCGGCAACGCTTCGCCGCGGCTCAGCTCGGCAGCCGCCCGCCGGCCGTGCTCAGCCAGATGCGGCAAATGCAGCGGCTTCGGCGCTTCGCCTGCGTGACGCGGATTTTTCGCCAGCCAATCGCAGATATGGCCCAAGGTATCTGCACCCTTATCACCGTAAGCTTCGGCATCATGGGCATAACCGATACCGAAGGAATCCAACAACAGAATAATAGTACGAGCCATTTTTTCACCTGCTTTCTTAAGCAAAAGGGAGCTGCTAACACCAACGCTAAACAACTCCCCTAAAATCAGAATCCTAAACTTTCACCGACTAAAATGACTTTAATGCGTCCCTTATTACGACTGGTACGCGTTATAACAATCTGCGAGCAGATGCAGTCCGCGGAAAGGCAGTCACCGCAAAGGCCGGCTTTATAACAAGGTGTCTGCAGTCCGGCAAACCTTTTGGCATTTATCGGCGCAGCTACATTGCGCGCTCTGTCCATGGCAGCCTCCAAAGAGCCTGTAACCTTATTCAGACCGGCAATAACAAGCACCTGCTTCGGTCCGTAAATCAAAGCGGCGCAACGGTTGCCGTTGCCATCGATATTTACCAGCTGACCATCACTGCTGATGGCATTGCTGCTCATTAAATATGTATCACACAAAAGCGCCTGACGCATCAATTCTGTTTTTTCTTCCTGAGTTGCTGCCGCAGCTCTGTCGATAACCTTATTGCGCTCCTTTACTGCGCTCAAAAGGCCTATTTCATCAATCGTTACAGAACCGCCCCAGGAAACAACATCCTCCTGCGGAATCAGCGCCAATGCCTGCTCGAGCGCTGTCTGCTTATCAGCACAGTAATAAGCATCAAAGCCACGCAGCTTCAGTTTTTTTACCAGCGTTGCTCCCAAAGCCTCATTGCGCAACATTTCAGCCTGCTGCATAGAATCTCCTCCTGTTCCATTAACAAGCTACTGTTGATTATTCTTCGATATCACCGATTGCTACTTCATCAATGCCGTCTTCCTCTGCCAGGTATACATTGATAGCTTCCTTATGGGAGGTAGGAACATTTTTGCCGGCAAAGTCAGCACGAATCGGCAGCTCGCGATGTCCGCGGTCAATAAGTACTGCCAGCTGAATAGCCTTCGGACGGCCCATATCCATAACAGCATCAAGAGCAGCGCGGATAGTACGGCCGGTGTACAGCACATCATCAACAAGAATTACGGTTTTGCCGTTCAAGTCCAGATCAATTTCTGTACCGTGAACAATCGGATTATATGCAAGAGTAGACAGGTCATCACGATAAAGAGTAATATCCAGCATTCCTACCGGCAGCTCAACATTCTCTATATCTTTAATTGCTGCTGCCAGACGTTCCGCAATAGGTACACCGCGGGTACGGATACCGACAATGACAACATTGTCTACGCCTTTATTTCTTTCGATAATTTCATGAGAAATACGGACAATTGCACGGCGCATAGCCTCTGCATCCATAATAACATTCTTTTTAACAAAATTGCTCATTTGGCTCACCTCTTATTTTTATTCAGGCTTTTTAACCTGCTATCAAGACTGCCCTAAGGCAGAACTCTGCTAATTAAACTGTCCCAAGCGCAGGCGGGTAACTATCTTATGCATATCCTCCGGCAACGGAGCTTCAAAGCTCAAGCGTTCTCCCGTACGCGGGTGGGTGAATTCCAGTGTCTGTGAATGCAGAGCCTGTCCCTGAATGCTGAAGGGAGTTTTCATCGGAGAATATTTCGGGTCACCAACCAAAGGATAGCCCAGGTACTCCATATGTACGCGAATCTGATGCGTCGGCCTGTTCGCAGTCGGCAGCGCACAATAGTATATTTGCCAAAGCGTCCAGCACCTCGTATTCGGTAACAGCGTCGCGTCCGCCCTCTTTGACAACCGCCATTTTCTTACGGTCGTTTTTATCACGGGCGATAAGCGTTTCAATCACGCCGCTGTCTGTCTTTATGTTGCCGCGTACTACAGCAAGATAGGTACGCTGAGCGGTTTTAGCCTGTATCTGCTGCGACAGAGAAAGATGCGCCGCATCATTCTTGGCACAAATCATAATACCGCTGGTATCCTTATCCAGACGGTGCACGATACCCGGGCGGATAACGCCGTTGATACCGGATAAGTTTTTGCAGTGATACAAAAGCGCATTGACCAGCGTTCCGTTTAAATTGCCGGCCGCCGGATGTACTACCATACCGCGTGCTTTGTTGACAACAACAACATCCTCATCCTCATAAATAATATCCAGAGGAATATTTTCCGGCTGTACATCCAGAGGCTGCGGCTCAGGCAGAGTAACATCAATTTCGTCACCCAGACGCAGCTTGTAGTTGGATTTCAGCACCTTGCTGCCGCGCACCGCACGGCCCTCCTCCAGCAGCTTCTGCATATTAGAGCGAGTAAGCTCCAGCAGCGCCGCCAAGCCTACATCGGCACGCTGTCCGGCCTCCTGTTCAGTTATAATCAATCGTTGCTGCTCAGCAGCTCCGTTTTCAATATGCTCCATATAATCAAACCTACTCCCACACAAATTGCTATATCGGCCACATTAAATATCGGCCAGATACGAAAATCAAAAAAGTCAATTACCACACCGCGTGTAGTGCGGTCAATCAGATTACCCAAAGCACCGCCGGCAAAAAGCGCTGTTCCACAGCAGGCCATCGCGCCCATTTTAGTAATCTCCTCGCGCATATACCAGACACCGCCGATTACCGCAAGCGCAATCAACACGAACAGCCAACGACTGCCCTCCAGCATGCCGAAGGCAGCACCCGGATTCAGTATAAACGTCCAGTGAAATACATTATTAATCACCGGTACGCTCTCCCCTAACGCAAAATGTGTTACCACATAATACTTTGTTGCCTGGTCCAACAGAACCACCAGCAAAGCTAACAAACCATAAACCATTTTATTCTCCTATTATCTTGATATGTATATTATAACACACTAAAGACATAAAAATACAGATGACACAAAAACTTAATGAAAAAAAGCCATTGCATATTTCCGCAATGGCTTTCGTAAATACTAATTAATTATTTTCAGTTGCCAGATCTTCACGAATCTCAGCAAGCTGTTTGCGACGGCTGTGAACCTTTTCCCAATGCTCGAAGTACAGCTTGGTTTCTGCAACAACTACACCGCTCAGGCCCAGCAGAGCAATCAGGTTAGGAATAGCCATCAAACCGTTAACGATATCGGCAATAATCCAAATCATTTCCAGCTTCAGGAATACGCCCAGACCTACCAGAATGATGTAACCGATGCGGTAAGGCATGATGCATTTTACACCGAAAAGGTATTCTGCGCAACGCTCGCCGTAATAGCTCCAGCCGATAATAGTGGTGAAAGCGAAGAGTACCAGACCACCGGTCAGGACATACTTGGCAACAGCCGGGAAAGCAGAAGCGAAAGCAGCCTCAGTCAGAGCAGCACCGTTCAGGTCGCCGGTCCAGGCACCGCTGACGATGATGGACAGGCCGGTCATGGTGCAGATGATGATGGTATCGATAAAGGTACCGGTCATAGAAACAAGGCCCTGTTCTGCAGGCCATTTGGTTTTTGCTGCAGCTGCTACGATAGGAGCAGAGCCCAGACCGGATTCATTGGAATAAATGCCGCGCGCGATACCGCTGCGCATAGCCAGCATAATTCCGGCACCGGCAAAGCCGCCTGCTGCCGCAGTACCGTTGAAGGCACCGTCGATAACCAGCTTAATTGCAGCCGGCAAAGCATCGGCATAAAATACCAGCACGGAAACGGTTGCGATAACATAAACAGCAGCCATGAACGGAACAATCTTGCTTGCTACGTTAGCAATGGATTGCAGACCGCCGATAATAACGACAGCTACAAGAACAGTCAGAACTGCTGCTACAACATATTCGGAAACACCGAAGGATACATTAACAATAGAGGTGATTGCATTTACCTGAGTAAAGGTACCGCTGCCCAGGCAGGCAGTCATAACACCGAAGATAGAGAACATTACAGCCAACGGCTTGAATTTTTTGCCTAAGCCCTGTTCAATGTAGTACATCGGACCGCCGGAGGCATTGCCGTTTTCATCATAGGTACGATACTTAACAGCCAGCACGCCTTCGGAATATTTGGTTGCCATACCGAAGAAAGCAGCCAGCCACATCCACAGCAGAGCACCGGGACCACCAAGCTTAATTGCCGTTGCTACGCCAACGATATTACCGGTGCCGACAGTTGCAGCCAAAGCAGTGCACAAAGCCTGAAAGCTGCTTACATCACCTTCGCCCTTGCTGCGGGCGGTAAAAATCAGCTGCAAGGCTTTAGGCAGCTTCATAACCTGAAGCAGGCCAAGACGGACGCTCATTAAAATGCCTGTGCCAATAAGCAAAATCATCAAAGGCGGGCCCCAAATGAAGCCATCAATAGAATTCAAAATCTCCAACATAAAAAATTCCCCCCAGTAAAAACTTAAAACACGTTTACAATTTAAGGCTTTTTCCCGAAGCCCATGTATAGTATTGTATCACATCAATATATAGTGTACAATACTTCACGCGATTGTATACACGTATTCTTCTTACCGGCAGGGAATAGTGTGACAAATCACTGCATACAAAGCAAAAAGCCTCTGTCTGCGGCCAAAGGCCACAGGCAGAGGCTTCTATTCCTTAATCAGCAATGCTTATTTTACTTCGCATTCTACACGTGCCAGAATAAAGCACAAATCAGACAAACGGTTCAGGCAAACCAGAACATTGGGGTTAACCGGTTCGTTTTCAGCCAGACGCAGCAGGCAACGTTCGGCACGACGGGTAGTAGTGCGTGCGATGTCCAGTGCGGCAGCACCTACAGTATCGCCGGGGATAATGAAATGGCCCAGCGGCTGCAGCAGAGAATCAAACTTGTCGATTGTATCTTCAAACAGCTTAACGTGTTCTTCTTTGATGTAAGGTTCGGGCAGGTTGAGGCTGGCAATATCAGCCATCACAGACATGAGCAGCTTTTGTACATTGAAAATGGTTTCACGCACATCCTCACGCGTAACCTGAGCACGCGCTAAGCCTAATGCCGAGGAAATTTCATCCACGGTACCATAGGCCTCTACACGCAGGCTTTGCTTGGGAACACGTTCTCCGGTGTACAAACCGGTAGTTCCTTTATCACCGGTTCTGGTATAAACAGCAGCTTTCTTCATTTCTGCACCATCCTTTCCGTGAGAGTGTAACCCCTCTCAGTCAGCTCATGGCCGCCGAAGGCTAAAGTTAATTAGTAAATTTCTTCCGGAGCGAAGAAGTTGTTGATTTCGCGTTCAGCAGCTTCCGGGCTGTCGGAACCATGAACAATGTTTTCACCGATGCTCAGAGCGAAGTCACCGCGGATAGAACCGGGAACTGCTTCGATCGGGTTGGTAGCACCGTTCAGTTGACGAACAGCTTTGATAGCGTTTTCGCCGCGGATTACAGCGCAAACCAGCGGAGCGGAGGTAATGAAGTCAACCAGTTCGCCGAAGAAGGGTTTGCCTTCATGCTCAGCATAGTGGAATTTAGCTTGAGCTTCGGTAACTTTAACCAGTTTCAGAGCTGCAACTTGCAGACCTTTGTGTTCGAAACGAGCGATGATATCGCCGATCAGATTTTTCTTAACTCCATCAGGTTTTACGAGTACGAGTGTTTGTTCCATTTGTAAATCTCTCCTTAAAGTGTAATTAAATTTTTTATACTAACCCAGTCACCGATGTGACTTAGAGGTATAGTTGAATTGTTAACGGATACCCATTTTTCTTGCCTGCTCACGCAGCAGCTTAACTCTTTCCTCGGTTGCGGGGTGAGTGCTGAAAAGCTGCTTGGCATCAACACCGGCAAAGGGGTTGATAATAAACATATGCGCAGTTGCTTCGGTAGCACCGGGCATTACGCGACGCTCCGCATAGGCCTCAATCTTCAGCAGAGCATCAGCCAGAGCATTGGGATTGCCGCAAAGCTCACCGCCGGATTTATCTGCCATATATTCGCGGGAACGGGATACTGCCATCTGAATCAGCATAGCTGCCAGAGGCGCCAAAAGCATAACCAGAATAGAAGCGATAGGATTACGGCTTTCGCCATTCTCATCACGGCCGCCGCCAAAAAACATGCCCCATTGGGCAATCGTGGAAATAGCACCTGCCATAGAAGCGGCAATGGTACTTACCAAAATATCACGATGCATAATATGGCTCAGCTCATGACCTAAAACACCGGCCAGCTCTTCCTTGGTCAGCATATCTGCCAGCGCAGTATTTACAGCAACGGCAGCATGCTCCGGATTTCTGCCGGTAGCAAAAGCGTTAGGCACCGGACTATTGATAATATAAACCTTCGGCATAGGAATATTGGCTTTTTTAGCCAGCTTTTCTACTATTCCGTACAGCTCCGGCGCACTGTTGCGGTCAACCTGTTGTGCATCGTAATGTGCCAGAACCATCTTATCGCTGTTCCAATAAGCAAAGAAGTTCATTGCCACGCCTACAAAAAGCATTACGGTCATGCCGCGCAGACCACCGAAGAAGTCGCCCAGGAGCATCAGCAGCGCTGTCATTAACGCCATTAAAAACGCTGTTTTCATCTAAGTAATTTCCTCCTCATAAAAGACCTGCACTGTAAACAGGTACAGGCATTAATAGAATACATTTTCAACATATCTATTATAACAAGTAATTACTTATTTTTCAATTTGGGCCTTGATAGAGTTTAACATATTTTCACTGTTTTCACGAACTTTTTTCTTAAGAATAGGATTCAGGAGGCCGGCAATCATCGGAATACCGAACTCAAAATCAACTGCCAGCGTTACCTCGCAGCCGTCAGCCTGCGGTGTAATCAGCCAGGAGCCTTCCATTTTCTTTAAATCACCCTCGGTCTGAGCGTAGGTAATCTTCAACTCCTCAGGATAGAAGGTATCGCGCTCGGTCCAGACGATTTTGCGTCCGTCAACATTACTTACCCAGTGAGAAACAGTGTAATTCTCACCGCGCTCCAAGATTTCTACGCTTACCAGGTCATGCATAAAGTTAGGGTAAGCAGCCATATCCTTGATAATATCATAAATTTTTGCACCATCGCCCTTGATGGTAGTTTTGCTCTCTACATAAGGCATAATCTTATCTCCTCTTATAAATCTTCAATAACATCCGCGGTTTCTTTAACAGCGCCTCTGAAAGCCTCCAGAACATGGTCAATAACCTCTTTAGGCATAATCAGCGGCGGCTCCATACGGATAACCTTAGGATTGTTCAAGGTATAAGCAACAATAATGTGCTGGTTAATCATCAGGCTCATCAGCATACCGCCGGCACCCTCTTTGGTCAGCTCAATGCCGATCATCATACCGCGACCGCGTACTTCCTTGATAACGGAAGGATATTCCGCAGCGATAGCCTCCAGACCAGCCTTCAGATAAGCACCTGCCTCACGTCCGCGACGCAGCATATCCTCTTCCTTAATAGCCTTGATAGCTGCTACACCGGCAGCGCAGGCCAGCTGGTTGCCGCCAAAGGTAGAGGTGTGCAGGAACGGTGCTTCAATAAGACCGGCCCAGGCACGCGGAGTACCGATAATCGCACCTATGGGCATTACACCACCGCCCAAAGCCTTAGCGCAGGCCATCAGGTCGGGAGTAACGCCGTCATGATTAACGCCGAACCATTCGCCGGTACGGCCGATACCTGTCTGTACCTCATCGGCAATCAGCAGAGCACCCTTCTTCTCGCAGATTTCCTTCACCTCACGCAGGTAACCCGCAGGCGGAACAATAATGCCGCCCTCGCCCTGAACAGGCTCTAAAATAACAGCAGCAGTATCTTCATCAACAGCAGCATCAACAGCTGCGGCGTCGCCGTATTCTACATGAGTAAAGCCATCGAGCAGCGGTTTAAACGGCTCGCGGTACATATCACGTCCGGTAGCAGTTAAACTGCCAAAGGTTTTGCCGTGAAAAGCATTCTTTGCAGCAACGAACTTTTTGCGTTTTGTTGCCAGACGTGCTACCTTCAGACAGCCTTCAACGGATTCGGTACCGCTGTTGACAAAAAAGCTGTACTGCAGCTCACCGGGGGTAATCTCGGCCAGTGCCTCCGCCAAATCAGCCATCGGACGGTTGAACAGCACCTTGCCGCACATCGGCATAGCATGCAGCTCCTTTTCTACGGCCTCAACAACCTTCGGATGACGATGGCCTAAAGCAAACATACCGTAACCGCCCAAGCAGTCAATAAACTCCTGCCCTTCACTGTCGGTAATAGTCCAGCCATCAGCATGGCCTTCAATGCTTGCCAGGCCCATAAAGCGGAACAGCTTTGCCTGAGCAGGATTGATATACTTTTCATATTTACCGATTGTTTCTTCTACATAATTAGACATTTTCTTACCTCGATTCAGTTTATGTAAATTAGAGTTTTACAAACAGGAAAAAACTTTTTCTTAAAAATTACAACTTCTGAACAACACACCAGAGCAAGCAACTAATATATCATGCAGCGAATAAAAATTTTAGCAAATGAGTGTCTGGAACCATAGAAACAAGGCAACCGAAAACTAAAGGTTACTTGCGAACAAAATCGGCGCCGCACGTTTCGTTCTGGTTCCACACGAAATTTGCGTTGTGCCCTGTGGGCACGGGAAAATTTTTTCTGAGCGGAACGATATGTTAGTTGCGCAGTTATCAGGTGCGAACCTTTCTTAGCAACTGCTTTCAGTTATGAAAGAAGCCGAATCCCAATACTAATACAAATTTAATACAGCAGCTCCGTCACCGGCACAAAGGTTATCCCCGTCCGCTTAAACTCCGCCGCATACATCTCCCAGCATTTGGCAGTATTCGGTCTGGCATGACAGATAGCAATAACACTGCCGTTTCTTTCCGCCATAGCGAAAGCCTTATATATCTGCTGACGAATCGCCTGCACGTCAGAGCTGTTATCCAAAAAGATATCGTTGCGCGCAGTCGAAACACCCAGCTGCTGCGCCATATTGCGTGCTACCGAAGCAGAATTTGTACGGCTGTCCACAAAAAACAGATTCTGCCGCCGCAGCTCCTGCAAAACAACTCGCATAGTATCCTTATCCGCAGTCGCCTTCGAACCCTGGTGATTATTTACACCCATCACTCCCGGCAGACTGTTAAGCGCACGCCGCGTCAAAGACAGCTTCTCCGCCGCAGACAAATCAGTACGGACAGTAGCAGCACCCTCGCTCATAGCACTGCGGTCAATAGGCTCCATCGGCAGATGCAGCATCGGCACGCGTCCTTTAGACTTTACCATTTCCAGAACATCGCTACTGTACTGCTTATACGGCAATATCGCATAGCTGAACGGCAGACCAGTATTCAGCAGCTTGCGCACCGGCGCCATATCATAACCGCAGTCATCAATAACGATGGCTACTTTTCCTCTGAATTGCCTGACGGTCCCCTGCTGCTCCTCTTCTGCCTTTTGCTCTGGTAAATCCTTAACATCCTTATCCTGCTTGGTCAGGTTACTGTTATGGAAGAAAATCACAGTATCCGTTACAAAGCTCTTGCTGCCTGCACCGGCCTTAACCTTAATACCAATTTCAGCCTTATAGGCATCCCATTTTTTATATTTGGCAGGCTTGCCGCTGATATAAACCAGTCCGGCCTGCTCAGCCTTTGTCTGCAGCCAGTCGCAGGCACCGGCAAGGCTTGTACCGGAAGGTACGCCAACTGCCAGCTCACGCTGGTTAATCTGCACTTTGGCACCGGATTCTTCAACCTCAACATCCTTTTTGCCATGATTGTTTTCAATCAGCTGCCAATTATTTTTCTGCAGCAAAATATTATCCAGCAGGCGCTGCGCCTCTATAGATTCATCCAGCAGACTTACCGTCTGCGGCTCATCACCCTTCTTATCCAAAACATCCTTCTTGCTGTTGCTGGTGGCATAAAAAAGTCCGCAGCCAATGGCAATAATCGCAATAACCGCTGTTAAAATCAGCACAGCATATTTACTGCCGGAGGATTTTTTCTTACTTGCTTTTGTCATAGGTGTTCTCCTTTCTAAGCCCGTGGGTGCGTTTTATCATACACCTCACGCAAACGCTCCACATCAAGATGCGTATATATCTGCGTGGTGGAAATATCTGCATGTCCCAACAGCTCCTGCACTATGCGCAGGTCGGTGCCGTTATTTAAAAGATGCGTCGCAAAGGAATGACGCAGCATATGCGGTGTAACACGTTTGCTGATGCCTGCGCTCTTGCCGTATGCTACAATGATTTCGTAAAAACGCTCCCTTGTCATCGGTCCGCCCCAGCCGGTTACAAAAAGCTCTGCAGCCGCATCCGGCTTGCCATGAAGAAGCTGCGGGCGTACCACAGACAAATAATGCTCCAGATAATGCAGTGCGGTACGTCCTAACGGCAGCATACGCTCCTTGGAGCCTTTGCCCATAACAATGACATACTGCATCTTCATATCAACATTCTTCATCGGCACATTTACCAGCTCAGATACACGCATGCCGGTAGCATATAACAGCTCCAGCATCGTCTTGTCGCGATAACCGTCCAGAGTTCCCAAATTAGGCTCATCCAAAAGCCTTTCGACCTCCTGAACGCTCAGCACCTTCGGCAAATTTAATCCTCTGCTCGCCGCCTCCAGTACCTCGGCAGGATTACGGCGGATATAGCACTCTGCCGTCAGGAAACGGTAAAACGCCTTAATCGAAGCCAGCTTACGTGCTACCGTCGAGGCAGCGCGGCCTTCCTGCTTTAACCGCACAAGATAGGCAATCAGCTGCTGTCGCGAAACCTGCAGCAGCTCTTCATCTGCCTTCAGCTGCAGGCTTTTCATCAGCAGGCGCAAATCTCGCATATACGCCAGCTGTGTATTTTTTGCCAGTCCCAGCTCTACCGTCAGATATTCCTGAAACAAGGCCAGATAGTCAAACATAAAAACCTGCCTCCATCCCGCAAAATTGCCGCTTGCAAATTTTGCCGGATGCAATCTCTTTCAGAAAAAGAAAAACAACGCTTGTGCGCCGTTTTTCTTTATAATCATAACTTTATTAAAATTCTTTTTTCTCAGGCTGCATAATAGTAATATTAGTTGCCGGAGAAATAGTGGAAATAGCATGCTTGTAAACAAGCTGCTGTTTGCCTTCGTTTTCAATAATAACAGTAAAGTTGTCAAAACCTCTTACTAAGCCACGGATTTGGAAACCGTTCATCAGATAGATGATAACACCCAGGTTTTCCTTGCGAACATGGTTTAAAAAGCTGTCTTGCAAATTCATTGCGGGTTTTACTGAAGTAATCATTAAAAGCCCCTCCTACTCATTTCGTTATCTCCGGAAGTACAGATTCCTAAAAACCTACACTCCTCTTTATACTTATATTTTACACCGAAATACCACTTTCTACAAGTATTTCGGAAATTTCTGCCACTGCCTGCTTATAATCAGGCTCATCATCCAAATGCAGCCAGTGAATATACGGCATTTTTTTATACCAGGTAATCTGCCGCTTGGCAAAGTTGCGCGTTGCCTGCTTCAGCTTATCCACAGCACCAGCATAATCCATGCTGCCGTTTAGATACCACACCATTTGCCTGTAGCCGATGCTCTGCATTGACTGACACTCGGGCGCTACTCCCTGCTCCAGCAGGCTGCGCACCTCCTGCTCCAGACCGGCTGCCAACATCAAATCCACACGCCTGTTGATGCGCTCGTACAGCGCCTGACGCTCCATCTCCAAACCGATAACTACAGCGTCATAAGGACTTTCCTGCGCACCGTATTGGTTGACAGCCTCGCCCTGCATAGCAGATTCCAGTGCACGGATAACGCGACGCACATTATTGGGGTGAATGCGCTGCGCCTCCTGCGGTGCCAGCTCCTGCAGGCGCGCATGCAGCGCCAACGCGCCCTTTTCCTGCGCTCGGCCTCCAGCCTGCGGCGCAGCTCGCTGTCCTCATCCGCATTATTAAAGGCATAATCCTCAAGCAATGCTTTTATGTACAGACCTGTACCGCCGGCAATTATCGGCAGATGTCCGCGCGCATTGATTTCCGTAATCAGCGCAGCTGCACGCTCCTTAAAATCCACAACGCTGAAGGATGCATCCGGCGGCAGAATATTCACCAGATGATGCGGCACAGCCGCCAGTTCTTCAGCAGTAGGCTTCGCCGTACCGATATTCATATTTTTATAAACCAGCATTGAATCACCGGAAATTATTTCACCCTGAAACTGTTTGGCAATCTCAATAGCGCAATGACTTTTTCCGGTTGCTGTCGCTCCTAAAATAACAACTACCTTGGGTTTTTGCAACATAAATCACCTTTTTATTATTCCGTACTTAATCCTGCTGTATTTGCCGCCGATAAATTCCTCGCAGCCATACTCGCGCAGAATATATTCGCTGCGCTCCTTGATAACCACGCGTGGCGCTACACGCAATGCAAGCTGCAGCGTTTCTGCCGACAGCGCTTTCTCGTAGGAAAGCGGACGCAATGCTTCCATGCCCTTGGCACCGTTGACAGGATGGCGGAACATCGGATCGAAATAAACAACGTCAAAGCTGTCCGGCACACACTGCGCCAGATAATTCTCCGCCAACGCTTGCACCGGCTGAATCCGGCGCAGTGCTGCCGTCAGGTCAGCATCCTCGGCAACGTAATTTTTCAGGCCATAGCTCACAGCAAAATACAACAGCGGTGAAGCCTCCAGGCCAACAACCGTTCCAGTCTCACCTACAGTATACGCGCTGATGGCGGCATCAGCAGCAAGTCCCAGCGTAGCATCCAGCACTCTTTTCCCCGAACGCAGGTCCAACGCCGTCAGCAAATGCTCCGTCGCGCCACGCTTCAGCTGCTGCAGACGCAGCACCGCCATCCCCGGATGATAGGCAAAGCTGCCTGCGGCGCTATGAATACGCGGACTGTCCTTCTCTCCCACGACAAGCGCTGCCAGGTCATATTGCGCCATAAGCTCGTCTACGCCCATATTGTGCGGACGCTCCACATAAAGTGCGCCCAGCTG